>Ga0194119_10008084_pt1 | contig 14582 bp, 16 predicted proteins | sample TA2MahC100mmetaG_FD_148620 | JGI IMG/M metagenome (GOLD analysis project Ga0194119, IMG submission 148620) | Freshwater microbial communities from Lake Tanganyika, Tanzania - TA2015018 Mahale Deep Cast 100m | ecosystem: Environmental > Aquatic > Freshwater > Lake | place: Tanzania: Lake... | reverse complement strand
ACGCCCCAGAGCAGTCCCAGCCGCTCAGGCGTCATTCATCGAGGGCGTTGAACTTGGGCTCGACGCGAATGCCGATCACGCTGCTGGGCCTGAGCACCAGGTATTCCCCCTCCATCTCAGAGAGAGGGACATTGACGAAGGCATCGGGCGCCGATGCGGTCAGCACGCTGCCGTACCACTGCTGAAACGCCTCCAGCGTCGGGAACGAGACCGTTTCGCTCTGGCCGCCGCTCAGGTGCAGGTGAATGGCGTAGCGACGCGGGGTGCGGGCCATCAGGGGTTGACGCGATCCCCACAGGATGCCCCAGATTCCCCGGTTTGCGCCAGCACAAAGGGCTCAGGGCGCGTGGCTGCGGCCACATACAGCGGATGGCGTGGCTGCCCTGCTGCAGTCAACCCCACACAGAGCAACGTGGGCGCACAGCTGGCGCCACAACACTGCCGGCTTTGGCAGATCAGCCTGAGCACCTGCCGGTCGCGCCCTTGCCACGCCCCCTGGTTGCCCCAGCCCAGCCAGATTGCCGCAGGAGCCGAGGCGCTCACACCGTCAGCAACAGCAACACCAGCGGCACCACCCCGCAGCGCCCGCAGCAGCCAGCCGTCGTTGGCGGCCCCCACAGGATCGGCCGCCCGCTTCAGCAGCGCAGGGCTGGCGCTGATGCGCGCAAAGAGATTCACCACCTCGAGGGCCCCAAAGTCCCACTGGCGCGCAAAGCCAACCAGCCGGCGCAGGGTGGGGTCGTCGCGCTGGCCATCGGCCCGCGACGGATTCAGACCCACAAACAGCAGCACCGGCCCCTGCGGCAGCCACTGCCGCCGCAGCCACCACCGGTAGCGGCCGCAGGGGCTGAAGGCGGCGTAGGCGCCAGGCGTCACCACACCCTCAACCTGCTGATCGCCCTTAAAAAAAGCGCCATAATTGACGCCACTTTTCTAATGGCACACAAACAAGCTCCTTCTGGCCTATCGACACAGGAGTTAGCTCCTTCTGACCACGCTGACCAGCATCTGGCAGGCTGAGAAGCCCTTGTGCACGAGGCCGTGGCGGCGCAGCAGAGCACGACCAAGCCCCAGGCCGACGCCAACAGCAACACCGAGAAACCCCTGCTGCTGCTGATCGACGGCCACTCGCTGGCGTTCCGCAGCTTCTACGCCTTCAGCAAAGGCGGCGACGGCGGCCTGAGCACCAAGGACGGGGTGCCCACCAGCGTCACCTACGGGTTTCTCAAGGCCCTGCTCGACAACTGCAAGGGCCTGCGGCCCCAGGGGCTGGTGGTGGCCTTCGACACCGCCGAGCCCACCTTCAGGCACGAGGCCGACGCGGCCTACAAGGCCCACCGCGACGAAGCGCCCGAGCACTTCTTTGCCGACCTCGCCAACCTCCAGCAAATCCTCAAAGAGAGCCTCGACATCCCTCTGGCGATGGCTCCTGGCTACGAGGCCGACGACGTGCTGGGCACCCTGGCCAACCGGGCGGCCAACGCGGGCTGGCGGGTGCGCATTCTCTCGGGGGATCGCGACCTGTTTCAGCTGGTCGACGATCAGCGCGACATCGCTGTTCTGTACATGGGCGGCGGCCCCTATGCCAAAAACAGCGGCCCCACCGAGATGCGCCGCGAGGGGGTGATCGCCAAGCTCGGCGTCACCCCCGAAGAGGTCGTCGAGCTCAAGGCCCTCACCGGCGACAGCAGCGACAACATCCCGGGCGTGCGCGGCGTCGGTCCCAAAACGGCCATCACACTGCTGCAGGCCTACACCGACCTCGACGGCATCTACCAGGCCCTCGAGCAGCTGCAGGCTGCCGGCCCCAAGGCTAAAGACCCCAAAGGTGCCCTCAAAGGGGCACTGCTCGACAAGCTCGCCAATGGCAAGGACGACGCCTACCGCTCGCGCCATCTGGCCGAAATTCTGGTCGACATCCCGTTGCCCGACGATCCCCGGCTTGAGCTCGGCAGCGTCAACGCCGGCGCTCTGACGACATCGCTCGAAGAGCTGGAGCTCTACTCACTGGCCAAGCAGGTCGGCACCTTCGCCCAGCTGTTCTCGGCCACGGCGCCGGACCCCTCAGAGACAGATAGCCCATCGGGCGCAGCGGCCGTCACAGCCGCCATGGACCCCATCAAGACAACACCGACTGGCGAAGAGCCCAGTGCGCCATCTGCCGTACCCAAACTCGAGCCGCAGCTGATCACCACGGCAGCGGCTCTCGAGCAACTGGCGGCCCGGCTGCTGGCGGCTACCGACCCAGCCACGCCGGTGGCACTCGACACCGAAACCACCAGCCTCAACCCTTTCAAGGCTGAGTTGGTGGGCATCGGCGTCGCCTGGGGCGAGGGTCCGGCCGATCTGGCGTACATCCCGATCGGCCATCAACCCCCGGCCGCTGCTGACCTGCTCAGCGAACCGCCGCCCGCGCCTGAGCAATTGCCGCTCGAAACGGTGCTGGCTGCGCTGACGCCCTGGCTGAGCAGTGCCGCGCACCCCAAAACACTGCAGAACGCCAAGTACGACCGGCTGATTTTGCTGCGCCACGGCATTGCTTTAGCGGGTGTGGCGCTCGACACCCTGCTGGCCGACTACCTGCGCGACGCCAATGCCAAGCACGGCCTCGAGGTGCTGGCCGAGCGCAACTTTGGCTTCACGCCGACCAGCTACAGCGAGCTGGTGCCCAAGGGCGCCGATTTTTCGGCGGTGCCGATTGAGCAGGCCGCCCAGTACTGCGGCATGGATGTGCACCTCACCTGGCGCTTGGCCCAGCTGCTGCACAGCCAGCTGGCCGACCTGGGGCCGGCGCTGCTGCCTCTGCTCGAGCAGGTGGAGCAACCGCTCGAACCGGTGCTGGCGCAGATGGAAGCCACCGGCATCCGCATCGACATCGCCTACCTCAAGGAGCTGTCGGAAGAACTGTCGGCAACCCTGGTGCGCCTAGAGGCCGAGGCCAAAGCCGCCGCCGGGGTCGATTTCAACCTCGCCTCACCCAAGCAGCTGGGCGAACTGCTGTTCGAGACCCTGGGGCTCGACCGCAAGAAATCGCGCAAAACCAAGACTGGCTGGAGCACCGATGCGGCGGTGCTCGAGAAGCTCGAGGCCGATCACCCGGTGGTGCCGCTGGTGCTCGAGCACCGCACCCTGAGCAAGCTCAAGAGCACCTATGTGGACGCCCTGCCGCTGCTGGTCGAGCCCGAAACCGGGCGCGTGCACACCGATTTCAACCAGGCGGTCACCGCCACCGGGCGCCTGAGCAGCAGCAACCCCAATCTGCAGAACATACCGGTGCGCACCGAGTTTTCGCGGCGCATCCGCAAGGCCTTCCTGCCCCAGGAGGGCTGGCAGCTGCTCTCAGCCGACTACTCGCAGATTGAACTGCGCATCTTGGCGCACCTCTCGGGAGAAGAGGTGCTGGTCAACGCCTACCAAAGCGGAGACGATGTGCACCAGCTCACCGCGCGGCTGCTGCTCGACAAGGCCGAGGGCGACGCGGTCACAAGCGACGAGCGCCGCCTGGGCAAAACGATCAATTTCGGGGTGATCTACGGCATGGGCGCGCAGCGCTTTGCCCGCGAAACCGGCGTCGGCCAGGCCCAGGCCAAGGAATTCCTGCAGCGCTACAAGCAGCGCTACCCCAAGGTGTTTGCCTTTTTGGAGTTGCAGGAGCGGCTGGCCCTGAGCCGCGGCTACGTCGAAACGCTGATGGGCCGGCGCCGGCCTTTTGCCTTTGACCCGGCGGGCCTGGGCCGGCTCAAGGGTCAGGACCCGCTGGCGATCGATCTCGACAGTGCCCGCCGCGCTGGCATGGAGGCCCAGCAGCTGCGCGCCGCCGCCAATGCGCCGATCCAGGGCTCAAGCGCCGACATCATCAAACTGGCGATGGTGCAGCTGCACCACGCGCTGGCCGAATCAGCCCTGCCGGCCCGGCTGCTGCTTCAGGTGCACGACGAACTGGTGCTCGAAGCCGCTCCCGAGGCCATGGATCAAGTGCGCGAGCTGGTCAAACGCACCATGGAGCAGGCCGTGACGTTGAGCGTGCCGCTGCTGGTCGAGACGGGTGTAGGCGCCAACTGGATGGAGGCGAAATAAAGGGGCGGCAGCGTTAGGGCAGCACCTTGGCGGCAAGGGCCTGGAGCCGTTGATCAGCCGTGAGAATCTGGGCAGCTTCTCGCCTGGCCAAGGCCAAGTACAAGCAGTCGTAAACCGGGTGGTCGAGATGGCAGGCCAAAGCCAACGCCTCGACCTGCAGCTCACGGTCTGGCTCGAATTGATCCACCAAATCGCGTGCACTGGCGAGGAGGACTTGGGGATCGACTTCCACCAGGCTGCCGCTGCGGCTCAGTTTCCATAGGGCATTGGCCACTTCTGCGAGCATCAGCTCCGGGGCCAGCACCATTGAAGCCTGGGTGAGCTGCTCGGCCCAGCCTGCTACCGCTGCGTCATGGCAGATCAGCCGCACAGCGGCAGAGGCATCGAGCACCAGTGCACTGGAATCAGCGCTCACGGTCTGCCCGAATCAGATCCTCCGGTGTTTGCTCCCAGACCAGCGGCGCTCGCCCTTGCCACTGCTGAGCAATGCGCTCCAAAGCTTGCAAGCGGCGCCGCCGTGGGTCACCACCCACCAAAGCTTCCAAATCAATCAGCGTCTGCTGGCTGAGGCTGCGCTTGTTCAGGGTTGCTCGGCGCTGCAACAAACGATGCAGGGGTTCTGGCACGTCGCGGATCTGCAGAGACGGCATCGGCGTGGCCAGACAGCACCCACCGAGGCTAGCAGTGTGCATGCATTGTGCATGCATGTCGCTCAGACCTGAGCCCCCTACGGTGCGACTACAGCAACCACTGAATCTCGCTGCAGCGGCCCAGGGGCGAGTCGCGCAGCACGGCAACCAGCTGTTTGAAGGCTGCGGCAAAGGCGGGATCGCCCAATACATCGCGGTGGCCGATCACGGCCGCCACTTCAGTAATACCCAGGTCATAGGGCAGTCGCACCACATCGAAACGACGCTCAAGCTCGGCCAGGCGGTGCGGCGCTGCATAAGACAGTGAGCGGCCGTCGCGGGCCGCCCCTTCCCAGCGCTCCACGTCGTGATCACTGCCGCCATAGGGAGCATTGGCCAACCCATGGGCCTGTAGGCCATTGGTGAGCAGCGGTGCTGCACCCAGCGGCAGCGCGGGCGAGGGGTAGGCCGCCAGGTCGTCTGGGGTCAAGCGGCTCTGGGCTGCGAGCGGATGCTCGCGGTGCGCCACCAGCGCCAGGTTCCAGCAGAACAGCGGCAGGCACTGCAGGGTTTGACCCAGCATGTGCCGGCGTCCGGTAATCAGCTGCAGCGGAGCCTGCAGCAGCGGCTGGCACTCGAGCAGACCGCCGATCCATAGATCGAGCAAGCGGCCGTCCAGCAGTGACAGCATGTGGCTGGTGCTCATCGACAACACCGGCAGGCCGCGCCACCCCTGCGGCAGCGCGAGCGGCGCGTACGCCCAGGCAGCACAGCAGCGCAATTGCTGACTTCTGATCCGCAGCTTTTGCGCCGCCTCGCGCAGCGAGGCCAAAACGTCAAGGTTTTGGCGCGGCTGGTAAGCACCGTCGACACGGTCAAAAATCAATGTCGATCAGACTGCTCAGGGCCCGGTAGCGGCGGGAGCAGCTGCTCTGCGAGAGGCCCAAATAGTCGGAAGTCTTGACCGTGCTGTTGAGCAACTCCAAGTGATCAAGAATGTCGAGGTCGTCGAAGGTTGTTTCGTCGATCATCACGGGCACTTGATCCAAAGGCCAAGAATTAACGAGCAAATGTCGCTAAACCAGGAACATGCATAACCAAATCTTACAAACACCCCGGCCAAAGGCGGCGAATTCCACCACCAAGAATGCGAGATCCGCATAATCACGGCAAACTATTCATAGATGGCATAAAAATATCCATATCAAGCCAAACCATGAGCCCCAAAGCCCTGCCATCGCCCCAAAACACACCCAGCTCGCGGGCCGCCGCTGTGTTCGACCAGCATGCGTTCCGAGGTCATCGCTGATGTCCCAACCCACCTCTGGATCGTTTGAGCTCAGACTGAGCACTCCTGAGCTGATTGCTCTGCTGTGCGCCCTGCTGGAGCACCTCAACAGCCGACAAGAACAGCGCGACGCCTACCGCGAGCTACTCGAGCAGTTGATCCTGAAATTACAAGACGCCCTCGACGACGACGAACTCGCGGCCCTGGCCCGCCAGAGCGGGGGGGGGGGGCTGAAAGTCTCGAACTGAGATTCGCGCAAGGCCGGAAGCCGACATGACCGAAATAAAGGGATCTGGGCGGAACGAACCAACCAAAACCTGCAGACAGCGACCAGCTTATGCATATAAAAGCATAAACTTCGTCAAAAATATTGGGTTTGGCTGTATCAATCCAGTACGCGTGAGGCGAGCGCAGGTTCTGCAGGGTTCTGATCATGAGACTGCAGGATGCCATCGACGACAACGCGCTAGCAGCCCTGAAGAGAGAGAACGAGTGAGCAAGTCCCAGGGCGAGTCTCACCCAGGAGAGAAAGGGTGCTATTGAGCTAGCCGCGTTGGACGCCAAAGGGCTGAGGCTGTTCAAAGTTACTTAATCTGTGACTGCAGCTGCTGCAACAAGCGCCACTGCTGCGGCAACGGGTTGGTGCCGGGGTGCACCTGCATCAAGTAGTCGAGGGCTCGCTGGGGGCTCTGGCCGTGCCGACGCACCAGCCAGGCCATGCACACCAGCGGCGAGCGCTCCACCCCCGCCACGCAGTGCACATACACCGCACCCGCTGATTGCAGTTCTGCCAGAAGCTCCAAAGCCCGCTCGAGCTGCTCGAACTGCATGGGCTGCTCCACGCGGTGGTCGGGCAGCACCAGCCGGCGGGTCGTCAGGCTGCCCAGCTCAGGTGGCGGTGGAGCTTCTACTTCGCTGCAAAGGCTAAGAACTGCGCGCAGACCGGCCTCCTGCATGCGGCTGATATGACGATCAGCACGCGGCGCTGGACCCACAGCGAGCTCTCCGCTCAGCACCCAATCAACGGCAAAACGTTGCATACGGTCAGCGGCTGACCAGCTGAACCAAGGACAGCACGCTGGCCAGGCCGGTCAGTGGCGTCGTCACCGAAGCGATGCCGTCACTGGCCACTGCCAAGCCGTTGCGGTTGACGAGCACCGTGTCACCGTCACGCAACGGCGGATTTTCGGCGTTGGAAGCACCTTGCGAGAAGTTGAGTTTGAAGGTGCGCCGCGTTGCTGTGCCGTTCCGATTGATGCGCACCCGCTCGGCATGACTGGTATTGGCACGGCCTGGCACCACGCCGCCGGCCGCCAGCACCGCCTGCACCAGCGGCAACCCCGAGGGAACCTCGAGACGACCTGGCTTGACCACCTGACCGATCACATTGACGGCAATGGTTTGCGGCGACAGGTTCGCCGACGACAGCTCGACCACCTCTTGTACAGGCTGCTCTGCCTTGGCAATGCGCAACGTGTCGCCGTCAAACAAAAACGGGTTCTGAACCTGATCGCCCTCACGCACCAATGCCACTAGGTCGAGGATGGTGCGCTTGTAGACGGGCTGATCGCTGGGCAGACGACGCTGCAGCTGCACCCGGGTGAGGTCGGCATTGATGGTGATGCCGCCCGCCTTCTGAATGGCATCGACGACAGTGGGCAGGCCGCTCAAGGTCACCGAACTGCCTTCTGTCTGCGACGCTTCGCTGGTGGTGAGTGAGTAAATACCAGGGCGCACCACTTCTCCCACCAACGCCACCCTGATAGGGCGCGGCCGCACCACACGAAGCAACAGCTGTGGCCGCTGCAGTTGTTGTTTCAGCAAGCTCGTGAACCAGCCCTGGGCCTGGCTCAGGGTTAGCCCCGTGACCCGCACACTACCGATCAACGGCAACGCCACCGTGCCGTCATTCAGCACGTCGAGATTGCCAGAGAGCTCGGGCGCATCAAAAATCTTGAGCTCCAGCTGATCGCCTCCCCCCAAGATGTAGGCGTCCTCACGCAGAGCTGGAACCGACGGGGAGGCCGCGCGTGCGGGCGACTTGGCAGCCGCATGCAGAGGAGCAAACGACAACACTGCTATTGCCACAAGGGTTGCTGAAGCAGTGGCGTGCTGATGACGTTTCAGGCGCATAGGTCATCGAGCATCCCTGAGGAATGAACTACCGCAGCCACGCCAAAGAAATGCACCTGATCAGCAGCAGCGGCATAGCACTATGCAGCAGAAGGCTACAGTCCTGGCCTGGTCGAGGTTCTTTCCTAGGACAGTCAAAACACTCCTGCTTTGTCCAATCTGATACCCAGACCTGGCTTTAGCCCAACGGTTTCAGGCAAAGCGGAGCAGGCTACCCATTGGGTTCAGGTCGAGGATTTAGGTGCCGCCCGTCAAAGCACCCCAGACGCAGGTGGTGACGATGAGATTGACCTGCGCGAGTTGTGGCGAGCACTGCGGCGCCGGCGCAAGCTTGTCGCCTTGACAGCGGTAAGTGTTGTAGGGCTCACGGGCCTGATCACGGCCTATCAACGGGTGTTCACACCCCAGTACGAGGGTGACTTCACGCTGCTGATCAGCGACCCGATCAACAGCGAGAGGAATCAAACCGAGAGCGCCTTGTCGCGCGGTGGCCTGATTGAGCAGCTCGCCAAAAACACCACCACTGCCGACATCCCCACTCTGATTGAGGTCCTCAAGAGCCCTTCGCTGCTGACACCAGTGGCCCAACGCTTTGGCCTGGACCCTGATGCACTCGAGAAACGCATCACCATTAAGAGCGGTGGCGATAAGCAAAAAGCCGCCGAGGGCATTTTGAATGTCAGCATCACGGGAGCCGCCCCCAAGGTTGATCAACAACTGCTCGAGGCGCTCGCCAGTACCTACCTGCAGGCCGCGCTCACCCAGCGCCAGCTGCGCCTGAGCGACGGCATTCGTTTTCTGGACCGGCAGGCCCCAACCCTGCAGCAACGCACCGATGCCCTGCAGCAGGAGCTCGCCCGCTTCCGCGAGCGCCACAACCTCCTGCAACCCACTGAAGAAGGTGCCGCCCTGCGCCAAAAAGCTATAGGCCAGGGCGATGCCCTGCGCGAGCTTCAGGCCGAGCGCAGCCGGCTGGTGGCGGTGCGCAGCGCCATTGCCGGCGGCAGCATCACCGCCAGTGGCTTTGAAGAGGCGATCGGCACAGGAGCCAGCAGCGGCCAAGGCAACCAGGGGCTCAAGGTCACCGATGCAAACCAGAGCCTGCTGGGCCAGCTCACCAAGCTCGATGACCAGCTGGCCGATGCCCGCGCACGCTTCACCAGCAGCTCGTCGATGGTGCTCGGTCTTGAAGCCCGGCGGCGTCAGCTGCTGCCGCTGCTGCGGCGCAACCAGCTCGAAGCGGTCGATTCAGCCCTGAGCCTCAACGCGGCACGTCTGGCCACCGCCCGTCAGCAACAGAGCCAGCTCAACGACGCTTTTGCCCGCCAGCCGCAATTGATCAAGCAGTACGAAGACCTGCAGCAGCGCCTCACCATTGCCCAGGAGAATCTGGCAAGCCTTCTCAAAACCCGCGAAAACTTTCAACTTGAGATTGCCCAACGAACCGTGCCATGGCGGGTGATCGCCCCGCCGCTGATCAACCCCAAACCAGTGACGCCATCGGTCCCTCGCAACCTGGCACTGGGGGTGCTGATGGGCTTGGTGGCTGGTGCCGGGGTAGGTCTGCTGCGCGACCGCTTCGATCATGTGTTCCACAACCCTGCTGAAGTGCAAAACGATCTGCAGGTTCCCCTGCTGGGCCACATCCCCCATGTGAGCTTCTTCAAAGGGGTACGCGAAGACAAGCGCTTTTTGATCGAAGAACTCGATCAAGGCCTCGCCAGCAACGGTGTGGACAGCACAGACAACGACAGCAAGTTGAGCGGCTACCAACGCTTCTTTTACCAAGAGGCGTTCCGCAACCTGTTCACCAGCCTGCGCTTTCTGAGCACTGACAAACCGCTGCGCTCGATCGCGCTCACCAGCTCCATGCCCGCCGAAGGCAAAAGCCTGATCAACGTGCTGCTGGCCAAAACCCTCTCCGAAATGGGCCAGCGGGTGCTGTTGGTCGATGGCGACCTGCGCAAGCCGCAACTGCACCACCGCCTGGGGGTCAACAACCTGGTCGGCCTCAGCAATCTGCTCACCGAAGACGACCTGCACTGGCGCCAGGCCGTTCAAACGGTTGCCAACCACGACAGCTGGTTTGTGATCACCGCTGGACGGGTACCGCCCGACCCCGCCCGCCTGCTGAGCTCGGCCCGCATGCACCAGCTGGTGCGCGAGCTGGCAGACAGTGGAGACTTTGACCTAATCGTTTACGACACCCCGCCGGTGCCGGGACTGGCCGATGCGGCCCTGATTGCCGAGCACCTTGATGGGCTGATGCTGCTGGTGAGCCTCGATCGGGTCGATCGGCACATGCCCAAAGAGGCCGTGGCCCGCATCCGCAGCAGCGGCGCCCCGCTGCTGGGGGTTGTCACCAACGCCGTCAAAGAACAGAAACACGAAGCCCGGGCCTATGGCTATGGCTACGGCAAATACGGCTATGGCCAATACGGCTACGGGTATGGCTATGGCTACGGCGCCTACAACACAGGCAGCGCCTACGCCTACTACGCCAGTGGCGATGAGAATGGCGACGGCAATGCCGCCGATCCAACCCCGCCCAAGGCCCTCGAGCCGGCCGCCACAGCCCTGCAGCAACTGCGCAAGCGGCTCAACCAATTTGTGACCTGGGTCGACCGCTAAATGGCCCAGCAGCCGCTGTGGTGCCTGGGCGCGCTGTGGCTGGGGCTGGGCCCGGCTGCAGCCCTCGCTCAAGAAGGGCTGAGCTGGGAGCTCGTCCCTGCCAGCGAGTCCCCGACGCCGGCCCCCAGCGGCAGCCTGAGCTGGGAGCTGGTGCCCCCCGGTCAAGAGATCGATCCGGAGGCGGCAACCGCCGCGAGCGATGCCGATGACAATGCCGACCCCGATGCCGGCCTGGGCCCCGCCAGCACCCGTGCCGCCGACCTGGGCCAACCGCTGCACCTGGGCACGGCCCTGCCCACCGCAAGGCTGATCGGCGACGCGCAGAGCCAGCTGCGCTTTGCCCAGATCAGCGCCGACGGCCAGGGCCAATCGCGTGGCACAGGCAACCAGAACTACCTGGCTCGCTTTGACTTTGGCCTCACCGAGCGAATCATGGTCTCGGGCTTCTATGCCAGCGCCGATGACCCCCTCTACAACCCGATCGCCGGCCGCAATGGCCCCGTCTCCAACCTCTGGGAGGTGGGCGGCGCCGGGCTGCGTGTGCAAGTGGCACGCAGCGGCCCCTGGCAGTGGGCGATCGACGGCTCGCTCGAGCAGTTCACGGTGGGCAGCGGCTGCGGCGGCGCCGACAACTGCAGCACCGCCGGCGGGCCCAACATGTTCAACACCAGTGGCCGCAAGGTGTTCACCCGCAACCTGGTGGGCTCACTGGCCCTGCCGCTGAGCTGGCAGGCCAGCCGCCAGCTGGCGCTCACCCTCACGCCGGGCGTAAGCCTGCTGCCCGCGACCCAGGGCAGCGGCCAGGGCGGTGCCGGCACCTTTTATGGCACCAACGTCTCGATCGGCGGCGGCTTCAGCTGGCGGCCGATCCAGGAGCTCAACCTGATCAGCTCTGCCGTGCTGCCCCTGGGCCCGGGTGCCAACAGCTTCAACAGCAACCTGACCTTTGCGCGCGTTCCGGTGCTGACCGCCGGGCTCAACATCGCCGTGAACCGGCGCATCGCATTGGAAGGCGCACTGACCAACGGCTTTGGCGCCACCCCCGCCACCGCCCTACTCACCCTGCCCTCCACCAACCGCCTGCTGCTGAGCGCCGGCCTGCGCTGGACCCCCGACGAGCCCGACACCCCCCAGGGGCCGCTGAGCCGTCGCCAGCGCAGCTACGCCATCGGCGGGCTGAGCGTGAACACCGCCTGGGTGCCGCCGTCGGGCACCTGGCAGCTCAGCGCCAATGGCGACAGCCGCGGCAACGGCCTGGGCCTGGTGGGCTGGTCGGCGTCGAACATCTTTCAGTTCGACATCAGCGGCGGGGTGTTCAACAACGTGCAGCCCGCCTCGGCCCTGGTGACCACCTATGCCAGCAACGGCGGCTTCAACGTGCGCTTTGGCGGCAAGCTGGTGAGCTTCAGCCAGCTTCGCGGCGCCCCCTGGAGCGGCGGTGGCCGCATCAGCCTGGGCCGCGCCTGGGGCGGCACCAACCAGGGCTATCTGTACGCCGAGTTCATGCAGACCTGGGAAGCCAACAACTGGCTGGCGCTGAACCTCACCCCCAAGCTGGCGTTCAGCGGCATCGGCACCCCCTGGGGATTTGGTCTCAGCGCCAACATCCAATTGGGCCCTGCATTGCAGCTGATCCCCGAAGCCAACCTGGTGGCCAGTGACTGGAGCAGCAGCAACGGCACCCTGGCGTTGCGCTGGCTCGCCAGCCGCGCCACCTACCTCGACCTCTACGCCAGCAGCGCTGCCGGCCTGCTGGATCTGGGCACCCTGCTGCCCAGCCAGCAGCTGCGCGTTGGGCTGAAGCTGAGTGTGTTGCTGTGATGGGCTACGTCCACGCCAAGATCGAATTGAGCAATCCCAGGCAGCCCGATCTGAAGCCGATCCCCGTGGAGGCCCTGGCCGATACGGGAGCCCTGATGCTCTGCATCCCCGAGCGCCTGGCCCTGCAACTGAACCTGCAGCAGGAATCAGAGCGCGAAGTCACCGTCGCCGTTGGGCGATCAATGAAGGTCCCCTACGTCGGTCCGCTGAAGGTGAGCTTTCAGGACCGGATCTGCTTTGTGGGCGCCCTGGTCCTGGGTGACACCGTGCTCCTGGGCGCTATCCCTCTGGAGGACATGGACCTGACCATCAATCCAAGCCGTCAATGCCTCGAACCGGATCCCCGCAGCCCCAACATCCCCCACGCTTTGGTCAAAGCGACGCCAGACGCGTCAGCTGGTGTAAGCCAACACACCTAATCGAGCCGCCATTCCTCAACACAGGCGCCCGGAATACGGTGAAATTCACGGGCGTTGTTGGTTATCACCACACTGTCTTCTGCCAGGGCATGGGCGGCGATCATCAGATCCAAATTGCCCACGGGAGTTCCCTTGCGCTCCAGTTGAGAACGCATCTGGGCGTAGTGGTGGGTGGCCTCCAGTGGCCAGGGTTTGAGGGTGAAACCGGCAAGCCAGGCCTCCACCGCTGCTTGAAAGCGAGCAGAACCAAGCTTCAACGCACCAAAGCGCAGCTCAGCAGCCACGATCGCTGACAACCACAATTGATCAGGCTCGAGCTGTGCAAAGCGCTCCACCATCGCTGTGGGATGGCGACGCAACACGTAGCTGCAGATGTTGGTGTCAAGCGTGCGTCTCAAGACCAGTCGCGCTGCTGGGGGTGGTCATCGCCACGATCGGCCAGAAACGCTTTAGGAAGAGGTGGATGATCCTGATAAAAAGAACGCAACCAATCACCCAGCGACGCCTGTGGATCGTCGACGGGCTGCACCCACAGCCCCTGTCCCATGGGCTCAATGGCCACCTCCGAGCCCCGCAACCGAAAGCGCGCCGGCAGCCGCAACGCCTGGCTGCGGCCACTCATGAACAACCGCGCACGTGCCACCATGACCCGTAATGTCATATGACACAAGCATATGTCAGGAAGAACGGCGCGTTAACCCATTAAAACGGTCATCTGACCAATAGCAGCGACCACTTGAAACGACGCAGCGTGGCCGAAGCCAAAGCCCATCTCTCCAGCCTGCTCAAAGCTGTCGAAGCAGGCGATGAGGTCGAAATCACGCGCCGTGGGGTGCCTGTGGCCAGGCTCTGCCCCGCCGAACCCAGGCCAAACACCAGCTTCGACCTGGGGGCATTTTTAGCCGAAACCACCGCGCAACCCATGCACCAGGGGCCCGATACCGCAGCGTTCTGCCGAGACCTGCGCGAGGAGAACCGTCACTGATGGGGGTCTACCTCGACACCTCAGTGCTGATTGCGACGCTGGTGCGTGAGCCTGGCACGACAGTTGCGCATGATCGAACCCTCGCCTGTGGATTTCGCCACCGCCACTCGGCATTGCGCCAACCTTCACCCCTCCCTGCGTGCCGGCGACGCGCTGCACCTGGCCATCTGTGAGCACCTGCACAGTTCCCTGGTCAGTTTTGACGTGGAGCTCTGCCGTGCAGTCAGGCATTACGGCATCCAGGTCCATCCACTCTCCATTGGCTCTGCGGAGGCGTCATGAACCCTGCCTTCTACGGTGAGCTCAAGTCGCCCCGCCCGCGCCAGTGCCCCTGCGGTTCACCAACACCCTGACCCGCCGCGTTGAGCCGTTTGAGCCACTGGTGGCCGGGCAGGTCGGCATCTACTGCTGCGGTGTGACGGTCTACGACCTGTGCCACCTGGGCCATGCCCGCAGCTACATCAACTGGGATGTGCTGCGCCGCTATCTGATCTGGCGCGGCTATGCGGTGACCTTCGTGCAGAACTTCACCGACATCGACGACAAGATCCTGAACCGCGCCGCCGCCGAAGGCAGCAGCATGGAGGCGGTGAGCGAAC
>Ga0194119_10008083_pt1 | contig 14583 bp, 10 predicted proteins | sample TA2MahC100mmetaG_FD_148620 | JGI IMG/M metagenome (GOLD analysis project Ga0194119, IMG submission 148620) | Freshwater microbial communities from Lake Tanganyika, Tanzania - TA2015018 Mahale Deep Cast 100m | ecosystem: Environmental > Aquatic > Freshwater > Lake | place: Tanzania: Lake... | reverse complement strand
GAAAAACTTCACCAGCGGCATGCCGGCCTGACGCAGGCGGATTTCGTCGATTTGGAAAGGCATGGTTACTTCCACTCCGTAAAGAGGTACGAGCTGTGGGTCTCCCCTCGCTCAAAAGCCGTGACAGCCAGGCCGCGGCGGAGGTACTCAAGGAAGCGTTCCGAGATCGACCCCTGCAGGCGGCGCGCCTCGGCGGGCTGTTCGAGGCGCAGCGTGGCGATCTCATTCGGAACGTCGATGCGCTCGATCACCGGGGTGCGCGCGGGCGCGGGCCGGTCCAGGTACCAGGAGGCGATACAACGGTCGGTCGGGAGTCCGCCATGGAGGCGGCTGGTGGTGACGCCGTACTGATTCAGCACGTACCGGTGCACAACGGCGCCAAGACGCTCCACGTTGAAAAAGGCGTTCTTGAGCTCCAGCGGATCGAAGGTCCATTCGATGAGCTTGAACCCGCGGCTCAATGCTTCCTCGCGTTGCGCGAACTTCAACTGGCGGCCCACGCCGGCATTGCGATACTCGGCCAGCACGCCCATCATGTTGCTGTGCAGATAGCACTCGCCGCCCGTGCGGATGCCGGGCACGGCAATCAAAAAGCCGACCATCTTTTCGCCGTCGAAGGCGGCCATGGTCTGGCCGCCGACCTTATTCGCTACAACGAAGAGCCGCACCGGCAGCAGTTCCAGATCCTCGAAACCCCAGATCACTTTCTGCAGGCGGACCGCTTCCCGCAGGTCTTCAATCGCTGTGATGGTGCGAACTTCTATCATTGTTTTTTCGCCTCGGTCCAATAGGCCTCCAACTCCTCGATCGGGGTCTCTTCAAAGATCCGGCCGTCCTGGGCCGCCCGCATCTCAACGTGCGCGAAGCGTTTCTTGAACTTGGCGTTCGCGCGGTGCAGGGCCAGCTCCGGGTCGACATTGTGGAAGCGCGCGAGATTGACGAGGACGAAGAACAGGTCACCCATTTCGTCTTCCTTTTCGCGAGGCGTCTCGGTGCGTCCCAGCTCTTCCAACTCTTCGTGCAACTTCTCCACCACCTGGCCGGCGTTGGCCCAATCGAAGCCGGCCTTGGCAGCGCGGGCCGAGATCTCCTTGGCCTCCATCAGCGCGGGCAGCGATTTCGAGATTCCGTCCAGGCGGCCCTTTGGCGCCTCGGATTTTTCGCCGGCCTTGATAGCATCCCACACTCGTTTCACGTCGCCGGCCGTCTCCGCAGTGGCGTCACCGAAGATATGCGGATGGCGGCGAATCAGCTTTTCATTGATGGCGCGCAGCGAATCGGCAACGTCGAACAGACCTTCCTCGGCAGCCATCTGGGCGTGAAAAACGGGCTGCAAAAGCAGATCGCCGAGCTCTTCCTTCAGGCCGTTCCAGTCGCGAGCGTCGATGGCGTCGATGACTTCGTAGGTTTCCTCAAGCGTGTACCGCTTAATGGAGTCGAAGGTCTGCTCCCGGTCCCAGGGACAACCGTCCGGGGCCCGAAGTCGCTGCATAAGTTGGACGAGGCGTTGAAATTCCTCACCAGCGGGGGATAAAGACACGGGTATTGCTTGTTACCAATCTAACATGCAACGACGAGGGCCGCCTCACCTAGTCCACGATCGAAAAGCCAGCCCGGGGCTCGCCTATTCGCGAAGACGAAGGCGGGCCGCTCGAAGCTGTTCGTCGAGTTCTCGCTTCTGGTCGAGAATTCGCCGCGGACTCGTGATCCGCGCCGCAACCGCCTTCGGCGTGCTTGCAATCGCCTTTTCCAGATCCGCAAGTTGCGCGGGATTCTGCAGGGTACGCCGGTAGTGTTCCCGCACCGCGGCCAGACCGGATACGCCGGACCGCTCGAGGACCTCAAATTCCCGCCGAATCGCCGCTTGCCAGTCGATGCCTTCGGCTCCAATTCTGCCCAGGGCGGAGGAGATTGAGGCCTTTTCGGGCGAAGACAGAGCCTGCTCCACCGCCGCAAACGCAACCAGCCGAAAATGCGAGAGCAGAAGGGTCTTGCCGGCGACTGCAGCCATGACCGGCCCGCCGGAGGCCACATCGGCGGAAAAGCGGAGGCCGGCCGCCAGCGTTCGAATGCCTCCCGGCCGATCCCCGATCTGCAACTGGTGCATTGCATAGAGAACGTTCAGGCGTCCCAGCGCCAATGCCTTGCGAACGTGTTCGATGGGAGCTCCGGAGGCGAGTTCATACTCCAGACCCCAATCACAGTTCGAAAGCTCCGTACCGCGACGCAGTGTCTCGACGGCGAGGCGATTGCGCTCGACAAGCTCGCGGTGTTTCAAGTCGTCATAGGGCGCGGTCCCTTCGAGGATCGCCTGGAGTTCCTTGGCCTGCTCCGGGCTGACCGAAGAATCCCGCATTTGTGCAAAGGCGGACCAATATCGCAACGCGGCGTTGTCCCCCAGCCTCGTTTCAGCGGCTGGTTGGGCCGTAAGGACCTGGGTCCAAGTGAGAACTGCAGCGAGCAGCCGGGTTTTCGAGTTCTTGTAGCGATTCATTTTGAGAGATCCTCCTGACTTAGAAATTCCAGGGCGCTTCTTGAAAAGGGAGCAACGTCCTCTCGCGACGAGCGGAAAGCGAAGCCGGCATCGTCGATTGCCTCTTTCCAAGAAGAGGAAGTGGCAAGCAGACTGTTGGCACTGCCGATGGTGATTGGTTCGGGCACGGCCGGTCCGGATGGGAGGCGGCGGGACCGCGGAACGACTAAGAGGCCGATCACCAGCGCGGCGGCCGCAGCCAGCGCAACGAGCCTCCATTGCCTTCCGGGCCGCGGCAACGGCGCCGGACTCAGTGGACGAAAGCTCTTCAAATACTCTTCGATCCGATGATCATCCATTTGGCCGCTCACTTGCGACTACCCCCTTTTTCGCCGACAGCGTGTCGCGCAGTTTGGCCAAGGCGTACCGATAGCGCGCCGCAGCCGTATTGGCGTTGATACCAAGGACTTCGGCCGCCTCCGCGAAGGTAAGGCCACCCCAAATGTGCAGGATTGTGACCTCGCGCTGGTCCTCCGGAAGGCCGCCCAAAGCGCGTCTCACACTCAACTCCTCCACGTAGTCCCGATTTGGGGACTCGAACCACGGGCCGTCCGCCTGTTCCAGCGCCAGGTCCCTGCCCTGACGCCTGACACCGGTCAGGATCGTGTTGCGCAAGGCGCAAAACAAGTAGGTGCGGACAGCTGCGATTCGCTCCAGGTCCGAGTGCTCCAAAAGCTTGAGGAAGATCTGGTGCACAGCATCCTGAGCGCGGTCCCGATCGCCGGCGAGCGCGATACCGAACAGGAGCAGAGCGGGTCCATGCTGGCGATACCAGGATTCCACGGTGCTTCGGATATGTGCTGTGGTTCTCACCGCTTTCAAGGATAGGACGCTCCACGCGGATCGATTTGTGTACGGGCAGGAATTATTCTTCGGAGCGGAAGGCCGATGCCGTTGGGCCGGCGGCCGTGCCTGATAGAGTAAATGAACCAGGTTAAGGAGCTCCGCATAATGAAACTCTCTTTGCTCACGATTGCTCTGTCCACGGCCGCATGGGGACAGATCCTCTATGGATCTCTGGTCGGTAACGTCAAGGATTCATCGGGCAGCGTCGTTCCGGCTGCCAAGGTCGGCCTGACGAATAAGCAGACGGCCCAGGTCCGGGAGGCGGTCTCCGACGAGAACGGCGCGTACTCATTCCCGACGCTGCAACCGGGCACCTACGAAGTCAGCGTCACGAAAGAAGGATTCAAGACGCAGCGCGAGCAGGGCATCAACGTTGTCATCAACAACGTCTCGCGAGCCGATGTCACGCTCCAGGTGGGCGCTGTGTCGGAGTCGATCACCATTGAGGCCGCGGCGGCGGTGCTGCAGACCGACCGGGCCGAAGTGCGCGCCGAGGTGACGAGCCGCGAGTTGCAGAACCTGCCGGTGCCGGCGGGGCGCAACTATCAGGGCCTGTTCGTCACGATTCCGGGATTCTCCCCGCCGCGTAACGCGCACTCGGTGCCGGCCAACCCCAGCCGCGCATTGCAGTTCAACGTGAATGGGACGAGTTCGAGCTCGAACAATACGCGCATCGACGGCGCATCGAGCACCAACGTCTGGCTGCCGCACATCGTCGCCTATGTGCCGGCGCTCGAGTCGATTGAAACCGTGAACGTCGTCACCAACTCGTTCGACGCCGAACAGGGACTGGCCGGCGGCGCGGCAATCAACGTGCAGATTAAGAGCGGCGGCAACGACATCCACGGCTCCGGGTTCGAATACTACAACGGCAACGCGACGAAGGCGAAGCCGTTCTTCCTGCCCGCCGGCCAACGGAAACCCAAGCTCGTGTACAACCAGTACGGCGGTACGATCGGCGGCCCAATCGTGCGGAACAAACTTTTCTACTTCGGCAGCTTCGAGGCCACGCGCGACCACCAGTTTGCGTCGTCGCTGGCGTCGATTCCGACGGCCGCGATGCGGCGCGGCGACATGAGCGGCGCGCCGGCCGGACGGCCGGTGTTCGATCCGGCGACGGGCGCTCTCGATGGGTTCGACCGGCAGCCGTTCCCGAACGGGACGATCCCAGCCTCGCGGTTCAGCCAGGCGTCCAGGCGCATCCTCGATTTGTGGCCCGCTACGCAGTTCGACGGCTCGCAGAACAACTACTTCGCGGCCGCCAACTACGCCTTCGACCGCAACACGCTCGACACGAAGATCAACTGGAATCCGACGGCGAAGTTCACGATGTACGGCCGGTATAGCTGGCTGGACTATACGGTTCGCAATCCGCAGTTCTTCGGACCCGGACTGGGCGGCCCGCCGATCGCTGGCGGTCAACCGGGAGTTGCGACCGGGAACAGCTACTCTACGACCATCGCCGCGACCTACGTCATTCGCCCGAACCTGATCGTCGACGCTTATTTTGGTTGGACTCGAATGCAGGGAGACTCACGGCAGCCGCGACTGGAAGAAAAGGTCGGCCTGGAGTTCCTGCGGCTGCCCGGCACGAACGGACCACGGTTTTTCGAAGGCGGCTGGCCGCAGTTTTCCATCGCCGGTTTCACGGCGATCGGGCATCCGAACAACTTCATGCCGTACATCAACAAGGATCCGCAGCGGCAGTACGTGGCAAATGCGAACTGGACGCAGGGGCGACACCAGGTGCGATTCGGGACGGATTTCTATCAACAGCACCTAAACCAAACGCAACCGGAGTTCCCAGGCTCGCCGTGGGGCGCCAGCGGCGGTTTCGGCTTCGCAAACGGACAGACCAGCTTCCGGGCGCGCCCCGGGCAAACTGCGCCAAACGCGAGCGAGTTCAACTCCTTCAGTTCCTTCCTGCTTGGAGCGACGAGTAACCTGGGGCGGCTGCTAATGGTCCCGAACGAATTCACGACCCGAACGAATCTGTACAGCGCCTATATCCGCGACCAGTGGCAGGTGAACAACAAGCTGACCATGTCCTACGGCGCGCGCTGGGAGTACTTTCCATTTCCGAGACGAGCCGACCGCGGGATGGAGATCTACGATTTCGCGAGTAACAAGATGCTCGTCTGCGGTGTTGGCGTTGTCCCGCGCGACTGCGGCGTGAAAGAGAGCAAGGGACGGGTGGCGCCCCGTGTGGGTCTGGCCTATCGAATGAAAGACGATTTCGTGATTCGAGCCGGCTATGGGTTAACAAACGATCCGTTCAATCTGGCGCGTCCGTTGCGCACCAATCATCCGTTGCTGATCGCGCTGAACGTCACCGCTCCGGACGGCTTCCAGGCGGCGAGCCGTCTCGACGACGGAATTCCTTCCATCACACCGCCGAACATCGGGAACGGCATTGTCGATATCGGGCCGTTCGTCGACGTGACCACGGTGATTCCCAGCAACTGGCGGCGCGGCTACATTCAGAGCTGGAATCTGTCGCTGCAGAAACGGCTGATGGGCGGCTGGGTCGCGGAGGCGGCCTATGTCGCTACGCGGGCGGTGGGTCAGCTCGGCTACCTGAACCGGAACGCCGCGCCGGTCGCGGGCGGCAACGCGGGCCGGCCGTTGGCGCGGAGATTCGGACGGTTCGGATTGACCCAGCAGGTCACTGGCCTAGGGACCTATAAGTACGATTCGGTGCAAACGAAGTTGGAGCGCCGCTTCCAAAGCGGCATGCAACTATTGTTCGCCTATACGTACTCGAAAAATATGGGCATCGCGGGCAACATTAACTCCGACGGCGGTCCGCGCATCCATTTGCCGGAGTTTTTCCACCTGAACCGTGCGGTTACCGATCTGCATCTGCCGCACAACTTCCAATTCAACGGATTCTACGAACTCCCGTTCGGCAAGGGCAAGAACCGCATGACCCGCGGACTTGGCAACTGGCTGCTGGGCGGCTGGCAGGTGAACGCGCTGTTGAGCGCGATTAGCGGCCAACCGTACAGCGTCACCGCTCCCGGTACGGATTTGAACGCCCCTGGCAATGGACAACGGGCGGACCTGCTGAAGCCGCAGGTGGCCAAACTCAGCGGTGCGGGCCCGGGCCAGAAGTGGCACGATCCTGCGGCCTTTGGCCAAGTCCGGGAACCCCGGTTCGGAACGGCCGGTTGGAACATTCTGGCCACGCCGGGAACGATCAACCTCGACATGGGCCTGTTCCGGAAGTTCACGATCACCGAGCGCGTGTCCTTGCAGTTCCGCGCCGAGGCGTTCAACGCCACGAACACGCCTCACTTCAACGGACCGAATGCCGACGTGTCGAACACGCGGTTCATGGAGATCAGTTCGACCCGGGGCACCGGGCGCGAAGGCATCGACGAACGGATGTTCCGTTTCGGGTTGCGGATCGGGTTTTAACCGGCCAGCCCCGGCGGCGATTCGGAAATCCCGGAACGAACGTATCGAACAGGGTTCGAAACGCGGACAGCTCGTTCGCTCGGCGGCTATACTGAAATTCTCGGCGCAAGCGGCGAACGGGAGATCCGTTTTGCGTTGAAGCTCTTCTTCTAACTCCATGCTGGCGCGCTTCGCACCCCTTCTGCTGCTCTTAACGGCGCTCTACCACGCGGCCCCGCCGGTGTGCACCGTCGAGCCCGCAGCGGCGGTGTGGTGCGAACACGCCGCGCAGGAAGAACACGAACACCGCCCCGCTCCGCAGGCCCGGACGCGTTACTCCGCCTTCTTGGCCGGAGACGAACGCAAAGGGCCGCCGGCCTTTCGCGATCACCGGCTTTTCCAGCGTCCTCCTCCCTTGGTTGCTTAGTTCCACGCGGCCCCGCACCCGAACCACGCAACCCAAGGAGTATTCATGTTTACCGATTCGTTTCGCGACGAATGCGGCGATGTCATTCGCCGTTCGCTCGGATTCATACTTTTTCCCGAGCAGTTTCGATGCGCCGAGGCCTTGACGGCCGGACGCATTGTGGAGATGCAAACCGGCGAGGGCAAGACCGCCGCCGCCGTTCCGGCCGCCGCATGGCTGGCACGCGAGAAGAAAGGCGTCCACATACTGACGGCCAACGACTATCTGGCCCAGCGCGACGCCGAGTGGATGCGGCCCGCCTACGAGGCGCTGGGCCTGCGCGCCGGATGGATCCGGCAGACCAGTTCGCCGGAGGCTCGCCGCCGCGCCTATGCCGCCGATGTCACCTACGTCGCCGCCACGGAGGCCGGCTTCGACTACCTGCGGGACTGCCGCGCGCTGACGCCCGCCGAACGGGTGCAGCGCGGCCACGCGGCGGCGATAATCGATGAGGCCGACTGCGTCTTGATCGACGAAGCGCGCATTCCGCTGGTGCTCGCCGGCGAGACCGAGGGAGGCGCCGCCGCCAGCCGCGCGGCCGGACCCGTGGCGCGCGAACTGCATCCAGCCGTCCACTTCGAGCGATCCCCGGACGGCGCTTCGATTAATCTGACCTTCCAAGGTTTTGAGGAAGCTGCGCAAAGGCTGGGTATCGCCGAACTGCAGGACTCGCCGCTTTTTACCGCACTGCTGCACGCGCTGCACGCCCGCGAACTTCTGCATCGGGACGTCGATTATCTGGTGAAGGACGGCTGCATCGTGCCCATCGACGCCTACAAGGGCCGGGGCGCGCGGGAGCGCCGTTGGCCCGCCGGCCTGCACGCCGCGCTGGAGGAGAAGGAGGGACTGCCGATTCAGGATCCGGGCCGCATTTTGTCCTCGATTACCATGCAGAACTACGCGCGGTTGTATGGCCATCTCTGCGGCATGACCGGCACGGCGCGGTCCCAGGCCGAGGAGTTTTGGCGGATCTACGGCCTAGAGGTGGAAGCCCTGCCCACGCACCGGCCGATGATCCGGGAGGATCGTCCGGATCGAATCTTCCTCACCGCCGAAGAGAAGACGCGCGCAATTGTCGCGGAGATTCACGACGTGCACGCCACGGGCCGGCCGGTCCTGATTGGCACCGCCAGCGTAGAGGCATCCGAAGCGCTCAGCGCCCGCCTGAACGGACTGCCGCACCGTGTGCTGAACGCCAGCAACGAAGACGCCGAGGCCGCGCTGATCGCCAAAGCCGGCGAACGCGGCGCGGTGACCATCTCCACGAACATGGCGGGCCGGGGCGTGGATATCCAACTGGGCGATGGCGTGGCCGGGTTGGGCGGACTGCATGTGATCGGCGCCAGCCGGAACGATAGCCGGCGCATCGACCACCAACTGCGTGGACGCGCCGGCCGCCAGGGCGACCCGGGTTCGTCCCAGTTCTTTCTCGCCTTCGACGATGCGCTGTTCACGCGCCTGCTGGATCCGGGCGAGACCGTCGATTCCGCAGCCGATTGTGACAGCTTGCAGCGCCGCGCCGAGGGGCGTCACCTGGAGGTCCGCCAGTTGCTGGACCGCTACGAGGGTGTGGTGGAGGGCCAGCGCCATGCCGTGATGCGCAAGCGCGAAGAATCCTTGGCGAACGGCGACACCACGCAACTGGCGGCCATCGATGAAGCGTGGGCCTGTTTCCTGGAAGAGGTGGAGGTGATGAAATCCGGCTTCGTGTTTCTGCAGATGGGCGGGCGCGACCCGTTGCCCGAATTTCTGGCAAATTTTCACGAGCTGTCTGGACGTTTCTGGGAGTTTGTGGAGGCCCAGTGCGGCCCCGACGCACCGCCGGCGCGCCGAGGCGCGACGTGGACCTATCTCTCCGTCGACATGCCGTTCGGAACGGGCATGGAGCGGATCGTCCGCGGCATGATCCGGAAGGTGAAAGCAGGAAAGTTTTGGGGATAGGAAACGCGATAGGATGAGGCTATTCGCACTCTGCTTTTCCTTTCGATTTCGCTCTCCGCCCAGGACACGCAGTTCTTTGAGCAACGGGTGCGGCCGCTGGTGGCCGCGCGCTGCCAGGGTTGCCACGGCGCGGCCAAGCAGTTCTCCGGCCTGCGGTTGGATTCAAAGGCCGGCGTCGAAAAAGGCGGCCATCGCGGGCCGCTGTCCGAAACGCTGCTGAAGGCCGTCCGGCATGAGGGCCCGAACATGCCGCCAGACGGCAAGCTGGCACCGGGCGAGATCGCGGCTTTGGAACGCTGGGTGCAGGCTGGGTTGCCATGGCCAGAGGCCGCAGCGCCGGTCAACACGGCGAAACCGCACTGGGCCTTCCAGCCTGTGCGTCCCACAAACCGGTGGATCGACGACCACTACCCACATGCGAAATCCGCACCGCTTCCGGCGCTCGCCAGACGCGCTTCCTTTGTGCTGACCGGGCTGCCGCCCGAGGTGGAGGATCTGCGGCAGCTCAAATCCTACGAAGCCTACGTCGACAAGCTTCTGGCCAGTCCGCACTTCGGCGAACGGTGGGCGCGGCACTGGATGGATGTGGTCCGCTTCGCCGAGACCTACGGATACGAGTGGAACTTCGAGATTCAGGGCGCCTGGCGCTATCGCGACTACCTGATTCGCGCGTTCAACGACGACCTGCCTTTCCCGCAGTTCATCCGCGAACACATCGCCGGCGACCTGCTGCCGAACGCGCGGCCGCAGGCGGCCATCGGAACCATGTTCTTCCGCCTTGGCGAGATGGGCCACGACAACTGCAACCAGTTCCGCGAACTTCGCACAGACGTCGTCGACAATCAGATCGACACGCTCTCCAAGGCGTTCCAAGGGCTGACGGTTTCCTGCGCGCGCTGTCACGACCACAAAATCGACCCGATTCCGACGGAGGACTACTACGCGCTCTACGGAATCATCAGCAATTCACGGCCGGTGAACCGCACCATCGGGCCGCCCCCGCCGAACACACTGGCGGCGCACAAAGAACAGGCCCGCGCCCAGTTGGCCGCGCTGTGGCTGGAGCAATTGCGCACGCTGCCGGCAGACCTGAACGCGGCGCTAAACGACACGGCGCCGCACGATGCCGGCCGCGCGCAGCGGTTGGAGCAACTCCTGCGGATTGACGACTTCGCCAGCCCGCTCTATCCGTTGCAACTGCGCGTGCCGTGGCCGGACGCCGTCAAGGCCTACGAAAAGGAGATCCGCGCGCGCAACAAGTTCAACACCGAAAAGTTCGTGCCGCTGGCCGACTTCTCCACGGGTCTGCCCGACGGCTGGTCGATCACAGGCCACGGCGCGCGGCAGGTGGCGGCCGGCGATTTCGCTCTCGCGACGACCGGGCCCTCGGCCGTGGCGGCGATATTCGAGGGCGGCGTCTCCACGCATTCGCTCACCGACAGGTTCAACGGAACGCTGCACTCGCCGTACCTGCCGCGCGGCAAGAAGTTCGTGACCTTCGAAGGCTTTGCCGGCAATCTGGGCGCCGTCCGCGCCGTGATGGACCACTGCGTGATCGGTGAGGATCATCAGCTCATCGAGCACCGCACCCCAGGCTACTTTCGCATCTCCAACAAAGCGGACCAGCCGCTGCCGGTCTATGTGGAACTGAACACGAAATCGGACAATCCGCGCATTCCGGAACGCGACGGCCGGTTGGGGATCACCGAAGCGCAGTTAGCCAATCCGCGTTCGTCGTTCACAGTGACCAAAGCCTGGCTGCACGACGACGCGGTAAGCCCGAAGCCCGCTTTGGACCACGTGCTTCCTCTGTTGCAACATGCGGAGCCCGATCCCGCCCTGCGCTTCACGCGCGTCGCCGAACAAGCGGTTCAACGCTTCCGCGAAAACCGCGCCACGGCCGCCGACGCGCGGCTGCTGAATTTCCTGCTGACGAACGGCGTGCTGTTGAACTCGCGCCATTCCATACCCGCCGTCGCCGCCTTCCGCGCCGAGGACGCCCGGCTTCCCGAGCCGGTGGTCACGCAGGGAATGGGCGACTTCGACCCGCCGAAAGACCAGCCGATTTTCGTGGGCGGGCAAGCGGCGAATCCAGGCCGCATGGCGCCGCGGCACTTCCTCTCGGTTTTGCCGGAGCCGCTGCGCCGCGCGACGAATCGTCTCGAACTGGCCAACGCCATCGCCAGCGAGCAGAACCCGCTTACGGCGCGGGTATACGTCAACCGGCTGTGGCACCACGTCTTCGGCCAGGGCCTTGTGAAATCCACCGACGATTTTGGACGCAACGGCGCCGAACCCGGGAATTTGGAACTGTTGGACACGCTGGCGGTGCGATTCTCTCGCGAAGGCGGGTCGACAAAGAAACTGCTGCGAGAAATGCTGTTGAGCCAACACTTCCGCCGCGCCGGTGCGCCGCCGCGGCGCCTGGATGCGGAGGCGATTCGCGATAGCATCCTGGCCGTCAGCGGCCGGCTGGATCGAACACTCTATGGCGAAAGCCTCCATCCGCGCCGCCACACGCCGCAGGACTACCGGCGGCTGTTTCAAGGCCCGCTGGACGGCGACGGCCGCCGGAGCGTCTACACGAAGATCACGCGAATGGAGGGACCGCGCTTTCTGGAAATTTTCGACTTCCCCGCCCCGCTGCAAACGCGCGGCGCGCGCGACGTGACCAACGTGCCTTCGCAGTCGCTGGCGCTGTTGAATGACCCCTTCGTCGTCCAGCAGGCCAAGCGCTGGGCGGACTCCGTTCCGCCAGGACCCTTCGAACAAAGACTGCGGAATTTGTTTGAAGCGGCCCTGGCCCGCCCGCCATCGGCCGCGGAGGTGGAACACTGGCGGAACGCGGCGGCGGAGCTGGATTGGCCGCACATTGCCCACGCTATCCTGAACCTGAAAGAATTCCTGTATGTACCGTAGCCGCCGGCAAATGCTCCGCGAGGCGTCCACGGGCTTCGGCTATCTAGCCCTGGCCGGGTTGACGCAGGCCAAGCCGCACTTCGCACCGAAGGCGAAGCGCATTGTGTTTTGCTTCATGCCCGGCGGCGTCTCCCATATGGACAGCTTCGATCCCAAGCCGAAACTGGCGGAGTTGGACGGCAAGCCGGCGAAGCTCGACAATTATGTGGCTGGCCCCAACCGGAAATGGCTCGGATCGCCGTGGAAGTTCCAGCAATATGGGCAGAGCGGATTGACGGTCAGCGAACTGTTTCCGCTCATCGGCACCGTCGCGGACGACCTGTGCGTCGTCCGATCGATGAAGTCCGAGTTTCCACTGCACGCCCGGGCCAATATCTTTTTGCACACGGGACGCAACTTCGGCGGCTTTCCAAGCCTGGGTTCCTGGGTGACCTACGGCCTGGGCAGCGAGAACCGGGACCTGCCCGGCTACATTCTACTGAACCACGGCGACAATCCGCCGGGCGGTCTGGAGAACTTCTCCAACGGCTTTCTACCCGCCACCCACCAGGCGATGGGCGTGCGCGCGACCGAGGTGCCGATCGACAACATCGTCCCCGCCGACGCCGACGCGCTGCAGCGCGCCAAGATGCGGACGATTCTCGCGCAGGACCGGCAATTCGCCCCGAACGACGCGGCGATCGAAGCCAGCATTCAGAACTTCGAGATGGCGTACCGCATGCAGGCCCTCGCCCCGGATGTGCTGGACCTGAAGAAGGAACCGGCGCACGTGCGGGCGCTCTATGGTATCGACGACGCGGAGAAATTGAAGCGGGAGTACGGCGTGCAATGCCTGCGCGCGCGCAAGCTGCTGGAGGCGGGCGTGCGGTTCGTCGAAATCACGCCGCCGAATCTGTTTAGCCAGAACGGCAGTTGGGATCAACATGACAAACTGCGGGAGGGTCATTCGACCATGGCCCGCATCACCGATCAAGGCACGGCGGCGCTGGTGAAGGACCTGAAGCAACGCGGGCTGCTGGACGACACTCTGGTGCTGTGGTCCGGCGAATTCGGCCGCACGCCGGATACCGGAAACGGCGACGGCCGGGATCATCATCCGTTCGGGTTCACGTTGTGGATGGCCGGCGGCGGCGCGAAGCCGGGCCTGATTCACGGCGCGACCGACGAACTGGGCAACCATGCCGTGGACAATGTGGTGACTGTGCACGATCTGCACGCGACGATCCTGGAACTGCTGGGCTTGGACCATACCAAGCTGACCTACCGGTACGGCGGCCGCGACGTAACGCTTCCCGACGTGCATGGCCGCACGCAAAAAGCGTTGATTCGATGAGACGCCTGGCATTTCTGGCTTTGATGGCCGGATGTGCGAAGGCGCCAAAACCGGCGCTGGCGGTGCTTCCCGCGTCGTGGACGTTTATCGACCGCCGTTCTCTGAATCCGGTAGACGTTGAAATCGCGCGGCGGGTCTCGGCCGGGCGCAAGGACTGCGCAGCCTGGGAGAGTCTGCTGGTGTACCAGTCGTCGGCAAAGACGGTGAAAACGATCGCCGCCGAGTTGCACGTTCCCCGCGTCATGGCGATCGCGGTCCACAACACGAGCGTGTCGGCCTTCCTGGTCAACGCCGAAACGGCGCTGCAATTGTGGGCGGCAAATTACGAGCTCACAACGGCCGATGAGGTGGCGGCGCGGATTTTGCGGGAGATGCCTGCGTAGGTTTGACTCGCAAGTGAAGACACTAATTTTACTTTTTTTGTAATTTGTAAGTTCGTATACTGAGTTCGGCGGACGTGGAACTCTGACTTACAAATGATTTACGTTTTCGCGCTCTTCTTCGCCGCCCTCGCGGCGCTTCCGCTTGGTGCGCGTCCTTTGCGCCAGGAGTTTGCTCCTTGGTTTGAACCCTCGCCTGGTGGATTCCAATCGATGGGCCTCGAAGTGGAGGCGCGGTTGGAAGCCAGCGGACTTACTGTGCGAGCACACGGGCGAGACGCTTTTTCCCTGAATTTCGAGGGCGTCCCGGGGGCAGAGCCAACTGGATCGGTCCAATTGCCTGGCGTCAGCAACTACTATGGGGATCAGTCGAATCGTCTCGGCGTTCCGCACTATGGAAGAGTCGTGTACACCGGCGTCTTCCCAGGAATCAGCGCCGTATTCTATACAAACGATCGAAGGATCGAATACGACCTGCTCGTAAGCCCTGGCGCCGACGTATCGCGAGCGGTGTTTCGAGTGATTGGGAGCAACAGGCTTAGTCTCACGCCGGACGGAAACCTTCAGATTGCGACCGCCTCTGGCCCATTCACGCTCAAGGCACCCGTGGCCTACCAGGGCAGCGGCGCGAACCGCGCGCGCGTGGCGTGCCGGTACGTTCTAAGCCCACATTTCCGTTTTGAGCCGCGCGTGCGAATCTCCCGGATGCTCGTCCGCATCAATATCCATAGGGGTTTGAAGGCAGCGAAGACCCCTGCGGAGGACA
>Ga0194119_10008082_pt1 | contig 14583 bp, 21 predicted proteins | sample TA2MahC100mmetaG_FD_148620 | JGI IMG/M metagenome (GOLD analysis project Ga0194119, IMG submission 148620) | Freshwater microbial communities from Lake Tanganyika, Tanzania - TA2015018 Mahale Deep Cast 100m | ecosystem: Environmental > Aquatic > Freshwater > Lake | place: Tanzania: Lake... | reverse complement strand
TGGAGCTCGCCGGCATCAAGAACGTGCTGGCCAAGCGCCTCGGTTCGAAGACCCCCCTCAACAACGCCCGCGCCGCCATGGATGCCCTGGCTGGCCTGCGCACCCACAAGGAGACCGCCAAGGAGCGTGGCATCTCCCTTGAGCAGATCTATTCCTGAGGACCGCCATGACGTCGCTCAATCTCCAGTCCCTGGCTCCCCAGAAGGGAGCCCGTCGCCGCAAGCTCCGTAAGGGTCGCGGCATCGCCGCCGGCCAAGGCGCCAGCTGCGGTTTCGGTATGCGCGGTCAGAAGTCCCGCTCGGGTCGTCCCACCCGTCCGGGCTTCGAAGGTGGTCAGATGCCCCTCTACCGCCGGGTGCCGAAGCTCAAGCACTTCACCGTGATCAACCCCAAGAACTACACGGTGATCAACGTGGCCAAGCTCGCCGACCTCAAGGCCGGTAGCACCGTCAATATCGACACGCTCGTGAAGGACGGCCTCGTGACCAGCCCCAAGCACCCCCTGAAGGTGCTCGGCAATGGCGACCTGAAGGTGAAGCTCACCGTTCAGGCCGCTGCCTTCACCGCCAGCGCCCGCGAGAAAATCGAGGCTGCAGGTGGCACCTGCGAAGAGATCTGAGCTTCGGCTTGGTTCTGACCCCGACCCATTAGCGTCGATGCCGCCTGGCGGAGCCTCCCGGCTTCTCCAGGCGGTTTTTTGTTCTTCTCCTCCGCACGCCCGTCATGCTCGTCAGCCGGGGTCGCAACCCCAGTGCCGGTGAAATCCTCACGCAGCTGATCCAGGCCAAGGATCTGCGCAATCGGGTGTTGATCACCCTGGGCCTGTTGCTGCTGGTGCGCCTGGGGATCTATATCCCCGTGCCTGGAATCGACCGGGTGGCCTTCCAGGACTTCATCGCCCGCGGTGGTCAGCTGATCGGCTTCCTCGACATCTTCACCGGCGGTGGCATCTCCACCCTCGGTGTGTTCGGTCTGGGAATTCTGCCCTTCATCAACGCCTCGATCATCCTGCAGCTGCTCACCTCGGCATTGCCGCAGCTGGAGGATCTCCAGAAAAACGAGGGTGAGGCCGGGCGGCGCAAGATCGCTCAGTTCACTCGCTATGTGGCCCTCGGCTGGGGCATCCTGCAGAGCGTGGTGTTCGCCCTGATCCTGCGGCCCTACGCCATTGCCGGCACTTCCGAGCTGGTGTTCGTGCTGCAAACCGCCGTTGCCCTCGTGACCGGCTCGATGGTGGTGATGTGGATCAGTGAGGTGATCACCGAGCGAGGCATTGGCCAGGGAGCCTCCCTGGTGATCTACCTCAACATCGTGGCCACCCTGCCCCGGGCCCTTGGCTCCACAATCGAGCTGGCCCAGAGCGGCGACCGCAGCACCGTTGGCGGCATTGTGGTGCTGGTGGCGGTGTTCCTGGTCACGATCGTAGGGATCGTGTGTGTGGAGGAAGGGAACCGCCGCATCCCCATCGTGAGTGCCAAGCGGCAAGTGGGGGGCGCCAGCCTTTCGGCTCGTCAGAGCTACCTGCCGCTCAAGCTCAACGCCGGCGGCGTGATGCCGATCATCTTTGCTTCGGCCGTGGTGTTCCTGCCCCTCACCATTGCCAACATCACCAAGCAGCCCTGGCTGATCAATATCGCGGCGGCCCTGAGCCCCAACAGCGGCACACCCTGGGTGTATGCACTGTTGTTCTTCGGCCTGATCATCGGTTTCTCCTTCTTCTACGCCACGCTCACGATCAACCCCGTGGATGTGGCCACGAACCTCAAGCGCACCGGCGTCGCCATTCCTGGCGTCCGCCCCGGCTCCGCCACCGCCAGCTACCTCAGCGGAGTGCAGAACCGCCTGACCCTTCTAGGTGCCCTGTTCCTGGGGGCCGTGGCGATCATTCCCTCGGCAGTCGAGTCGGCCACGCAGGTGAAAACCTTCCAGGGCCTTGGTGCCACCAGCTTGTTGATCCTGGTGGGTGTCGCCATCCAAACCGCCAAGCAACTGCAGACCGCCGTGATCTCACAGCGCTACGAGGGCATGGTGCGCCAGTGACCCTGGCCCCTCTTGTGGTCTCGTTGATCGGTTGATTGTTCGTTCCGTACCGCCCATCCGTTACGCGTTTCCGTCATGAAGCAACGTCTTCTCTTCCTTGGCCCCCCCGGGGCTGGTAAGGGCACCCAGGCCCAGCGACTCGCCGAAACCCAGAATCTGCTTCATCTCTCCACCGGTGATCTACTCCGCGCCGAAGTGGCGGCCGGCAGCGAGCTCGGCAAGGAAGCCGAGGCGGTGATGGCCCGCGGCGAGCTCGTGAGCGACGCCCTCGTGCTCGCGATCGTGCGCAGCCGCCTTCAGGCCCATAGCGGCGGCTGGCTGCTCGATGGTTTCCCCCGCAACGTGGCCCAGGCCGATGCCCTGGCCCAGCTGCTCGATGAGCTCGGCCAGCAGATTGAGCTGGTGGTGCTCATGGAGCTGGACGACGCCGTGCTGGTGCAGCGTCTGCTCTCCCGCGGCCGCGCCGATGACAACGAGGAGGTGATTCGTCATCGCCTTGAGGTGTATCGCCAGCAGACCGAGCCGCTGATCGCTTACTACCGCGAGCGCAACCTCTTGGCGCCTGTGGAGGCCGCCGGCACGGTTGACGAGATCGGGGCCCGGATTGCCGCCTTGCTGGGTTGACCCCTGTGGTAGGGTCAGCGTTTGCAAAAATGGAGAGACCGCTCCCATGAAGGTGCGTGCCTCGGTCAAGAAAATGTGCGACAAGTGCCGTGTGATTCGTCGCCACGGCCGGGTGATGGTGATCTGCGCCAACCCCAAGCACAAGCAGCGCCAGGGTTGATCCCCGGCTGAGCCTTGTCCACGGCCCTCGGGCCAACCCTTTCAAGTCCCTGGGCCGCTGCTTGTGCGCTGCCGCCTAAGGACTTCTCCCCTGCTCACCCCAATCGTTAGTTTCTGTGGCTCGGATTGCCGGCGTAGATATTCCTCGCGACAAGAGGATCGAAATCGCCCTCACCTATGTGTACGGGATTGGCCTGACCACGGCCAAGAAAATCCTGGCCAAAACCGGGGTCAACCCTGACACCCGCGTCAAGGACCTCGATGACGCCGACGTGCAGAAGCTGCGCGGCGCCGCTGAGGGCTACACCCTTGAAGGCGACCTGCGTCGCCAAGAAGGCATGGCGATGAAGCGCCTCCAAGACATCGGCTGCGTCCGTGGTCGTCGCCATCGCGTGGGTCTGCCCGTGCGTGGTCAGCGCACCCGCACCAATGCCCGTACTCGCCGCGGCGCCCGTAAGACCGTGGCCGGTAAGAAGAAGTAAGGCCTGACCTGCTTCCGGCCTTCGGCCATCCCCATTGCTCCTGCCGAACGTTCCCCATAGGGAACGGCCGTCACCAGGACGCCCCCCTCAGTTCACTGATCACCTCCCTGCTCCTGCAGGGCTCTAAACCATGGCCAAGCCCGCCAAGAAATCCGGCGCGAAGAAGACGAAGCGCAATGTGCCCAACGGTGTGGCGCACATTCAGAGCACCTTCAACAACACGATCGTTTCGATCACCGACACCGCTGGTGAGGTGATCTCCTGGAGCTCCGCTGGAGCCAGTGGTTTCAAGGGCGCCCGCAAAGGCACCCCCTTCGCCGCCCAGACCGCCGCAGAAGCAGCAGCTCGTCGCGCCCTTGAGCAGGGGATGCGCCAAATCGAGGTGCTGGTTCGCGGTCCTGGTTCCGGCCGTGAAACCGCGATCCGTGCCCTGCAGGTGGCCGGTCTGGAGATCACCCTGATTCGCGACGTCACCCCACTGCCCCACAACGGCTGCCGTCGTTCCAAGCGTCGCCGGGTCTGATCCGACGCCTTGCCTCGCCCCAGGGGGGGCTCCTCCTCTTCTTTCGAGCTTCAGACCGTGTTGCAGTATCAGATCGATCGGGTTGAACACCAGATCGCCGACGACCGCTCCCAGACCGGCGTCTTTGTGATCGGCCCCCTTGAGCGGGGTCAGGCCATCACCCTCGGCAATTCCCTGCGCCGCGTGCTGATGGGAGCCCTCGAGGGCAGCGCCATCACCGCCGTGCGCATCGCCGGCGTGAACCACGAATACGCCACCGTTCCCGGTGTGCGTGAAGACGTTCTCGACATCCTCCTCAACTGCAAGGACGTCGCCGTCAGCAGCCGCACTCGCGAGCTGGAAATCGGTCGTCTTGTGGCCAATGGCCCTTGCACCGTCACCGCCTCCGACCTGCAGTTTTCCTCGCAGGTCACCGTGATCGACGGCGATCGTCCGATCGCCACCGTGGCCGATGGCTACAGCCTCGAGCTTGAGGTGCATGTCGAGCGCGGCGTGGGCTATCGCCCCGTGGATCGCCGCACCGAAGACACCAGCGCCATCGATCTCTTGCAGATCGACGCAGTGTTCATGCCGGTGCGCCGCGTGAACTACAGCGTGGATGAAACCGCTGTGGGCGAAGGCGGTTCAGCCCGTGAGCGCCTGCGCCTGGAGATCGAAACCGATGGTTCGGTCACCCCTGACGACGCCATGGCCCAGGCCGCCAATCAGCTGATTGCCCTGTTCCAGCCCCTGGCCAGCCTCACCATGGTGGATGAGCCCGGCTTGGAGCCCGAGCCCTCCGCCGAGGCGCAGATTCCTCTCGAGGAGCTCAACCTTTCGGTCCGCGCTTACAACTGCCTGAAGCGCGCCCAGGTCAACTCCGTGTCCGACCTGATGGGCTTCAGCTACGAAGATCTGCTGGAGATCAAGAACTTCGGTTCCAAGTCGGCTGATGAGGTGATCGAGGCGCTTGAGCGCATCGGCATCTCCCTGCCCCAGAGCCGCACCAGCGCCTGATTCAGCGCGAGTTTTTCACTACCTGTTAACGCTTACCCTCCGCATCCGTCATGCGCCACCAGTGCCGAGTTCCCAAGCTGGGACGCCCCGCCGACCAACGCAAAGCCATGCTGCGCGCTCTCACCACGCAGCTGATTCGCGAAGGTCGTCTCACCACCACCAAGGCCCGTGCCAAGGCCCTGCGCGATGAAGCCGAGCGCATGATCACCCTGGCCAAGGACGGCAGCCTTGCCGCCCGTCGTCGCGCCATCGGCTACATCTACGACAAGCAGCTCGTTCACGCCCTGTTCGACAAGGCCCAGGAGCGTTACGGCGATCGCAACGGCGGTTACACCCGCATCATCCGCACCGTGCCCCGCCGCGGTGACCACGCCGAGATGGCGATCATCGAGCTCGTCTGATCGTCCACCTGCAGTTGCAGCTTGCCGCGCTTGGCCCTTGGGCTGGCGCGGCTTTGTTGTGGGCGCCGTTGTGCCATGGCTGATCATCCTGTTGCTACCCCTGGATCGCGTCGCATTGCTCTCTGCCTGCAATACGACGGCTCTGGCTTCTGCGGCTGGCAGCGGCAGCCCCGGGATCCAAGCGTGCAGGAGACCCTGGAGGCGGCGATCGCGGCACTGGATCCAGGCCGGCCGGTGCGCCTGCACGCCGCTGGACGCACCGATACCGGCGTGCATGCGGCCGGCCAGGTGGTCCATTTCGATGCCATCGGGCCGATCCCGGCCCAGCGCTGGCCCGCGGCCCTCAATGGTCGCCTTCCGCCCACGATCCGCGTTCGTGCGGGAGTTGAGGTGCCGCCCCACTGGCACGCCTGCTTCAGCGCGAGCTACCGGCGCTACCGCTACACCATCTACAACGCCCGGATTCCCAATCTGTTTCTGGCCCCCTGGAGCTGGCACCGCTACCAGCTAAGGCTGGATGAAGGGCTGATGCGCGAGGCGCTGGAGGGCATGCTCGGGGAGCATGACTTCGCGGCCTTTGAGCGGGCCGGCAGTGCCCGCTCCCACTCCCGCACCACCCTGCAGGAGGTGCAGGTGGAACGCCGCGGTGATCTGATCGAGGTGGAACTGCAGGCCAGCGGCTTTCTTTACGGCATGGTGCGGTTGGTGATGGGGCAGTTGGTGGCGGTAGCTGAGAGGCGACTCAGCCTCGAGAGCTTTGCCAGGCGCTGGCGCAGCGGGGCCCGTGAGGAGGTGAAGGAGGCGGCGCCTCCGCAGGGGCTATGCCTGCTGCGGGTGGGCTACCCCGAGCCGGTGTTCCCTGAAGCCGCCTGGTATGATTGCCAACCGCGGTATTTGCTGGAGTGTTCAGACTCCCCGCCCCGCGCCCGAACAAGCTCCTGAGATGGGGTTGGTCAGGCGGCGAGGTAGGGTCGCTCCACGAGCTTCAGTCGTCCGAGTGATCGGACGCCCTGCCGTCCCAGTCCAGACCTTCCGTCCAGACACCCTGTCCCGCCCCTTGCTCATTCGCTGAGCAGTGGAGCTTTACCGATCCGGCCCGCCGGTGCGATGAACAAGACTCTCGTTCCCCCTCAGGATCCCTCCAGTCGCCAGTGGTATCTGGTGGATGCTGAGAACCAGACCCTCGGCCGTCTCGCCAGCGAAGTGGCATCGGTGCTTCGGGGTAAGAACAACCCCAACTTCGCCCCTCACATTGACGCTGGCGACTTCGTCGTCGTGATCAATGCCGACAAGGTGAAGGTGAGCGGTAACAAGTTCACCCAGAAGGTCTATCGCCGTCACTCTGGCCGTCCCGGCGGCATGAAGACGGAGAGCTTCGCTGCGCTGCAGGCCCGCATTCCTGAGCGGATCATCGAGAAGGCTGTGAAGGGCATGCTCCCCCACAACGCCCTCGGTCGTCAGCTGTTCCGCAAGCTGAAGGTGTACAAGGGTGCTGAGCATCCCCACGCCGCCCAGCAGCCCAAGGCCCTCGCCCTCGATCCCGCCGCTTCCGCCCAATGAGCACCAACAAAGTCGTTTACTGGGGAACCGGCCGCCGCAAGACCGCCGTTGCTCGCGTGCGCGTGGTCCCCGGCACCGGCACCGTGACCATCAACGGTCGTCCCGGTGACAACTACCTGAATTACAACCCCGTCTACATGGCGGCGGTCACCGCTCCCCTGCAGACCCTGGGTCTGGCCAGCGAGTACGACATCCTTGTGAACGTGCGCGGCGGCGGCCTCACCGGCCAGGCTGATGCCATCAAGCAGGGTGCAGCTCGTGCGCTGTGTGAGCTCTCCCCTGAGAACCGCAAGCCCCTGAAGACTGAAGGTCACCTCAGCCGCGACCCCCGCGCCAAGGAGCGTCGTAAGTACGGCCTGAAGAAAGCCCGTAAGGCTCCTCAGTTCTCCAAGCGCTGATTCAGCTTCCGCACCTCAGCTCTGTATTCGTTATGCCGAAGGCCGAAATCCATCCCACCTGGTATCCCGATGCCAAGGTGATCTGCAACGGAGAGGTGGTGATGACCACCGGCTCCACCTCGCCCGAACTCCACGTGGATGTGTGGAGCGGCAATCACCCCTTCTATACCGGCACCCAGAAGATCCTCGATACCGAGGGTCGCGTGGACCGCTTCATGCGCAAGTACGGCATGGCCGGTGCTTCCGACGCCCAGGCCAGCGACACCAAAGACGCTGCAGCCAAAGCCTGATTGGCTGCCTTCGGGCAAACCATCACGTCCCAAGCCGGATGCTCCTGGGCATCCGGCTTTTTGCTGCCTGTCCACCGTTGCCTGATGCAGCTCCCCTGACGCCATGGATGCTTCCTTCCTGAGCGAGCGCCTCGAAACGGCCCGCACCACCTTCGAGACCCTCGAGCGTCAGCTCGCCGATCCCGATGTGGCGGCCAACCCGGCGCAGCTGGAACCGATTGCCCGAGAGCGGGCTCGGCTCGAGCCCCTCGTAACGGGGTATGCGGAGTTGGAGCGCCTGCGCCATCAGGAGCAGCAGGCCCGGGAACTGTTGCGGGAAAGCCGCGGCGATCTAGAACTCGAGGCCCTGGCTCAGGAGGAGTTGGCCAAGTTGGCCGCCCGCATCGGCACCCTCGAGGAGCAGCTCACCCTGGCGTTGCTGCCGCGCGACCCGCGCGATGAACGCAGCGTGATGCTGGAGATCCGTGCGGGTGCCGGTGGTGATGAAGCGGCTTTGTGGGCCGGTGATCTGGCGCGGATGTACGAGCGTTACGCCCAGGGCGTGGGCTGGAAGGTGATGCCGGTGAGTGCTTCCGAGGCTGAGCTTGGCGGTTACAAGGAACTGATCCTGGCGATCAAGGGTGAGGGGGTTTTTAGCCAGCTGAAGTTTGAGGCTGGCGTGCATCGCGTGCAGCGGGTGCCGGCCACCGAATCGCAGGGACGCGTACACACCTCCACCGCCACCGTGGCGGTGATGCCAGAGGCGGATCCGGTGGAGGTGCAGATCGATCCTGGCGACCTCGAGATCAGCACCGCCCGCTCCGGTGGTGCTGGCGGCCAGAACGTGAACAAGGTGGAAACCGCGGTGGATCTGCTCCACAAACCCACGGGCATCCGCGTGTTCTGCACCCAGGAGCGCTCGCAGCTGCAAAACCGCGAGCGGGCGCTGGAAATCCTTCGGGCCAAGCTCTATGAGCGTGAGCTGGCGGCGGCCAATGCGGAAGAACGCTCAGCCCGTCTCGCTCAGGTGGGAACGGGTGATCGCAGCGAGAAAATCCGCACCTACAACTACAAAGACAACCGCACCACCGATCACCGCCTGGGCCGCAACTTCTCCTTGGAGCCGGTGTTGCAGGGGCAGTTGGCGGAACTGATCGGCGCTTGCGTGTCCGCGGATCAGCGGCGCCAGCTCGAGGAATTGGCGGAGCAGGCTTCAGGCGGCGGCTAGGCCGTTGTCGTCCCAGCCCTGCACGTATTTCGCCCATTCGCTGTGGCGACCGCTGGCCATCTGGCGCTGGGCTTCAAACAGTGGTCCGCTCAGGGGGCGGCGGGGTTGATGGAGCAGCACCATCCCAGCCTCGCGCGGGGTGCGGTTGCCCTTGTGAACGTTGCAGCGCAGGCAGGCCGTGATCACGTTGTCCCAGCTGTGATCGCCGCCGCGGCTGCGCGGGATCACGTGGTCAATCGAGAGCCGCTCGCTCTGGCTGCCGCAGTACTGGCAGCGATGGCCATCGCGATGGAACAGGTTGCGGCGTGTCAGCGGTAGCGCCCGGAACGGCACGCGCACGAACTGGCGCAGCCGGATCACCGTGGGGCGATGCAGGCCTGGCCGCAGCTGCAGATCAGTCGCATGTTCCAGCCCTTCGGCCTTGCCCTTGAGCACCATCACCGTGGCCCGCCGCCAGCTGGTGATGTTGAGCGGCTCGTAGGACGCGTTGAGAACGAGAACGTGGCCCATGGGAGTGGTTCCCCTGGCAGCCCGTGATTTGCTCGCCATGCTAGGGGGAACGTCCAGTGGCGTTGTGCAGTCCCGCTTACGCTCTGCAGATCTTCCAGGTGGATGAGAGAAGCGTCCCCCGCGATTAGCCCCTCGGGTGAACCCTGGCCGCACCCGCGCCAGCGCGCCTGGGTGGAGGTGTGCGAAGCAGCAGTGCAGACCAACACCCGCAGCCTGAGGCGTTCCCTGGCGGCTGGCTGCAGCCTGATGGCGGTGGTGAAAGCTGATGGCTATGGCCATGGAGCCGTGCCGGTGGCCCGCGCCGCCGCCGCGGGTGGGGCCAGCTGTTTTGGTGTGGCCACCCTGCAGGAGGGGGTGGAGCTGCGCCAGGCCGGCCTGCGTCAACCGGTGCTGGTGCTGGGCAATCTCACCCAGCCCGATGAACTGCGGGCCTGCCTGCACTGGCAGTTGATGCCCACCCTCAGCGGCATGCGTGAGGCGCTGCTCTGCCAGAACCTGGCCACGGGCAGCGGCCGGCCGATGGCGGTGCAGCTCAAGCTCGACACCGGCATGGCCCGCTTGGGTGCCCCTTGGCAGGACGGCCCGCGGCTGGTGGAGGCGATTGGCGCTCTGGAAGCGGTGGAGCTTGCAGGTGTGTACTCCCATCTGGCGGATGCCGATGCTCCAGGCGCCGGCCTCGATCCCCTCACCCGCCAGCAGCAACAGCGCTTTGAAGAGGTGCTCAGCGCCCTGCAGTTGGGCGGCCTGCCCAGTGGCTGTCGCCACCTGGCCAACTCCGCCGGCACCCTGCGCACGGCCCAGCTTCACTACGACATGGTGCGGGTGGGCTTGGCTCTCTACGGCCATCGGCCAGCAGCGCATCTGGGAGGTGGCCTCGAGCTGCAGCCGGCGATGCAGGTGCGGGCTCGGGTGAGCCTGATCCGCGAGGTGCCTGCCGGTGTGGGCGTGAGCTACGGGCATCGCTTCACCACCCAGCGTCCCAGTCGGTTGGCGGTGGTGAGCATCGGCTACGCCGATGGCGTGCCCCGCGTGCTCTCCAATCGCTTGCAGGTGCTGCATCAAGGCCGTCGCATTCCCCAGGTGGGGGCGATCACGATGGATCAGCTCGTTCTCGATGCCACCGATGCCCCGGAGTTGGATCAGGGCAGTGTGGTGACCCTGCTGGGGAGCGATGGCGAAGAGCGCATTGATCCCCTGGCCTGGAGTGAACCCTGCGGCACGATCCCCTGGGAGATCCTCTGCGGTTTCAAGCATCGATTGCCGCGCTTGCCCGCCTCGCGGCCTGGCGGCTGATAAGCTCTCCTGGCCGCTGGAGAGGTGGCTGAGTGGTTGAAAGCGGCTCCCTGCTAAGGAGTTACAGGAGGCAACTTCTGTCGAGGGTTCGAATCCCTCCCTCTCCGTTCCAGGTGTGATTCCTGATCAAAAAGCCCCCTGAACAGGGGGCTTTTTGATGGGTTCTGTTCAGGGCTCGGCCATTAAGCGGGCACAGAGCTCCGGTAGGAGCTGTTCATCGGTAGCCCGTGCGCGCCCCTCGCTGAACACCACCAACAGCGTGGGGGGGTGACCTTCTGATTCGATATAAGCCGCATCGTGGCGCGCTTGGCTCATCCAGCCCGCCTTGCTCCACAGCCTGGCCTCGGCCGGTAGGGCGGCCCCGAGGAAGCCATCCACCTGGTTCTCCGGATCGGCAGCCCGTTCCGCCGGATCGAGGCTGCGCGCCAGCAGCTCTCGCATGCGGCCGCATGCCGGCGGCGACACCAGCGCACCGGCGATCACCGCGTGCAGCAAACGGGCGCAGACATCGCTGCTGAGGCGATTGCGGTTCTCCAGCTCAGCCCCGTAGAACGCGCGTTCCCGGCCGTAGGGGCCGTCGCCCCAGGTTTTCTGGCAGGCGTTGCAGCCGCTCCACTCGGGCCAGGCCAGCTGCTCACACCACTGATTCACCAGCTGGCGTTGCAGCGCCCACCGCTCAAAGGCCTCGCTGGGGAGGTCCGGGCCGCTGGTGGTGCCGGTGAGCAGATCCAGTACCAGCCCAGTGGCGTCATTGCTGGAGTCGCGGATCATGTCCGCCAGGGCACGGCGCAGCTCCGCGGTGTCGTCGAGGAGCTGGCGCTGCAGCCAAGCTTCAGCCGCCACCAGATACAGCAGCTTCACCACGCTGGCGGGGTAGCGCGGCTGGCTCCCCTGCCAACTGGTGCCGCGGGGTGGCTCGGCCCAGAAGCCGGCCAGATCGCCGCGGGAGGACGCGCTGTCGATCAGGGAGCTGCCGTAACGCAGCCAGGTGATCGAGAGCTGATCGTGGAGGCCGGGCCTTCCTTCAGCCGCCAGCGCCGCGATGGTGGCCTCCAGCTGTTGGGTCATCGCCCCATCCGGGCAGTAGAACGCCATCGCAGCCAAAGGGGGCAATGGCGAGATTAGGCAGGTTGGCTGTGGGCACACCAGTCGCTCTGGAGCTGCTGCAGCCAGGCAGCAGCTGGCGCCTCACCGCTCCGCTGGATCTCACCAGCCATTGGTCTGGCCCTGGATTGGCCACCCAGGCGGCTGCCGGCCGCCGCTTCACGGTGGTGGATGGCTTGCAGCTCGGCGCTTCACGCTTGCGGGTGCGGCTACTGGAAGACGGCTATCCCGGCTGGGTGGATCCCCGCCAGCTCTTGGGCCACGCCCGCGCCTGCCAGCCGCCCCATCCCCTGCTGCTCGATGCCGCCGAAATCAGCAGGGCGCTGCCTGCGGTGCTCGCCTTTGCCGAGCGGGCACGCCAACAGCCCAATCAGTATTTGTGGGGTGGAACGCTCGGCCCCGATTTCGATTGCTCTGGCCTGGTGCAGGCTGCCTTTGCCAGTGTCGGCATCTGGCTCCCCCGCGACGCCTACCAGCAGGAGCGCTTCTGCCAGCCGGTGGCGGTGCAGCCGGGTTGCTACAGCCTGCTCAGGCCCGGCGATCTGATCTTCTTCGGGCGGCCACAGCGCTGCACCCATGTGGGGCTCTATGTGGGTGCAGGGCGCTACCTCCACAGCTCCGGCCGGGAGCACGGCCGCAATGGCATCGGCATCGATGGTCTGGATCCGCAGCTGCAGGATCCGGTGGGCGTGCACTACCGGCGTGAGCTTCGCGGTGCCGGCCGGGTGGTGCGCTGCCACGATGGCAGCAGCCTTCCTTAATCGGCTTTTTGGTGGGCTCACCTACGGTTCTGGCCAGTGCAAGCCCGATCCCGTGAGCGTTAGCGCCGACTGCCACGCTGCGCCGCAGCTCTCGATCGTGGTGCCTCTGTTCAACGAGGAGGAGAGCCTGCCGCTGTTGGTGGAGCGGCTGCTTGCGGCCCTGCGGCCCTTGGGGCGACCGTTTGAGCTAGTGCTGGTGGACGACGGCTCCAGCGATGGCACCGCAGCGGTGTTGAAGCAACTGACGGCCCAGACGCCTGAGCTGGTGGCCGTGCTGCTGCGCCGCAATTACGGCCAGACCCCAGCGATGTCGGCTGGTTTTGATGCCAGCCGCGGTGAGGTGATCGTGACCCTCGATGGCGATCTGCAGAACGATCCTGCGGATATTCCGATGCTGCTGGAGCAGCTGGAGCAGGGCTATGACCTGGTGAGCGGTTGGCGCCATCAACGCCAGGACAACGCCGTGAGCCGCCTGCTGCCGAGCAAGATCGCTAACCGCCTGATCGCCCGGGTCACGGGTGTGCAGCTGCACGACTACGGCTGCTCCCTCAAGGCTTATCGCCGCGAGCTGGTGGAAGACATGAACCTCTACGGCGAGCTGCATCGCTTTCTGCCGGCTCTGGCCTTTATCGAGGGAGCCCGGATCAGCGAGGTGAAGGTGAACCACAACGCCCGCCAGTTCGGCCAGAGCAAGTACGGCATCGACCGCACCTTCCGGGTGCTGATGGATCTGCTCACCGTGTGGTTCATGAAGCGCTTCCTCACCCGGCCGATGTACGTGTTCGGCTTCGGTGGCCTGGTGGGGATCGCCCTCGGCACGGTGCTCAGCGCCTACCTCCTGGTGGAGAAGCTGATGGGTGCAGAGATCGGAGATCGGCCGCTGCTGTTGGTGGCTGTGCTCGCTTTGATCGCTGGGGTGCAGCTGTTCTGCTTCGGCCTGCTGGCCGAGCTGCAGATGCGCACCTATCACGAGAGCCAGGGCCGGCCGATCTATCGGGTGCGCGAAACGTTGCGCGGCGCTTTGGCGGGGGCAGGCTGAGGCGCTGCAGCTCTGCGGCCCCGGAAGTGGGCCATGGCTTCAGCGGCGAGAGCAGCCACCTGGCAGTTGCTGTCGCGTAGGCCGCGGCGGATAAGCGGTAAGGCATCGCGGTGGCGCCAGGCGCTGCACACCGCAAGCGCCTGCACCCGCAGCTCACCACCGGCTTGAAATTGCTGCTCCAGCTGGGCGAGGAGCTGCCGCCGGCCGCGCAGATCGGCGGGCGCGGGCAAAGCCCGCGCGTCTAAGACGGGAGAGTCGGCTTCGGGCGTTGAGTCCTGGCTGTCCCTCGGCAGCACCAGTTCCATCCGGCTGCGGTTGAGTGCCGCCACCGCTGAGGCATCGGTGGATTTCAGGATCGTCGGCCGCCTGCGGCCCAACAGCCAGTAGGCCGCGATCACAGCGGCGATGACTGCTCCGGAGAGGGCCTGAGTCATGGGTCTGAACTTTTATGTCGCCCCTTCCGCCGCTTGAGAGCAGTTCCGAACGGGCTCCTTACAGTGCCGAACGGTAGCTGTATTGGCCCACGCTGATGACCGGAGACTTCGTCGCCGCCTGGATGCCCTCGGTGTTCGTGCCCATTGTCGGGATCCTGGGTCCTGCGGTGGCCATGGCCCTGCTGTTCAACGTGATCGAAGCCCGCGACTGAGCTGTCGCCGCTTCATCGCCGCCAACCACCTCCCTTCCACCGATGACCGTGACCCCCGTCGCCGACCCTTGCGTCGGCAATCTGGCCACTCCCGTCAACAGCAGCTACTTCAGCCGCGCCTTCTTGAACGCGCTGCCGGCCTATCGCCCATCCCTCTCTCCCAACCGTCGCGGTTTGGAAGTGGGCATGGCGCATGGCTTCTTCCTCTACGGTCCCTTCGCCATCACCGGCCCGCTGCGCGCCACCGAATACGCCAGCACCGCCGGTCTGCTGGCTGCTGTGGGTCTGGTGTCGATCCTCACCGTGTGCCTTTCGATCTACGGCACCGCTGGCCGCGGACCCAACGTGCAGCCCGCTGACGCCACCATCGACAACCCTCCCGCCGACCTGTTCACCAAGGCTGGCTGGGCTGAGTTCGCCAGCGGCTTCTGGCTCGGCGGTTGCGGCGGTGCAGCCTTCGCCTGGTTCCTCGCCGGCACCACCATCGTGTCGCCGCTGGTGAAGATCGCCGGTGGCGTGTGGAGCGTGGGCTGAGCTCAGCACTCCCCTC
>Ga0194119_10008062_pt1 | contig 14608 bp, 10 predicted proteins | sample TA2MahC100mmetaG_FD_148620 | JGI IMG/M metagenome (GOLD analysis project Ga0194119, IMG submission 148620) | Freshwater microbial communities from Lake Tanganyika, Tanzania - TA2015018 Mahale Deep Cast 100m | ecosystem: Environmental > Aquatic > Freshwater > Lake | place: Tanzania: Lake... | reverse complement strand
GATTTGTTAAGTGCAGAATAGTTTACACCACCATGTCTATTGCTTGGTCTACCTGTTATGGTATATGGATTATATTGTGTGAATACTATATTATCCTTTTTAAGCAATTGAGGGTCGAAGCTAAAACTATCAATAAATTTTTCTCTATCGACTTTTACCCCAGCCCCTTCCAATCTTCCCAATGTACGGATTGCTGAAGAATATTTACGATTAGTGTCCGTTTTAAGATTAAGGTCAGGTAAGGTCTTCAATAACTCATACCACTTCATTAGAGGTACACAATCATTCAGTTCCGTAAAGTCTCTCCTATACCCTCTATAAACCCCGTCAGCAAACTCATTAAAGATAAATGGTTTACCATACTCTTCAAAATATAACCACTCAAAATCAAACCCTAAATTGCTTATATAACGACTATCTAAAACTATTGTATCATTATCAAAAAGTTTATTTAATTCAATTTTTACTAACTTTTTGGCATCTATATGATTTAAGTTTATAATACCATCTTCACCCTCTGTTCTATAATAAAGAAATGATATACGGGTGGCAAATGGATGTGCTCTATTAGAACTCCATACCGGCACTAATAACTTTATTTTTTTACTACCCTTTATAAAAGAAAGTAGGGTAGATTTATCTTCAATCAGATTCATCATACCCTACTAATATACTAAAAATATTTGGGATTACAAAAATTATTCTCCCCAATGCTTTTGTCTCAATTCGTAAATATCAATTGGTTCTCTTTTCATTTGATTCCCAGATTTAAAATATGCACCTTTTTTCAGATATCCACCCAAAAAGTTTCTTCTCATTCTTGTTGTATCTTTATTTGGGTCAGAACCATGTACTACATGTGAGTGCAATAATGCAACTTGCCCTTTCTTTAAAATTCCAGGAATTTTACGAAAATCGTGTCCTTCTGGCATTACACAACTAATTCCTCTCTCACTTCTCCAATTAGATGTATTTGTTGCTTTTCTTTCTTCATTATCTTCCATAGGTAATACTGGTAATCTGTGAGAGCCTTCATAGTTCCATACAGAACCATTTTCTGGATCGTGATTGTCTAATGCTAAAGCAGTATTAATAATTTCATTATGACCACAACCTGTATAAAATCCGTTTTGATGTTGGTCTCTACCTAATTCACCCTTTGGTTTAAAGTATGCCCATGTCTGCATTCCGACTATTTCACCCTTCATTAGAAATTCACACGCCTCAATTATTTTAGGATGTGCGAATAATTTTTCTAATTTCGGTGAAAGTTTGTGGGGATACATAAATGGTTCGTACTCTTGCCACTTATCCGGCTCTAATTGATTTCTTTCTAAACGAAGTCTATTAAGTTCTTCATTTATTTCATCACACTCTGCCTCTGTAAGTAATTCTAAAGTAGTGAATCCTCTGTATCGCCAATCAAATGTTAGCTGTTGTTTTTCTTCTTCTGTAAGAAATTTGTATTTACTCATATTAATAACCATTTATAATTAAATATACGATTTTATTTTTATTTTTCAAAATTTATTTATAGAATTGTAACATGTTTGGTAAATATAATCCTATATTTTTTAAAGTTGCTGCTGCCAAACCTATAGCCGCTTTATTTGAATATTTTACACCATTATCTTCTACCAAACCATTATTATTGTAAATTCTATCTATAGGTCCTCTAATTCGCCATTTTAAATCTACACCTATAAAATTTGGATTTTCTAAATAATTTTCATAATCATTTTGACTAACTTCATATACAAATCCTGCTAAATCAGATGTCCTTGTAACAAAATATCTTCTTATAAATCCTATTTGATAATCATCATCCGTTGGTGTTGGAATAAAATTTTTAGGATTTTTAATATTAAGCTTTTCAATATTTTTTAATTTAGAATACATTTTATACTCCTTTTTTAATTATTCTATATCCAGCTTCTATTGTAGTTTTCCACCCATCTGAAGAAATATTATGTTTTGTATTAGTAATCTGAAAAACTCCGGTTTGATTGTATATTTCGGGAACTCCATCTATCTCAAAATATTCACCACAGCTTAATCCTGATAATCCGTCTATTTCTATTGTTACATCTATTGGGGATAATGTACTTTTTGGTTTAATTTCTTTATGTAATTGTTCTCTAATAAACGCCTCATCTTTGTAGATATATATAATGGATGTATCTTTAGTTTTAAAGCTTGTAGAATTTGATTTTATTATTTCTGCTAAATTTGGTGTTTCGTTATCTTTCTTTTCTTCATCAGTATTTATTGTGCTTGTTTTTTTAGATTGTAGGTCTTTCCAAGTGTCATTTATAGCATAAAAATCAATTTGATTTATTGAATAATAACCATCTGCATTTGCATTCATAGAAAAATCCACACTTTTATATGCTTCTTTATCTAATGGTAATGAATTATCATTAGCCCCCTTTTTTTTCGCAGCATTCATTAAAACTGATTGAGCGTTGAAAACAGTTCTACCTGCCACCAAATTACTCAATTCAAAATTAAAAGAAAAATTTCTTACATTTGAATTGATTGTTCCGGGTTTAAATCTATAAATACTTTTTTGAGCATCCATTCCAAAACAACCACCTCTATCATCTCTAATAGTCCCTTTTTCACCTAACGTACCATCACTTAAATTACCATATACCAATGTGTAAAATCCATATCCAGCATCATTAATCATTGCTAATAATTTAAATAAAAATTCTTTTCTAGTCCCTGATTTTCTCCACATTTCTACAACCTTAATATAATTAACAAAAATATTTGCTGCGTTTCCTAATAGTATATCTTTGTTTGTTGCGCTTGGAGGCGATATTTTTGTATTATCACTCATAAATAGTTCATCAATATCTTTATTATTATTATCTTTCAATCTTAATTGTATAGCTGATGTTCCAGAACCGATACTTCCATCGATTGGCTTTGAACCATCTATTGTTATTTTTGTTGATTTTTCAGTAGCAATTATTTTTGGTAGTGTTGCGTTTGGAAATATAACATCCTCATTCGATGAAATTATATTTTTATGATAAAAAATTGGAATACATTTTATTTCTTGCTTTTTATCTTTATCTTTAAAATAAGTTGGTATATCAAATCTAAATGTTTTTAAGTCTATTGTTAGGTTTGTATCAATTATATAATTCATTAAAATTTCAAAAATAAAATGTAATGAAATATATGGTTTATTTGATCTTGAAGTATCCGATTGTGTTTGATTTAATTTGCCAAAATTAAAAAGATGATTTTCCCAGTAATTTTTTGGTGCCATAGGTTCTTTTAATAATGGTAAATTAAAATCGGTTGAAATTAATTCTAAATTTTGCTCGTAGTCAGGTGTGACATCTTTTAATTTTCCTTTTTTATTTGAATTTTGTCCTTTTTTTTCAATTAAAGGAATTGCAAGTGTCATTTGATTTCCTTGTGATATTTCTAAATTCACCGTATATACACCATTTTCATCAACCTCAAAACTAAAATCCGTTACCTTTCCTGCGACTAAATCATAAGTACCTAATGTTTTTTCAATTTTTCCTAAATGTTGAGAAAGTGAATCCGTAGTAGCTCTATAATAACTCGAAAAATCTTGAACAAATGTTAGATAATCTTTTTTATTTATTAATGCATCTTCTATTCTATTAAAATAATTTCCATCGGCTATTTTACCGCTTCTTTGTATTCTATCAAATATTGGTATTTTTTCTGGCTCTTTTACTTCCGCTACACCTTTTCTTCTGTCTAAAGAATTATCACCATATTCAACTAAAAGATTCATACCAGGTTTTAGAAAAAATATTTCAAACATTTCAAGTTGTTTCAAAGTAAAACACTTAATCGTAAGTTTTGCAGTTTTTAAAGTATTATTTGCACCATCGGTATCAATATCTAATCCCTCTATAATTGGTGGAGATACCCTTCTATTTGTTTCTCCTTCAACTACTATTTTTTTACCTTTAAAATCATAACCTAATGATGTTTCTTTTTGTTCATATAAATTTGTTGAACCTGATGTATTTGTTATGATACATCCATAATATTTTGCATCAGTATTATTCTCTATAATACTTTTGAGTTTATTAAACCTTTCATCAGCATCAGATTCAGGAGTTGTTTTAATAACCTTTGCACCACTTGTAAGCACAATAAAAGGAGAAGAAAGATTTTTTAAATTTCTACTTTTTTCTCTTTCTTCTAATATATTTTTAATCCAAGGTTTTAAAGGTGCTAAATACGGAAATCCCATATAACTTATCTATTTATTTTTTGCAAATCGTTTAATATTTTTGATATATCCGAAGGTATTCTCAATTGTATACCTGGTTCAACAAAAAAATTTGCATCACTAATATTATTAGCAGTTGCTATAATCCACCACATATTTGGGTTATTATAATATTTGTTGGCTAATATATCTAATCTATCTGACTGTTCAGTTATGATATACAAATCATTATCATTTGGTAAAATTTTTGGATATATAGTTGATTCCATAAATCTTTTTTTACTCTTATTTTCCTTTGTATTTGTATAAATATATCTATTTGCCATTATTGTTATGCTGTTGATGATGGTAATTTAGCTTGAAATTTTTTGGTATTATCTATTAACGCCTTTTGAAGTTCTTTTTTCTTAAAATCCAAAGTAGATACCGTATCTAATCCCATTCCGTCAAAATTATATCTATATCTAGTAATTTTTTGTGAGGTTTCTACTTTCGGGCTTTCGATTACCTTCATTCCAAAACTTATATTGATTGCAGTTGGATAAGGTTTATCGTCTGATTTTTCAAAATAATCATTTAATGCCCAAGGTACAGTATCTTCAACACTTACAGATAGTGTATCCATAATTCCAAAAATATTATTATAATAACCATCTATACTTAAATAAATTAAATTTGGACTAAATGCAATTTGTGAATATTTATCATCAGCATAAGTCATATTTGAAATTTCATCATAAGGAAACATTAATTCTTTTAAGGAATTAACTTTAGTTATCATAACTATTTTTTCTGTTTCATTTGTATAATATAATTTTAATTCAAATTTTATAGTTCTTTCAACTCCGGTATATCTGTATGTATTAAATGGTGACCCTACATATTTAAAATTTGTTATCTCATTAGAAATATCTTCCGATAATCCTGACATAGTACCTGGAAAAAGTAAAGTATAATCTTTACCATATGGTTTTATCCCTATTGTTACTACCTTTGCGGTGTTAGTCTTGTCTATAAAATTACCTAGTTCTTTTTCGTTATAATAAGGTTGAGAATTAATTGCATTTATGGGATTATCAAAAGAATCATCACCTTTTCTCTCTTCGATTCCAGTTTGTTTTATTTCATCAGTACCATCAATTTTTGCATATAATGGTTTGTATTTACTAAAATTATATTGTTCTTTTCTAAATTTTTTACTTCCTAAATCATCATGTGTAAATTTTGCACCATACCCTAATTCCATTTGACCCTCAGGTTTTTTAAACTTTAAATTTTCCTTTAATCGGTTTATACCCTTTTTAGAACCAAATGAATTTAGTGCAGAAACTGCACCGGCTGCCGCTAAACCTCCAATAGAACTTCCTCCCTGTTTAATTTTTGCAAATATTGAACCTGGTGCCGGTGATGGCTTTATGTAATAATCCACGTTATCCTTTACAGAATCTCTTAATAAAGCCCTTGTCACTGCTGGTAATGTTATTGGCTTTGTGAATACTCCTTTTGGTCTTTTAAAAATAGTATCTGATACCCTATTTGGGTTTCCACCCAAAGCACCTCCTATCTGATTTCCTATAAGGTCTGCTAATGCATCAGGTGATGATGTAAGTAATGCGGCACCCCTTGGTGCGTTAATCAAGCCCCTACTCTCAATTAAAACAGTGCCTGATAAACCATATAAATCTTTTTTCTGGCTTTTAAAAAGGTCTTTAATTGTTGCCATTTATAGTTTTGTATTTACTATAAATATTCTAATAAAAAAATTGTTTTGTTTTTTATTACCCCGTTCCACCACCTTTATCGGTACCTGTTAAATCGTTATTAGAATTTACTTTATTAATTGTTTTTGATACCTTTTTACCATCCATCATAATTGTTACATTAGCAGCACCTTCACCACCATATACAACTGTCATTACCTTTAATAAATCATTTAGTTGCGTTTGCAATATATTATCTTGTGTAGGTAATCCGTTTGCATTTGTAATCGCTTTTGTTTGCAATTGTATTGCTGCTGTCTGCTTTGCAGAATCTGATTTTGCTTGGTCAATAAATCCCTCGGTTTTACTATTTGTAGGTCCGAATATCTTTTGTAATTGCACACCCATTAACATACCTGTCATTCCCCCAGCTAAAGCTGCACCCTTTGTTGAAGTTCCCATTGTTGCGGGTGTTGAAATTTTCGCACCTCCACCACCAGTTGCTGGTTTTGATGTAGGTGCTGCAGCGGTCGGTGCTGCTGCCGCTTTTACGGCTTGACTTGTTCCAACTATTGCTGTCGCTTTTGAAGTTGCACCTTGTGCGGTTGGTGCTGCTGGTCCCGCGGCCGCTCCTCCACCACCTGCTGCTGATGGAACAGCAGAACCGGGTTTACCAAATAATCCTAATGTATCTACCAAAAATTCTCCTAAAAATGTTGGTATACCTGGAAATAAATCACCCAAATAACCAAATACAGTAGAACCAAATGTACTTCCTAAAAATGCACCAATAGGTCCTAAAAACGAAGCACCAATTGCACCACCTAATATAGAACCAACCAAACTCATTACACTACCACCCACATTCTTATATAAATCAGGTAAAGGTCCCTCATTCATCGCTACCAATGCGGAAAGGTCTTTATACATACTAAATCCGGCCAATGCAGTTCCCAATGGTCCAGCTACTTTACCTGCAACCGAACCTAATACTTTTCCTACACCACCTGCTCCACTTACTACTTTACCCAAAAACTTTTTAGGATTTAATTTATCCCACCAACTCATTTTAGGTGTTTGAATAGGGGCCGCTGGAGGTATCTTTGGTGCTGGTGGCATCGATGGTGGGGGTGGTGCTGCGGGGGGTGTTATTTTCGGTGCACCTCCGCCTGTTGGCACTTTTGTAGCTGCTGTTGGGGGTTTTGGTGCTGCAGCTGCTGGACCTGATGGTGCTCCACCTGCAGGTGCTGTTTTAATTTGCTGTAATGCCTGTTGAGATGTCATTCCTGGGTTTGCCGCTTTCATTTGTGCAACCTGTTGTGCTCTTGTAGGTGGTGTTGCTGGTGTAGTTGCTGCGGGTGTTCTACTCGTTGGAGCAGTTCTAGTTGTTGCAGCAGTTCTTCTTTGTGCAGAACTTTGTTGTGATGGTCTTGTGTTAGTTCGTCTATTCGGTCTACTTCTTCTTCCTTTTTTACCAAAACTTAATAAATCACCTAGTGCACTAAATCCTCCACCACCTCCAAACAATAATAAGGCAGGAATAAGTTCGGTTAGTATTGTATTTTTTAATTCATGTAATGTATGAGTTAATTCAATTTCTTGTCTCACTCTATCAAATCCCAAATCTGCTTCAAATTTTTCTCTTGCCTTTTTTTGGTCCTCTTCAAACTTTTCAATTGCTTGTTTCTGATTAAGTTCAAATTTCTGTCTTTCCTCTGCCTGAGATAACGCAAACTTTGCATTATCTAAACCTATTTGCCTAGCTGTCTCAGCTGCTAAAAGATGTTTATTTGCGGCATGTATACTTGCTTTATCTATTTTCGTTGCCGCTGCATCCAATGCTTCGGTATCTTTACCTTTTCCTTTTCCTATTTTTGTTAAATCGGATATATCCATTCCTGTTGCCTGCTGTAATGCCTGCTTTTGGAACATATCCATTTGAGCCGGGTCTAAACCTTGAGCTTTCAATGCTTCCATTGCTCCAGTAGTATCACCCTCTGCAAATTTCATTCGGACTTCAGAAAGGTCAACTTGTTTACCCAATAATGCGGATAACTGCATTTCTGATTTTATACTATCTTTGTAGTTTAAAACCATATTCTGTCCGGCTTTAGCTATTTTTGAGAAAGATACACCCAATGAAGTAGCATATCCGACTTGTTTTGCTAATGCCTTACCACTATTAACATTCATTTCTAATGCAATCTCACTTGCACTAGCCATTTCTTTCATTACTGCACCTGGATTAAGGTCTAATTGTTCTGCCATAGCCTTCACACCTTGCATCATATTTGCTGCTTGTCCGGCTGAAACTCCATCCATTAATTTAAATGATTCAGTAATATTACCAGCTTCCTCTGCACCAATACCTGCAAATTTTGCAAATACTGCCATATCCGTTCCAAGTTTGGCTGATTCTTTTCCACCTACCCCCATTGATTGTGCAATTGATACTGATGCGTTTGCTATTGCATCTGCACTAATTCCTGCATTTTGTAATTGATTTGCCGCATACGATAAATTTGGTAGAGCTTTTCCGAAGTAAGCCATACTAGCTTCACTTTTAAAAGTCATTGCAGCTTCAGCCTGCTTATTACCCATTGTAATCGCATGTCTCTGAGCTTCATATTTTTGGTCTATCTTTAACTCATCTTTTGCGTATTTTTGGTCAATTTCAAATTCTTTTCTAGCCAAAGGTTGAGTAACTTTATCAAATGTTTCTCTTTTACCCGCCTGTTCAATATCCAATTTATCTGTCATGCCAGGAAACACTTTCTTTAATAAACCTGTTTCATTTAAAAATTTACCCGCAGCTGCACCTAATGCAGCCAATGCTCCTGCAAATCCTACTTTACCAATTTTACCAAATACATCCAATAGTTCTTTGCCCATTGGAACCATATGTCCAAGTTGATGACTTATCTCTTCAAAACCATCTTTTATAAATCCTGCTTTTTTATTTACACCCTCTAATTTTTTTCCAAATTCATCTGCAAATCCGCCCATACTTTGGATTTCCTTTTTTACTTTTGCTCCTTCTTGTGTAGTAAATTTTAATTCTTTTGTAACATCATTAAACGCTTCTCTTTGTCTTTTAATTATTTCAATAGCTTGTTCTTCTGATATGTTTTTTTCTGCTACTTGTTTTTGAACATCCGTTATCGAATTTGCATACTCATTATATGCTGATTTAAATTTTTTAATTTGTTTTAAATCATTTTTACTTAACTCTTTATTTTCATCAACCAATTTACTTATATTACTTAAAGCCACTCCCATACCCGCAAACCCAGTATTAATTTGTGTTTGGGTTTTACTCGTTCCTTTAAATGCTTTATTCATTTTCATCAATCCTTTTGTTATTTCGGATTGGTCATTCAACATATTTTTGGTTTCTTTTCTTAAATCCTCAAATTCCTTTTTTTGTTTTTGTACTTCTTCATTGGCTTTTTTAATTAGTTTACTATTTTCATCAAGTGCTATATTTACAGATTCAACACCTTTTAATGTCTGTTCATAACCCTTTATCATTTTTTGTCTAGCTTCAAATGCCTTTTTTTCAGCATTTGACATTATTTCATAATACTTTTGCATCTCCTTCACATATTCACGTGCCGCATCATATTCAGATTTATGTGTAGCTTCAGTCTGTTTCAATAAAGATAGATTATCCAACATTAACTGTTTGGACTTCTGTAATGCTTGTAATTTTTTTTCTTCTTGTGATGGCATTATTTACGAAAAATTATATTTTTTTAGTAATTTTTCTTTTTATGGATTCCTCCATATATCGACTGAGTGCTTTATATATTTGTGTATCTTTTATATCAGTTGATTTTATATTATTTCCTAATCTAGAACCAAAATCTTTGTTAAACTTATCCAATCTATTATTAAAATCACCAAATACAGCTGCTAGTTCATCATCGTGTTTTTTTAATACATCTAAAAAACTACGTTCTTTTTCCTGTGCTTTTGCACCCAAAAACCCGTTAATTAATTTTCTAACAAAAGATACTTCGTATAAAAATTGTTTTTTTGTAGGCACACTCATATTGTTTACTATAAATATAACTTATAATATAAAATGGATAATTATCTCCTTCTTGTTCTTGATGAAGATGTTGTGGCTTTTGATTTAGAAAGAATCTTATCGTTTGTTTCTTTTTCTTTTTCTTTTGTTTCTATTAATTTATTCCAATAAAACTCTCTCAAACGTATGGGCATAAAATATATATCATGCCAATTAAAACTACCATTAGAGTAGTATAGCATTTGAAATATCTTATCGTGAAGAATTATTGAATAATTATTCGGTAGGGTAAAAAAAGTCACTCCCAAAAGGTATAGGGAGCGCCTCCGTATCGCCGGTATAAGGTGAGGTATATTCGAATTTGAAATCTAAATCCGGTGTTATCGAAGCTATATATTTTCTTAACTCTTTTGAATCTTTTGCTTGTAATCTATTTGATACAAAATTACTAATATATCCTACATCCCTATTACCATCAACCTCTATAATTACTCTTCTGTATCTTGCTGTAATTTCGTTACTTTGTTTTGTAAGTTTTTCCGATGCCTCAACATCTTTATTAATTATATTTTCATCACCATGCGTTAGTAATCTAAATTTAATAGAAACTTTACTATTAGGTAATGTAAAACTAAATTCATTTTTTCTATTTAAAAGATTATAATCAATTTCTTTAATTTTGATTTGGGAAAGGTCTACTGTCCAATCTACTTCATCGTTGTATTCTTTATCAGTAACTTTGATTTTATATTCTGGACCGTATGCCAACATTCTAGACGCAATAAGAACTGCGTTTTTATCACCCAATAAAAGTTCATCTACTTTAACTCCTGGCTCCACTAAAATAGATTCTAATAATTTTTCAATTACTAAATTTTTTTTAATTAGATTAGGTGAAGTTAAAATATCTTCTTCCTTTGCTGTTAAAAGTTTAATAGTCACCTCTCCTTTTGCTAATGGTGAGTTTTCAGTATAACACAATCCTTTGGATGGTAAACTAATAATTTCCGTTGGGAAATCATATGTTTTTGTTTGTGGTTGAATTGATTGAGCCAATCCTCTTGTAACCTGCTGTTCAATGTTTTGTTCCATATAAATTTATAACTTTGTTTATTATATATATTCTGTTTTTAAAAAAATAAAAAGGGGAACATTTCTGCTCCCCCCTTTGATATATTATTATAAATTGATATTAGAATTCTAAGATAGCGTAATCGTATGCCAAAGTTAATTCAATCGATACCGGGTCATTTGATGCCCAATCTAATTCACCAAAGTTTGCTGAAGTGATAAATGCACCCTTTAGAGTCCATTGTTCTATCTTATCACCTACTGGTCCTAATAAATAGAAAGTGATATCTTTTTTGTAAAATGCTGCGTATCCATCTCTACCTGTCAATGATTCATGAGATGTTCTAATCCACTCCATTACTTGCTGTGCACCTGATGGTACAATTGGGTCATAAAGAGTTATATTAACATCATCCCAAGTTGATTTACCTTTTATTTTTCTTTTTACGTTGATATGGTCTAATTCAACTACTTCAGATGTGAAAGTTGGTCTACTTGCAGTCTTAATGATGTATGATTCTATACCATTAATTTCCATAATAAATCTGTTACCAAGCTTTGGTTCAAAATTTCTATAGAACATTTTGTCAAATTCTAAAATTTCTGGCATTTTGTTTTATTTTTATGTTATTTTATATAAATATTTGTTTTTTAAATTATCCACCAAAACTTGCACCAGTTGGAAGAATGTTGAAATCAATTTGAATGAATTCAGCTGTCTTTGTTGGTTGTAAAAAGATAGCACCTTTCAAAATGTTTCTATCAATTACATCTGGTGTATTATTACTTTCATCCATAACTACTCTGAAAGCGTATAAACCTTGTCTTTGTTGAATTGATTCCAAATAAGGATTAACGATATTTAAGAATCTGTTACGAGTTTCAGCTGAGTTTTGTTCAAATACTAAGAATTTAGAAGAAGATGCTATAAACTTTCTAACAGTTAATAATAATCTTCTTACATTAATTCTATCCAATGCTGAAGGCTTATCTTGTAAGGTTTTTTGTCCAAATACTACTATTCCTTGTCCTGGGAATTGTGCTATTGGATTTACTTTTGCTTCATATAAAGTATCTCTTTCAGATTGAGTTAATCTATCTAATACTGATACTGCGCCTACTAAACCACCTCTATTTAAACCTGCTGGTGCGAACCATTCTGCTGCTACTCTATCGTTTGCTGCAAATACACCTGGTAACAAAACTGATGGTGGAATTGTAATTAATTTATTTGTGTTTACATCGATTGTTTTAACATAAGGATAGTAAAATGCTGCCATATTTGAATCTACTGCTTCCGATTGTAATACTGTAGCCGCTAATGATGTTCCAGCATTTCCTGCTTCTGCTATATAAAATGCATCTGACCTTTGTTCTACCATATCCAATATGGAAGTAAATACCGAAGAATGGTCTGCTCTATTAACATGAGGTGCTACAACCATATTGATATCATACTCATCTGTGTTAGATAATGCTGCTATATGTTTACCATAAGCTGATATACCTGCAGTTGTTTGTGGTTGAATATCTGATGCATTTGTGTTTGGTGCATATCCGTCAAAACCCTCCTGAAATGCTACAACGAATTGTCTTTTTGCAACCTCAGATGCAGCACTACCTGTTAGATTTAATCCACAAACCGAATCTAAAGAGAATACAGAGTTAGCACCATTTCCTGCACTAACTGGTACTGGCTTCATATAGATTTTATTATCAGCATTGTTATCTAAATCAATACCACTCATTTTTGTAGAATCTGATACTGAAGATGTTGAGAATGTTACTCTCGGTATAGTGCTACCGTGGTCTCCTGCGTTTACAAATAATTGATATGCTGCGTGACCAGCTGGTATAGCCTGTACCGGTGCATTTTCGTTTACATCACTACATCTTATATATTTTGATATATTTACCCAATCACCTGTTTCAGTTACTTTACCTGTGGAAGCGATTGTTCTTTTTCTATCACCAATCACTCTACATACATAATTTGGAGAATTTGGGTCTAAGTTTACATTAGAAAAAGTTTCTAATATATTTTTTTTCTTATCCGTATCACCAAACGCTCTTACTACAACAGTAAATGTACCATAATCAGTTCCAGCTGTTGAACCTGCTGGCTTAACATTTGTAATAGCTACTTTTACCTTTGTATTTGCTGCGTTACCTGCTGTGATTGTTTCAAATTTTAGAAGATTACTTCTTTCACCAGAAATTAATTGAGATACAATGTAAGGTGTTAATGCTTCACATGCTGTACCATCTCCATTAGAACCACTAAATTTTTGATTACCTAATACTACTAAACTTGCACTTATGTGTGAACCAAATGAAGATGTAAATGAACCAGTACCAATTCCATTAGGACCTGATATTGTTAAAGAACCTGTATTTGCTATAAATCCATTTTCTTTAAAAAATGCGTATGCATATGCTGATTTAGCACCGTATGGTGAAGTACCAAACACTGCTTCAATATCATTTACATCTGATAAATCAAGTGAAGCACTAATTCCAAATCCAGTACCGGTGATTTTAAAACCATGACCGTCTGCAGCGGTATCTACTATGACAGCATCACTAAAACCTAAAGCACTACCTGTTGTATTAAATAAAACTCCTAAAGAGCCGGAACGAATATGTCCTGCTGCAGAGCCACTTGATGCTACTAATAGTAAAGGTGATTTTTCTGTATATCCTTGTGCACCTGCTACTCTACAAATAGTTGCAGTTCCTGCTTCTCTTAAATAATTTTGCACTGCTAAAGGAGTGAAAAAGGTGTCATCTACTTTACCAAACAATTCTTCAAATTCAGCCTGTGAATTAACAATTGTAGGTACTAATGGTCCCTCTTTGAAAGGTCCTATAAATGCTGCACCTATATCAGCAATACCTTGTTGTAAAAATGATAAATCGTTTTCTTTTGTGAAAACACCTGGTGATACTAATTTTTCTGCCATTTTATATAGTTAATTTTAAAAATTTGTAATTCTCAATATAAATATAATTTTTTATTTCAAAACGATAATTAAGGTCTATATGTTGGTTGAAAATGGTCGTAAACTTGGTCAACTTCCGTTGAATTTAAAACTCTATTATAAAATAATACAGGTCCTAATTGGCATTTTGCATAATTGTCTGCTCTACCTAATTTTATATCATATGAAGAGGTTGCATTGAATGAAGTCATTGTTCCTGTTCCTACACTAGTACCATTTAGATAATATGTTATACCTGCTGCAGCTGATATTGTAAACCCAACTAAGTGCCAAACATTAAGTGAAGGCGCAGTAAATGTCTGAATAGTATTTGAACAAGTTCCTCTAGCTGAACTAAAATGAAACCCATTCCACACAGATGCATTACTTGAATACAAATAAAAATTATAATCTCTATCAGCACCTTCTTTTGAGAATAATCCTCCAAAGGTTGCACCAGGGTTTGCAGTTAATCTCACCCATGCCAAAAATGTCATCGCAGTCACATCAAATTGAGTTATACCACCATTGATATTTGAATTACGGTCTTTAAACCAAAACGTACCAGAACCATCCAATGTCCAATATC
>Ga0194119_10008058_pt1 | contig 14610 bp, 9 predicted proteins | sample TA2MahC100mmetaG_FD_148620 | JGI IMG/M metagenome (GOLD analysis project Ga0194119, IMG submission 148620) | Freshwater microbial communities from Lake Tanganyika, Tanzania - TA2015018 Mahale Deep Cast 100m | ecosystem: Environmental > Aquatic > Freshwater > Lake | place: Tanzania: Lake... | reverse complement strand
GTGTCGTTCCACTGTTGCGAAGACGCCCGGTGCGCGAATCCCGCCAACCCCGTTTTTCAGGTGCTGAAGGATGCCGATGCTCTGGATCGTGGTCGCTTCGCTCAACCGTGTTCCGGCGCGTCGATAGCCGGCGATGGTTGTGCGGAGGGCAACTGCTCCCACGAGGGATGCGCGTACCGCACCCTTCGACTGGGCCCTTCGCACCCTCACCGCGAGCGAGCGGAGCTTGCTTGGGCGGCCCGGTTTCTCGCGATCGGCACGAAGTTCGCGCCGTGGCCTTACCGGGATGCGCAAGCTCAGCTCGTCGCGTTTATCCGAAACGGCATGGCGGCGTTAAAGGTGCGATCGGAGCTTTGAATTCCGTCGGCGGGCGCGATGTTCGGATCAACTCACCCTGCGGCGAGGATTGGTCGCAAAGCCAGTCGCTCAGACAGTTTCGTTACCGCCGCATCATTCGCTTCGTCGCGTGACGATCCAGGTCCCGTCTTCGGCCCGCCGCATGGTGGCGCCGGTAGAGCGCTGGACGGCCTCCCTCGCTGAGTCGAAATCCGGAAACGACCTTGAGGTTTCCGGTTTGCCGCGCCCGAAGTCGCAACCGCATGCGCCACAGGTGCAGATGATCCAACCGCAGCGCCTGCACTCCAGGAGGTCGGCGTTGTTGATTAATTCCCCGCAGTTGTAGCACCCGGTGGCTCTGAACTCCTTTGAGATTACTTCGCGGCAATACGAAAGGTTGGAGTCTTCGGGCACAATCCCCCGGCGAATCAGAAATTCCCGGTGCCGGCCGACGGTCTCCTGCAATGCGCGCTGTTTTCGGTCCGCCTCCATGCGGGCCGCTGCGGCGAGACTCTCCTTCATCTTTTCACGCGCTCCCGTCGACTCAGCGAGAGTCGGCACCCGGATGTCCCGGCTATCGCGCTCCAGGAAGACGTACCCATCTATTCCCATCAGGGAAAAAGCCACGGGCCTGCAGTCTCGGTACCTGCTCGGCCCACGGACCGAAAAAAGGCGGCCGTCCCCACGAATCATGACCTCTTGGCCAACTTTAAACATCGGGCTTCACGAAGCGGCTGAATCGGTTCCTGCGGGCGGAGAATGCAACCGAAGTGACGAGGCCGGAATCACTGAGGCGCAAGCTAGGTGCGACGAGCCAGCGGGAGCAAGCTGGTCGACGAAGGCTTCGTAGAAATTCCCGGCGGTTTGAAATCGGACAGGCGGCGGTCTGGCGATGACCTTGCTTCCAACGCACTGCGCGGCGAATGATGGTGCGTCCCGTTGCGCGAGATCCCCACTGCCAACATCCGCATGAAAACGTTTCTGATTTTGCTCCTGCTCCCGCTGTCCGTGGCGGCCGCGGAAGCCGGCAAGCTCACGGTCACGACGCCGGCGCGGCCGGATGCCTTGGGGCGCGTGCGCAGCGAGGTGCGCGATCCGCAGGGGCGGAAGGTCGGCGTGGTCGAAACCCGTGCCCAGCCGGATGCGCTCGGCCGGGTCAAAAGCGTGATCCTCGATGCCTCCGGGAAACGGATCGGCACGGCGGAAACGACCGCCGAGCCCGACGCGTTGGGGCGGGTGAAGACGACCTTCCGCGACACCAACGGCCGCACCACCGGCACCGCGGTGGCCAACGCGCAACCCGACGCCCTGGGCCGCACGACCACCGTCCTCCGCGACACCCAAGGCAACCGCACCGGCACCGCCGTTTCCCGCCCACCCGACGCCCTCGGCCGCGTGAAGACGGAAGTCACGGGGAAGGTGCCCCTGGCGGGGAGGAACTGAGGGAAGAAGGTGCTTACTCACCGCGGGGACATCGACGGTTCTTCGTCTGCTTCATCCGCGGAATCTAAGGTGCAAATCGAAGTGTGCATCAGGAGCGCTTGGGCCTCAAACTCTCGCGGTACTCCCAATGGCTTCGCGTCGTCCGTGACGAAGGCCGCAGGATCGGTGTACGCGGGCTATTCGTGGCGTTTGTAGCGTCTGCGCGCGGGGGCAGGGTCGAGCGGGCCGTCTACCGCCGAAGACTGCGGGAATGCGCCGCGTGCCCAGTCTACGACGCCGCCAAGCGGGCCTGCCGGAACGGGAACCTCGGGTGCGGCTGTTACATGCCCATCAAGGCCGCATTCAAGGGCAACCAGTGCTGGGGCCGGGGGATTTTACCCAACGGGCCGTTTGGGCATTCGGTCTAGCCGAAGCGCCTCGTGACGGGTTTATGACGGGTTTACCGGTACCCCGGACCGGCTAGGTCCGCTGGTCGAGTGAGTGGTAGGTAGTGGTAGGTAGTGGTAAGATCGATTTGCCCCATCCTACCACCTTTTTCTACTTCTGAATCAACGCTTTACTATACTTTCTTCCTTTAGTGGTAAGGTGGTAATATAATAGCGTATACTTGTAGGGGTAAAGGGGGAGCGGGGCACCGCCCGCCGCCCGGCCCGCCCGCCGCCGGCAGCCGCCGGTATTGGCAAATCATCCTACCACTCCTACCACCTTACCACTGAGCCTGCGCTGCAACGACTTACGGAATACGATCCCACCACCGACTCACCACCAAACCCCCCCACTCGTGTGCCGAGAGGACGGACGCGACTCCCAGGGGGCGCACCTTGTCTGCTTTGGTCCAGACGGAGACGGGCCCTTCACATGCATCCGCGGGTGTGACCCTAAGGAGATCTGGAAATTGGCCGGAGCACGGCAGTCACACCGTGTGGGTATGGCGCGCCCCACTGTCAGGACTCCTCCACGGCCCCGACGGCTCTACAAGCCGTATCCCGTCGAGCCCGAGGACAGGTTGTTCCTCCAATTAATCCAATTAAGAGCCTGGCCAAGCGTTGCGCTTGATGGACTAAAACGGCTGGCAGCACGTGGACTACTGCACTTCGAACCTGTTTGGGACGGCCATCGGTCGCACCTTGCATGGGTGATATCAGACAGCTCCCGTCTCAACGCGCAGGCTCGCAAGCTAAACGGCGAGGGATGGAAAGGCATCGGCGATGCCAAAGCGAAGACGGTTCCTGATATTCCTGATGCGCGGTGGCCCATCGGGGCAGCCGATATCGGCAACCGTCCGATTGTCGTTCTCTGCGAAGGTCAGCCGGATTTCTGCTCCGTGCTCCCTCTCGCCGTGGACGAAGGGATCGACCCTGATCAGATCGCACCGGTATGCATCACAGGAGCGAACCACAACATCCCAACGGACGCAGGTGCCCACTTCACGGGGAAAACGGTCGTGATACCTCACCATTCAGACGCGTCTGAAATCGGTAGCGTAGCCGCAACGAGATGGACCTACCAACTGTACGAATACGGCGCCTCCAAGGTCGTTACCGTACCGTGCGGTAACCTCGCGACGGGAACGCCCCGGATCAAGGACCTGTCGGACTTCCTCTCGATGGAGGATAGGTCGGTCCAGCTGCTGCGGCCCATCGTGGGAAAATGTACCGGCGAAAATTAATTGGAATAATTGGAGGAACTGCGCTGACGCCCACGCACCAGCCCGTCTGGTGCTGATCGTCGGAACATCGGACCAAATAATGCCGGCAAATGCCGCCCTGGGTCCGAGGTGGTAAATTCCACCTCGGCCCGGATGTCCGGCCACCAGTATGACCCAGCAGGCGATAGAGATCGCACGCGCGTGGTCGTATAGTAACGGGATGGTGGTTTCCGTTTCACAACCTGTTGATGTCTAGGGTTAGCGAGTGGAGCCAGGGGGCCATCGGTAGGGGGGCTGCAGTGCGAATGACTCCGCCCCGGCGGAAGGACATGGCGCACCTACTACCCCGAACAAACACGGGGACTGCCGAATTATCGGACCGGCGACCAATAATGGGAAACCGGAGTATAGATTTCGGAGTTCCACCGCGCCAACGCCATGTTACCGGACGAAAATCCGGTAACATTTACCTCAAGAAAACGGTCAAAAGTGGGCTGTTTTCCGGGTTTTTCCGTTGCGTTCATCACTCGTGAGGAAGGTCCAGGGCTTGAGTGCCTCATTCAGGAATATTCGGTGAATTTTACCTTCCTGCGGCGCAGGCTTCTCGCGAGCCCCGGGTAAAAGTGCGGGCCGTTTGGTCCGCGTTAAAGTTCACTCGGATAACCCGGTCTGAGCAGTCGCGCCGCTTGTGCACGTACCCCTCGGTCGTCGCGGTGGACACATGCCCCATCTTCAGGCGGATCTCGTCGATCGTGTCGCCGAGCCTGGCCCGTCGGGTGGCGAACGTGTGGCGCAGGCTGTGGAAACTCTTCCCGTGGATGCCCAGCCGCTTCAGCTGTCGGCTAAAGTAGACACTGAGCTTCGCCCGGTCCGATGGGTCGGACGCAATCGCGGCCTGATCGGGGAACACCCACCGGCCGTGGTTGTGCGGGCCGGCACCGATGAGCCCCAGCGTCTCGGGATGCAGCGGCAGCTCGATCCGGCGGTCGTGCTTGTCGGTCCAGACGATGATCCGGCCCGGCTTGTCGAACGAGGCCCACTCCAGCTTGGCGATGTCGGAGAGACGCAGCCCGTACTCGAGCGACAGGTGGCAGGCCGGCGTCCAGAACGGGGACTCCAGCTTGGAGAGCTGGTCCAGCTCGAGGTCCGAGAAAGGCTCCCGCACCTTCGGCTCCTTCTGCTCGAAGGTGAGCGTGTGCAGCTTCACCTTCGACAGCGTGGCGGGGTTGCGCACCACGAGTCCCTCGGCGGTGCAGACCTTGAAGAAGTTGTCGAGCGAGGCCTTCCGCATGTTGCGGGTGGACACGCTCGCCTCGTCGGGGGCGTTCACGAACTTGTCGACGTGCTCGAAGGAGGCCGCGCTGATCGGGCGGTCGACCAGATTGGTCGTCACCAGGAACCGCTTGATGTGGCCCTCGTAGGAGTGGCGCGTGGCGGGGGTGAGGCCGAGTCCCTTGTCCGCCATCTCACGCCAGCGGTCGAGCGCGTTGTCGCCGGTCACCTTGCCGCCGGCGCTCAGGCGTTGCACCGCTTCGGCGGTGAGGAGATTCGCCTTGGCGGCGAACTCGATCTCCTCGAGCTTCGCTTCCTTGGCGAGGCGCTTGGCAGGCTAGGGCCCTGGGCTGAAACCGTCCTCTGTACAGCCTGTCCGAGGCGCGCGTCGTCATCGAAGACTTCCGCATCAAATATAACCATAAGCGGCCACACAGTAAGCTCGGGTACCAACCTCCCGCTCGCTTCGCGGCCAATCTATCTCCATCCCTGGCTCCGGTCAGGCCCGCCGAGCCGGGCCTTCCCTCCGCCAGGGACGGACAACCAGCGTCAGTCGTATCAACCTCAACCCGTCACCCAGACCGAACTTAGGGGTGGCTCGAAAATCCGTACCCCGTCACCGTCACACCCATTTCACGCCCAAGGGCTACCGGATCGTGGCCGATCTGCTCCGCGCGCAGATGGCGACATCGACGCGGTAGGCCGCTTCCGCTTCGCCCCATGCACTTGCTTGTTCGCCCTCTCGCCGCCGCCACCGCGAATCGGCCGATGTCGGCGGCGGGTCGGACACCTCGTCGCAAATCTCTCAGCCCACACCATGAAAACCCCCACGTGTTCCCCCTCCAGTTTCCGACGCATGCTCGGCGTCGTTCTCAGCGCGCTGTTCCTGCCGGCCGTCGCGCTCGCCCAGCCCGCTGCCACCGGCATCATCGAGGGCCGCGTGTCGAGCGCCACGACGGGCGAGGGCCTTGAACTCGCGCGCGTCACCGTCGAGGGGACAGTGCTCGAGGCATTCACCGAGACCGGCGGGAGCTACCGGCTGACCAACGTCCCCGCCGGTTCCGCGCGCGTGAAGGTCTTCCGCACCGGCTCCACCGAGCAGGTGCTGACCGCCACGGTCGCGGGCGGCGCTACGGCGCAGCTCAACTTCGCGCTCGCCCCCGCGCAGGGCGGCGCCGCCGGCGACGGCACCGTGCAGCTCGACACGTTCGTCGTGTCCACGGTCAAGGAGATGGACAACGCCGCCTACGCGATCAACACGCAGCGCTTCGCGCCGAACCAGATGAATGTCGTCGCGGCCGAGGAGTTCGGCGGCGCCGCCGAGAGCAAGATCGGCGAGGTGCTCAAGTCGCTGCCCGGTGTCTCCATGACGCTGGGCGGTGGCGGCGAGCCGTTCCAGGTCTCGCTCGATGGCGTGCCGTCGGAGAATGTCCCCGTCACCGTCGGCGGCTTCGCCCTCGCGAGTTCCGGCACCGGCACGGTCCGCTCCATCGGCCTGCACCAGATCGCGATCAACACCATCTCGCGCATCGAGGTTCTGAACACCCCCACGCCCGAGGTCAGCGGCGCCGCGCTCGCCGGCTCGGTGAACATGGTGCCGCTCAGCGCCTTTGAACGCGCGCGGCCAGTCTATACCGTAAGCGCAACCATGTCCTTTCGCGACGAGGCGCGCAGCCTGCGGCGCACGCCGGGCCCGCGCCGCGATGCCACCTACAAGATCCGGCCGGGCTTCGAGTTCACCGGCGTCGTGCCGGTCAACAAGCGCTTCGGCTTCTCCGTCTCCGCCAGCGCCTCGACTCTCTACCGCGTGCAGGACATGTCGCAGTCCGGCTGGCGCGGCACGGCGCTCGCCACCAACGGCAACACCCTGCCCGACACCACGCCCGACCGCCCCTACCTCACCGACTACACGGTGCGCGACGCCGGCGCGCTGGTCACCGCCGCCAACTTCGGCACGACCATCGACTGGAAAGTCGGGCCCAACGATCAGCTCACGTTCGCGTTCCAATGGGCGTTCACCGACTACGATCTCACGCAGCGCCTGCTGCAGTTCTTCGTGAACCGCGTGGCGCCCGGTAATTTTTCTCCGACCTCCACGCGCGGCTTCGCCGGCGCCGGTGAAGTGCGAATCAACAACACCGTCAACGGCCTCGGCGGCAACCTCTACATGCCCACGCTCACGTGGCGGCACAACGGCCCGGTCTGGCAGGCCGAGGCAGGCGCCGGCGTCTCCCAATCGCGGCGCTGGCGCAAGGACGCCACGCGCGGCAATTTCTTCAACTCCGTCGCGCGGCGCCAGAACCTCACCGTTTCCTACGACGACATTTTCTACCTGCGCCCCGGCCGCATCACCGTCACCGACGGCACGACCGGCGCACCGTTCGATCCGCACAAGCTCGACGGCTACCTGTTCAACACCGCTTCGACGAATGCGTTCGAGACGCTCGATCGCCAGCAGACCGCCTATGCGAATGTGCGGCGCGGTTTCGTCGGCCGCGTGCCGCTCACGCTCAAGGCCGGCTTCGATCTTCGCCGGCAGGAGCGCGACACCCGCAACACCAACCCGACGCTCACCTTCGTCGGCGCCAACGGCGTCGCCAACAACGCCGACGACGCGGCCGGCATCGCGCGCGACATCCGCTATTCGGGCAAGATCGCGCCCTTCGGTTTTCCCGCCACGGAGTGGACGAGCAATGAGAACCTCTGGGACATCTACCAGGCGAATCCCGGTTGGTTCACCGAGAACCGCGCGGCGAGCTACACGCAGCAGACCGCGCTCTCCCGCTGGGCGCAGGAGACGATTTCCTCCGGCTTCCTGCGCGCCGACACGCGCCTCGCCGATGGCCGCCTCCGGCTCGTCGGCGGCGTGCGCGCCGAGCAGACCAACGTCCGCACCCAGAGCCGTCTTGCCGACCCCACGCGCAATTTCCGCCGCGACGCCGGCGGCCGCGTAATCCTCAACCCCAACGGCACGCCCGCCACGATCACGACCGACGCGCTCGAGGCCGCGCGCCTCACCAACATCGATCGCGGCCTCCTGGCCGAGAAGGAATATCTCCGATGGTTTCCCAGCGTGAACGCCTCCTACGCGTTCAGCGAGAGCCTCATCGCGCGCGCCGGCTACTACTGGTCCCTCGGCCGCCCCGACTTCAACCAATACGGCGGCAACGTGACGCTCCCCAACACCGAGAATCCCCCCGGCCCCAACAACCAACTCGCGATCAACAACGCCGGCATCAAGGCGTGGTCCGCGCGCACCACCAAGGTCACGCTCGAGTATTACTTCGAGCCCGTCGGCCTCGTCTCTGTCACGGCCTTCTCGCGCGAGTTCGAGAACATGTTCGGCCAGACCGTAACCCGCGCGACGCCCGAGTTCCTCGCGCTCTACGGGCTCAATCCCACGACCTACGGCGACTACGATGTCGCCACGCAGACCAACCTCCCCGACCCCGTGAAGACCACGGGCGTGAGCTTCAACTACAAGCAGGCGCTCACGTTTCTGCCCTCGTGGGCGCGCGGCGTGAGCGTCTTCGCCAACGCCTCCGCGCAACGCGTGACCGGCGACACGTCGAACAGCTTCAGCGGCTACACACCGCGCCTCTACAACTGGGGCGTGAGCGTGTCGCGGCCGAAGTTCACCGTCCGCGCCAACTGGAACTACACCGGCCGCAAGCGCCTCGGCCCCGTCGCCGCCGGCCGCAGCATCGCGCCCGGCACTTTCAACTGGAGCTCGAAGCGCCTCGTCGCCGACCTCAACGCCGACTACCGCCTCACGCGCCGACTCACGCTCTTTGCCAACCTGAGCAACGTCTTCAACGATCCCGTGGACAACGAAATCTATGGCCCGGCCACGCCCGAGTCCGCGCAGTTCCGCACGAGGCAAAACTACGGCTCGCTCTGGACCTTCGGCCTCCGGGGCAACTTTTGATCGCCGGCGCCATGCGCTGTTTCCCGCAATGCCTCCCGTTCAGCCTCGCGTTGCTCGCGGTCTCCGCAGGCGCCGCGGCCTGCGCGGCTGACCACGCGCCGCGCTCGCCCAGCGTCATCAGCATCGTCGCCGGCGATCAGGGCTACGGCGATTTCGACGCCCACGGCCATCCGCACGTGAAGACGCCGGCGCTCGACGCGCTGCACGCCGCAGGCACCTGATCGCTCTTCCGCCCATGCTCTCGCTCCCCCGCCTCCTCGTTCTGTCGCTCGTCGCGCTTGCTCCCGCACTCGCCCAGGCCCCAAAGCAGAAATCCGCCGCCGCCCTCGCCGATCCCGAGCGGCGCAAGACCATCAAACAGTGGCTCCTTGATCCGAAACTGACCGGCGGCGGCGCGCTCTTCGACACCGGCGTCTACCCAATCCAGGCCGCCTGCATGATGACGGGCCGCGTGCCCGTCGCCGCCCGCGGGTCCGCCTCCACGCGGCACAAGGATCTCTTCCCCGCCGGCGTCGAAGAGACGATGAACTTCGAGCTGATCTTCGCCGACGGCTTCGTCGCGCAATGCCGCGCCAGCTACAGCGGCAATTTCCACCAATGCACGACCTACGGCCCCAAGGGCGTCGTCGAGATCTTGCCCGGACTGCCGACCGGCAGCGTGTTTGGCCAAAGCAGCAACGGGAAACCCAACCCCAAGCGCCTCGTCGTCAACCGCAAGGAAGTCGCCGCCGAGGACACGCTCCAACTCGGCGCGATGCTCGACGCTTTTGCGCACGCCATCACCAACAACCAACCGTTCGCGGCCGATGGCCCAATGGGCTTGCGCGATCTGCGCATCGCCGATGCCGTGATGGCTTCGGTTGCGCAGGGTGGGAAAACTGTTTCGATCCGCGCATGAGCCTGCGTCCCCTGCTGCTCCTCCCCGTCATCGCGCTGCCGCTTGCCGCGTCCGCGAGCGAAGCCGAGTCGCTCTTTGTGCGCCGCGTCTGGCCCATGATGCAGGACAAGTGCCTCGCGTGCCACGGCAAGGACGAGGCCAAGATCAAGGGCGGCCTCGATCTCCGCTCGCTCGCCGAGACGCTTGCGGGCGGCGACAGCGGCAAGCCTTCCATCGTCGCGGGCAAGCCGGAGCAGAGCCCGTTCTACCTCGCGATTACCCGCACGCACGACGACTGGGAGGCGATGCCGCCCAAGGAAAACGACAAGCTCACCGCCGAGCAGGTCTCCTATGTGCGCGACTGGATCGCTGCTGGCGCACCGTGGCCCGACGCCGCGCGCACCAAAGTTCTGCTTGCGCAGAAAGACAAATGGTCCGCCGACGACGGCGTCGAGGTCGCGACCAGCGGCGGTCTCTCCGACGACTGGACGCACCGCCGCTACAAACCCGCCGACCTCTGGGCCTACCAGCCGCTGAAAAAGCCGGCCGTGCCCGCCTTCGGCTCTCAGCCCTCAGCTCTCAACTCTCAGCTCACAGCAAACCCCATCGACGCCTTCCTCGCCGCGAAGCTCCCCGCCGGCCTCGAGCCTGCCCCCGCCGCCGACGCCCGCGCCTTCATCCGCCGCGCCACCTTCGACCTCCTCGGCCTGCCGCCCACCCCCGAGGAAATCTCCGCTTTCGAATCCGAGCACCGCCGCGATCCCGACGCCGCCACGCGCACACTCATCGACCGACTGCTCGCCTCGCCGCACTACGGCGAGCAATGGGGCCGCCACTGGCTCGACGTCGCGCGTTACGCGGACTCGTCGGGCTTTGCCAACGACTACGCCCGCGGCAGCGCCTGGCGCTACCGCGACTACGTCGTCCGCGCGTTCAATACCGACAAGCCCTTCGATCGTTTCATCCGCGAGCAGATCGCCGGCGACGAAATCGCGCCCACCGATCCCGAGGCCGTGGTTGCGACGGGTTTCCTGCGCATGGGTGCGTGGGAACTCACTGGCATGGAAGTCCCCAAGATCGCCCGCCAGCGCTTCCTCGACGATGTGACCGACGGCGTCGGCCAGGCCTTCCTCGGTCACATGCTCCAGTGCGCCCGCTGCCACGACCACAAGTTCGACCCCGTGCCGACGCGCGACTACTACTCGTTCCAGGCCGCCTTCGCCACGACGCAGCTCTCCGAGCGCAAGGCGGATTTTCTCCCGACGGAAAACACCGCCGGGTTCGACGAGAAAAAATACCTCAACCAGCGCGAGGAGTATTACCGTTCCGAACTCAAACGCATCGATGCGATCTCGATGGCCGCCGCGCGCGCGTGGTATGCGGAGAAAAAACTCGATCCCACCCCATTCGAGAAAACCGCCGAAGAAATCACCGGCCGTTCCAACCGCCGCGGCCGCGACGCCGGCTACAACGAGATTCGCTCCGCCCTTCAGCGCTCGAAACTCCCCGAAGACCAAGTCCCCCCGCGTCACGCCGGCTTGAGCGAGGAGGATCTCGGCAAGGAGCGCGTCGCCCGCAAGGGCCTCGAGCGCATCAAGTGGGAGCTCGATCGCTACGAGCCCATCGCCCTGTCCGTCTACGCCGGCCGCACGCCCGACACCAAGTCCGTTTACGCACCCACGCGCATGCCCGCCGCGCGCATGACCGCAGGCGAACTCGAGCAAACCCACATCCTCACCGGCGGCGATCCCTTCGCCAACGGCGCGCCCGTCCCGCCCGCTGTGCTCAGCGCGCCTACGGCCGTCGGCAAGATGTCCGCCGCCCCTGCCGTGCCCACCGAGATCGAAGGCCGCCGCCGCGTCGTCGCCGATTGGATCGCGTCGCCCGACAATCCCCTCACCGCGCGCGTCGCCGTGAATCGCATCTGGCTCTGGCATTTCGGCACCGCGCTCGCGGGCAATCCCAACAACGTCGGCGCCACCGGCAAGAAGCCCACGCACCCCGAACTGCTCGACTGGCTCGCGGCCACGTTTGTGGAGCAAGGCTGGTCCGTGAAAGCGTTGCACCGCCTGATCATGACCTCCGCCGCCTACCGCCGCGCGAGCGCGCATCCGGCGCCCAAGCTGCTCGCCGAAAAAGATCCGACCGGCACGAGCTACGCCGTCTTCAAGCCGCGGCGCCTCGCCGCCGAGGAACTGCGCGACGCGATGCTGCGCGTGACGGGCGAGCTGAACCCCGCGGTCGGCGGCATCCCCGCCCGCCCCGAGATCAACCGCGAGGCCGCGCTCCAGCCGCGGCAGGTCATGGGCACGTTTGCCGAGGCCTGGCAGCCCTCGCCACTCCCCGCGCAGCGCCACCGCCGCACGCTCTACGCGCTCAAGCTGCGCGGCGCGCCCGATCCGTTCCTCGAGGTCTTCAACACCCCGAGCCCCGATCTCTCGTGCGAGGCCCGCGACGCCTCCACCGTCACCCCGCAGGTCTTCTCGCTCTTCAACAGCGAGGCCACGCTCGCCCGCGCCACCGCGCTCGCCGCGCGCGTCGCCCAGGAAACCAAGTCCCGCGACGCCGCCGTCGCCCGCGCCTACGCCCACACCTTCGGCCGCGCGCCGACCGCCACCGAGCTGAAGTCGAGCCTCGCGCATTGGGACGCGATGACCGCCCGCCACCGCACGCTCACCGTGCCCAAGCCGGCAATCCCCCGCGAAGTCATGCGCGAAGCCGTCGAGGAAAACACCGGCACCAAGTTCACCTTCCGCGAGCCGCTCGAGGCCGCCGCCGACTTCGTGCCCGATCGGCACGTCTCCGATCTGCCCGTCGAGCAGCGCGGCCTCGCCGAGCTCTGCCTCGTGCTCCTCAACGCCAACGAGTTCGCCTACGTTTATTAATTACAAGCAATGAACCACAGAGGCACAGAGACACGAATCAGAGTTCCGGACCGATCCGTTCTTCTCCGTGCCTTCGTGTCTCTGTGGTTCAATTCATCGCCATGAACCCTCGCTTCCCCTGCGCCGGCCTCCGCGCCCTCCACGCCCCCACGCGCCGCGACTTCATCTACGGGCTCGGCGCCAGCATCGGCGGCCTCGCCCTGACCTCGCTGCTCGCCGCCCAGGACAAGGCCGCGCCCGCCGCCGCGCCGCTCGCCCCGAAAAATCCCCACCACAAGGCCCGCGCGAAAAACTGCATTTTCCTCATGATGGAGGGCGGCCCGTCGCACATCGACACCTTCGATCCCAAGCCGAGGCTGGCGAAACTCCACCTGCAGGAGTTCACGCGCGAGGGAAAGATGAAGTCCGCCATGGAGAGCGGCAAACGCTACTACGTGCAGTCGCCGTTCTCGTTCACGAAGGCCGGCAAATCCGGCGCCGACATCGCGACCAACTGGGAGCACCTCGCCAAAGTCGTCGACGAGATCTGTTTTTACCGCGGCTGCCAGGTCGACAGCGTCAACCACCCGACCGCGATGTATCAGATGAACACGGGCAACCGCTTCGGCGGCGACCCCGCGCTCGGCTCGTGGGTCAACTACGGCCTCGGCTCACTGAACCAGAATCTCCCCGGCTTCATCGTCCTGCCCGAGGTCTCGTTTCCGCAGGGCGGCTCGCCCAATTGGGGCAACGGCTTCCTTCCTGCGAGCTTCCAGGGCACCGCGCTGCGCCCCAAGGGTTCGCCGATCCTCGACCTCGCGCCGCCCGCCGGCGTCGCCCGCGATCACCAGCGCGCCAACCTCGATCTGCTCGCCTCCCTCAACGCCGCCCACGCCGCCGCGCATCCCACGCACGACGAACTCGCCGCGCGCACCGAGGCCTACGAGCTCGCCTTCCGCATGCAGATGCAAGTGCCCGGCATCCTCGATCTGGACAAGGAAGACGCGAAGACGAAAGCCGCCTACGGTCTCGGCGCCGACGCCACCGACGCCTTTGGCCGCAAGTGCCTGCTCGCCCGCCGCCTCGTCGAGCAGGGCGTGCGCTTCGTGCAAGTCTACGCCGGCACCTGGGACAGCCACGACTACATCGAGCGTGCCCACGGCAACCTCGTCCGCAACGTGGACCAACCCATCGCAGCCCTGATCGCCGACCTCAAGCAACGCGGTCTGCTCGAGGACACCCTGGTCGTGTGGTGCGGTGAGTTCGGCCGCTCGCCCGACAACGGCGTGCGCGGCGGCACCGCCTACGGCCGCGACCACAACCCCTTTGCGATGACGGTCTGGATGGCCGGCGGCGGCGTGAAAGCCGGCCACACCATCGGCGCCACCGACGAGCTCGGCGACAAAGCCGTCGACGTGGTGCACCACGTCCGCGATCTGCACGTCACGCTCCTGCACCTGCTCGGCCTCGACGACAACAAGCTCACCTATTTCCACGGCGGCCGCTTCAAGCAGCTCAGCCAATTCGGTGGCACGGTGATCAAGCAGCTGATCGCCTAAGCGCCCCGCACAGTCCGTCTCCCCCAACGGCGCGGCGATGCGACGTCGCGCCGTATCGCGCCGCTACAACTGACCTCCCTGCTTCCAGTCTATCGCGAGAGCCTTGCCGATCTCAGCGCTTCAATCCCCGGCCGCGCCCTCAGAACTGCGCCTCAAGCCAATTTCGAGAGGTCCAACTGCTCGACGATCTCCACGCCGTAGCCGTCGAGCCCGACGACTTTGCGCGGGTGCTGCGTGATCAGTCGGATCTTCGCGAGGCCGAGTGAACGCAAAAAACCCCTCCCGGATCCGATCCCCTTGAAAATCCAGTTTCCTAGCAGCGGACTTGAGCGTTGGGGGACTATAGGGGTCCGACTCCGCTTTTACCCGGCACCCTCCCCTTAAACCCCGCCCGGATCCGATCCCCCTGAAAATCCAGTTTCCTTTCAGTTAAACCCCGCCCGGATCCGATCCCCCTGAAAATCCAGTTTCCTTTCAGTAGCTGCCGCTGCATCCCGAGACGCTGGGGCTCATCGGTGCCGGCCCGCACAACCACGGCCGGTGGGTGTTCCCCGAGCAGGCCGCGATTGCGTCCGACCCATCGGACCGGGCGAAGCTCAGTGTCTACTTTAGCCGACAGCTGAAGCGGCTGGGCATCCACGGGAAGAGTTTCCACAGCCTGCGCCACACGTTCGCCACCCGAC
>Ga0194119_10008056_pt1 | contig 14612 bp, 13 predicted proteins | sample TA2MahC100mmetaG_FD_148620 | JGI IMG/M metagenome (GOLD analysis project Ga0194119, IMG submission 148620) | Freshwater microbial communities from Lake Tanganyika, Tanzania - TA2015018 Mahale Deep Cast 100m | ecosystem: Environmental > Aquatic > Freshwater > Lake | place: Tanzania: Lake... | reverse complement strand
GTTGGTGTCGCCGCGTTCTCCGGATTGCTGCAACAACAGCAACCAACTTCGGCCGCTGACGACGTGAAGGCGCGTACCGCGTTGCCCGGCTTTCCGAATTTTGCTCCGAAGGCGAAACGGATTATTTATCTCTTTCAATCTGGCGCGCCTTCGCAGATGGACCTGTTCGATCCGAAGCCGGAGTTGGAGAAGCGGCGCGGGGAGGACTTGCCGGATTCGATTCGGCGGGGGCAGCGGTTGACGACGATGACGTCGGGGCAGGCGAAGTTTCCGGTCGCTCCGTCGATCTTCAAGTTCGCTCAGCATGGGCAGAGCGGGATGTGGATGAGTGACCTGCTGCCGAGCATGTCGAGCATCGCGGATGAGTTCTGCATGATTCGGTCGATCAACACTGAAGCGATCAATCACGATCCGGCGATCACGTTCAGCCAGACCGGTTCGCAATTAGCCGGGCGGCCAAGCATCGGGTCTTGGCTGAGCTACGGACTCGGCAGCGAGAACGAAGATTTGCCAGCGTATGTCGTGCTGACCAGCTTCGGCAGCGGGCGCCCGGACGATCAACCGCTGTACGATCGACTGTGGAGTTCGGGTTTTCTGCCGTCGAAGCATCAAGGAGTGAAGTTCCGCAATCGAGGGGACGCGGTACTGTATCTGTCGAACCCGCCGGGAGTCGATGCGATCGCTCGGCGCGGGACGCTCGATCGGATCGCGAAGCTCAATCAAAAGCACTTTGAGCAAGTTGGCGATCCAGAGATTCAAACTCGGATCGCGCAGTACGAGATGGCGTTTCGAATGCAGACCAGCGTGCCGGAATTGCTCGACACGTCGAAGGAGCCAGCGCACGTTCTCGATAGCTACGGCCCGGACGTGAAGCGGCCCGGCAGCTATGCGGCGAATTGTCTGCTCGCGCGGCGGCTGGCCGAGCGGGACGTGCGGTTCGTGCAACTCTTCCACATGGGCTGGGATCATCACGGCGGCTTACCGGCGGCGATTCGCGGGCAGTGCAAGGACACCGATCAAGCGACCGCCGCGTTGATCAAAGACCTCAAGCAACGCGGACTGCTCAACGACACGCTGATCGTCTGGGGCGGCGAGTTCGGCCGCACAATTTATTCACAGGGAGGCATCACCGCCGACAACTACGGCCGCGATCATCACCCGCGCTGCTTTACCGTGCTGCTCGCCGGAGCCGGTGTGAAGACCGGCACGACGTTCGGCGAGACCGACGATTACTGCTACAACATTACTCGCGACCCGGTCCATGTGCATGATCTCAACGCGACGATCCTGCACCTGCTGGGGATCGACCACACGCGGCTGACGTATCGCTACCAAGGCCGCGATTTCCGCCTGACCGATATTCACGGCGAAGTCGTGAAGGGTGTGCTGGCGTGACCCGTTTGGAGTGCGGTGTGTCAGCACCGCTTTGGATCGGAACGCGAATGATCCAAAGGAAGACATGATCCAAAAAGCGGTGCTGACACACCGCGTACCAAAGGAAGGCATCTATGAAACTGCAAGGTAAGACGGCGCTCGTCACGGGCGGGGCGACGGGAATTGGGTACGGCATCGCGAAGGCTCTGGCGGCGGAAGGTTGCCGAGTCGCGATCTCGGGGCGACGCGAAGAAGTGCTCAAGTCGGCGGCGGCGGAATGGACCGGGCAGCCCGCAATGATTTATCGAGCATGCGATGTCGCCGACCGAGCGGGGGTTGACGAGCTGTTCGATTGGGCGACGAAGCAGCTTGGACGGATCGACATTCTGGTGAACTCGGCGGGGACGAACATCAAGAACCGCTCGATGGCCGAGATGCGGCCGGAGCAGTTCGACGAAGTCATGGCCGCGAACTCGACCGGCATCTACAACTGTATGTACGCCGTGCTGCCGCAGATGAAGCAGCGACAGGACGGGATCATCATCAACATCTCGTCGATCAGCGGCAAACGAGCGTTCGCGATCGGTGGCATCGCGTATGTCGCGTCGAAGTTCGCGATGAGCGGCATGAGCGCGGCGATCGCCAACGAGGTCAACAAGAGCGGTGTCCGGGTTACGACGATCTATCCTGGCGAGGTCGATACGCCGATCCTCGAAAAACGACCGAAGGAAGTCTCCGCCGAGCAGCGTGCTTTAATCCTCAAGCCCGAAGATTTCTCGGACATCGTGGTGGCGATCTGCTGCCTGCCGAAGCGTGCTCACGTTCCGGAGTTGATCCTCAAGCCGACGCATCAGGACTATCAATAGCCGCGACGTCAGCAGCCGTTTTCGGGCAGATTCCTCGTGGGAAACCGGGGGGGGCAGGCTTGGATCGGCGGGAAGCCGTCCATAGAATCCCGCACGCCACGCAGCCCGGCTGACTCATAAGCAGCCGGGCTGTTGGTTTAGTCAGTTTTGAGTTGACCGTTTTGAAAGGGCCAGCGGCCATGGAACGCGAGCCGATTTCCGTTGAAGGCTATAACAAGCTCCGCGAAGAAATTCGCCGGATGGAAGAAGAAGAGATGCCCAAGCTGGCGGTGCTCATCGCCGACGCCCGCGCCGAGGGGGATCTCCGCGAGAACGCTGAGTACCACGGCCAGCGCGAGAACCAGGGGCGGCTGCAGGCCAAGATCAATCAGCTTAAGACTCGGCTGTCGAACTGCGTGATTGTGGACAAGTCCACTCAGCCCAAAGGGATCGCTGCGTTCGGTTCGGTCGTCATGCTGAAAGACCTGAGTAACAACAAGAAGGAAGGCTACGAGTTGGTCGGGCCGGGCGAGGAAGACTACGACGCGGACATCATGAAGATTCTGCTCAGCGGCCCGCTCGGCCAGGCGATTCAAGGGAAGAAAGTCGGCGATGTGATGTAGTGGAGTTGTCCACACCTCGCGGCAAGCGAAAGCTGGAAGTCACCGAGGTGAAGTAGGGGCTGGGGATTGGGGCCAAGGTTTCGGAAATCTCAAACCGGAGAGTGAGATATATGCGATGCACGTTAGCGATTGGTCTTTTGGGATTCATGGTGGCGAGTGTCTCGGCTGGCGACTGGGCTGAGTTTCGTGGCCCGACGGGGCAGGGGCATGCGACGGCATCCAAGCTGCCGACGCAATGGTCCTCCTCCAAGAACGTCGCCTGGAAGACGAGCATCGCGGGTCTCGGCTGGTCGTCGCCGATCGTGGTGGGCGATCGCATCTATTTGACGACCGCTGTGCCAACTGGTGACGGCGAGAAAAAAGATCAGTCGTTGCGAACGATCTGCCTCAACGCGGCAACTGGGAAATCCGTGTGGGACAAAGAAATCTTCTTGCAGGACGGCAAGACGGCGAAACCGATTCACTCCAAAAATAGCCATGCGAGTCCGACGCCGATTTCCGACGGCAAACACCTCTTTGTGCATTTTGGAGCACAAGGAACCGCCTGCCTGACACTCGATGGTGCGGCTGTCTGGCAGAACCGCGAGTTCCAGTACGAGATGCGGCACGGCAACGGCGGTTCGCCCATTTTGGTCGATAACCTGCTGGTCTTTTCCTGTGACGGCTTGGACAAGATGTTCGTCGTCGCGCTCGACAAGTCGACGGGCAAGGTCCGTTGGCAGACCGCTCGCGAACACAAGAACGGCAACAAGTTTTCGTTTGGCACACCGCTGCTGATCGAGGTCAACGGTGAGAAACAAATCGTTGCTCCCGGCACGTTTCACGTCGCTGCCTATCGACCGAAGGACGGCAGTGAAGTCTGGCGAGTCGATTACGGGCTGGGCTACTCGGTCATCCCGCGTCCGGTGTTCGGTCACGGCTTGATCTTCCTGAGTTCCGGCTACGACACGCCGGTGCTGATGGCGATCAAGCCGGATGGAACAGGAAACGTTACTGAGACGCACGTCGCCTGGAAGACGAACAAGTCCGCGCCGCACACTCCGTCACCGCTGTTGGTCGGCGATCAGTTGTATGTCGTCAGTGATGGGGGCATCGCGACCTGCTTCAATGCGGTCAGTGGCGAGCAAATTTGGCAGAAGCGGATTGGCGGCAACTTCTCCGCATCGCCGCTGTTCGCCGACGGCAAGATTTATTTGCAGAGCGAGCAAGGAGACGGCATCGTCTTGCAGCCGGGGTCCGAGTACGTCGAATTGGCGAAAAACGAACTGGCGCCTCGCACGTTCGCGTCGTACGCGGTGGCCGACGGGGCGTTGCTGATACGGACTGAAACGCAGCTCTACCGGATTCAGCAACCGTGATGCACGCGAGCCGCGTACGCTACGACGCTTCGCGGAAGCGAAGTTGCGCCCGTTCCAGCGTGACCTGCGTGTTGGCAGGGACGCTTTTCATGATCGCGCAAGCCGATCACGGTGTCACCACCAAGGACCGTCGCGTTCGCGTAAATCACGACACCCTCTTCGATGGTTGGATGTCGTTTTGCGCCACGGATGATGTTGCCGTTCTCGTCCTTCGGGAAGCTGAGCGCGCCGAGGGTGACTCCCTGGTAGAGCTTCACGTTGCTTTCGATCACGGTCGTTTCGCCGATGACGACGCCGGTGCCGTGGTCGATGAAGAATGACGGGCCGATCTGAGCTCCTGGATGGATGTCGATGCCGGTGCGACTGTGCGACCATTCGGACATGATCCGGGGAATGAACGGGACTTGTAGGCGGTACAGCTCGTGCGCGATGCGATGCACGGTAATCGCTTCGAGTCCGGGGTAGCAGAAGATGATCTCGTCGAGGTTTTTCGCAGCGGGATCACCGTCGAAAGCGGCTTGAACATCGGCGGCCAGTGTTCGGCGCATCTCTGGCAGCGATTCGAGAAAGCTGAACGCTCGGGCCTGACCTGGTGTCAGAAAGTCGATCGCGGAACCGTCCGCATCGACGGGTGGGCTGACGCGGGATTCGTGCTCGAGCGCGCGGGCAATTTGCTCGGACAGCGAGTCGTAGATGCCGTCGATGAGATCGCCGGTGTGGTACACGACGTTGCCAAGGTGCAAGTTCTGGCGCCGGCGATATCCGGGATACAGCACCTCGGTCAGATCAAACAGGATCTGCACGATCGCTTCGCGGCTGGGTAAAGCCGTGTGCCCCAGATGATTGATCGAGCCGATTTGCTGGTACGTCTCGACGATCTGATTCGTCAGATCGGGAAGGCGAGTTTTGAACGAGGTATTGCTGGACATCGGGCGGCTCCTACGTACGGGCTGGCCGACGCGAGACAGGGTCTTCGGCACGGACAGCGGAGCGTCTGACAATAAATCCGGAACGAACAAACGAAGTGCGGCGTTCACGGCAGACACCTACAGCAGATTCTAGAGAAGCGAAGGGGAACAGTCAGCCTAAAAAGGCAAGCGAAGGGGAACAGTCAGCCTAAAAAGGTTGAGGTACTTCGCCAGCATCGGCCGGAGAACTGGCATGCGATGAGCGATTCCGAACTTCGGCATGTCCGGCAAAGCTGCGAACCTTTGCCGCTTCGGAAGGCCCGGCGAGGTACCATTAGCGAGTTACCGCTGATTGCGAAGTTGCTCAAGCTGCTGTGGCGTGAGGTCGCTATTCGACGGCATCTCCGTGTCGAACTGATTGAAACCGTTCGTCGGGCGCGAGGTCGCCGGGTCCGCTCCAATGCCCGGAGCAACCGCCGATTGCGTTTGAACTGACGGTGACAGTTGCTGTGCGGCGGTTTGTTGAACGCCCAGCACATCGTTGGGGCTCAGCTGATGGTCGACGACTTGGGCCGGTTGCAAATTTGTGAGAGTCGGCAGGGCTCCGGCCGGAGCTTGCATGTCCGGTTGTGGGCGATTGCTTGTGCCTGCAAGGACGTTTTTGGTTTCCTTCTCGACGCGAATTTCGGCCAGCCAGAACTGAGCTTGTTCGAGCGTCGGCTTCTTGGCAAGCGCTTGGGCGAAGTGCTGCTCGGCCAGATCGAGCTTACCTTGATCGTGCAGGATCAGACCGAGGTTATATTCTGCTTCGGCCTCGCCGACAGAATTGACGAACAGCGGTTTCGCCGTGACCAAATCTCCCGATTTCGCGGTCGCGACGGCGAGATGAAACTGGATGGTGTCGTCGTCGGGTGCGACTTGCAGACCCCGTTTGAGCGTATCCATCGCTTGTGGCCATTTTTCTTGAGCGGCGTAGAATTGCCCCAATGCGTCGAGGATCAGTGGATTGTTGGGTGAACTCTTGAGAGCCTTGCGAAAGCCCTCTTCAGCCTCGGCAGTGCGTCCCGCGAGCTGGTCCATGCGGGCCAACCCCAGCAATGCTTCGATCGATTGCGGTTCGTCGTGCAGGACTCGCTGGTAGCGTTCGCGGGCCTCGGTCATGTTGCCGAGCTGCTCTTGCCACTTAGCGTAGGCCAAATCGAGTCTGCTCGGTTCCTTGAGTTTCTTGCGATTGGACGTTCCTTGCCGAGCATCCATGTCGCGCTTGGCGAATGATGGCCAGCCACGACTCGAAGTTGCGCAGCCGGTCAGCATTCCCAGCATTAGGATCACAGTGGTGAAGCGAGTCATCGAGATGCCACACTTCCGCGAGCAGCGAACGTGAATCCGCGCGAGGCGGTTTGAGAGAATTCGATCGTCTGGGCAAGTTTGTGTCAGATTTCGCAAAAGAAGCGGCACGCGGCTTCCTCGAGCAGCTTCTGTGAAAGCGCAAACTTCTGATCCCGAAATCGGCAGATCGACTGGGCAATCTCTAACAAATCTCTGGGATCTGACGATCGCGGGGTTCGGCCTTGAGCGTAGTGGTTAGCGAAAAGGTACTGAACGGCTCGCTCGTCGAACGGCACTTTCCGCTGCTCGCACACCAGTTGAAAGATTTGCGAGTACATCTCGGGACTAGGTGCCCCGATTCGAATTTTGTGTCGGATGCGCCTCAGGAAAGCCTCGTCCACCAATTCCTGCGGGTCGAGATTCGTGCTGAAGATGATCAGCAGTTCGAATGGCACGGAGAATTTCTTGCCGGTATTGAGCGCGAGGTAGTCGACCCGCTCTTCCAGCGGCACGATCCAGCGGTTGAGGAGATCTTTGGGACTCACGATTTGTCGTCCGAAGTCGTCGATCAGAAAGACTCCACCGTTCGCCTTCAGCTGTACCGGGGCTTGGTAGAAGTTGCTGACCTTGTTGAAGCGTAGTTCCAATTGGTCGAGCGTCAGTTCGCCACCCGTGATGACTACCGGCCGTTTCACTCGCCGCCAGCGGCGATCGACGGCGGCTTCCAGTCTCTGTCGTTGATCGCCAGCCTCGCGAGAGTTTGAGTTCTCGGCGTCGTAGTTGTCGGTGACGACGTGCAGCGTCGGGTCAAAGATCGTGATAATCGAGTTCTCGGTGGTGATAGCATACGGAACGTAGATGTCGCCGCTGTGACAATTGAGGAATCGGCCCAGTCCACGTGCGACGGTCGATTTTCCGTTACCCGGTGGGCCGTAGATGAAGATCGAACGGCCGCTGCAGACTGCCGGGCCGACTTCATCGAGCAGCTCGGGCCCGATAACCATGCCGTGAAACGCTTCCATCAAGCGCTCAGTGTCGCATTCAATTCCGGCCACCGTCTGCATTCGACATTGCGCGACGTACGACTCCAGCGACACCGGAGCGGGTCCGACGTACCGGCATTGCTCGAACGCTTCGCGAGCTCGTGTGCGACCGAGTTCCGTCAGACTGAACCGGTACGATGCCCGGCCCAGGAAGTCGCCCGACGTCACCTCAATGCACTTCTCGTCTTTGAGGAATCGCAGGCTCTCGTCGATTAAGTTGAACGGCAGCCGCGCATTCTTCGCGATGTCGCCCCCCAGCAGGTGTCCGTGCAAATAGATCTGCTTGAGGATCAGATCGCAGACCTGCATGCGTGACAGGCCGGTGTCTTTCAACGACTGCGGAGCCCTTGGAGCCTGGGTTGCCGCATCGCCGTCGGTTTTGACACCCAGAGTCGCCACCTGCGGATCAGCCAGCAGGCTGCAAGTTTCTTTGGACAAATCTTCAAACAAATCGGCAAACAGCTCTCGCGGAGCGCTTGTCGGCGCGATTCCTCCCGTGAGTTCGAAGGTTGCCAATGTCGAATTGGTTTGGCTGTCCATAACTGACTTGTCCGCCTTTGGCGCCGGCGATCTGTTGTCGCGCTGAATTGTCGGATTCATGCTGCTGAGACTGCTCGTGTCGTTGAGTTGCCGGTGCTACGTTCCATCGCCACTGCCGCTTGCCGCTGACGTGCCAATGGCGTTCGTCAAAATTGGCGGTGTGATGATTGGTTTGAAGATCGATTTTCTTTCGAACCTTCGAATGTCATCAACTTCCTCAGTCGGACGATCCAATGGGCTGATCACACGGACTAGCACGGGAGGAACTTGATCGGGACCGACCAACTGCGAGGCATTCGCTTTCACAGCCGCCAAGCGAAGTTCGCTGCTAATGCTGTCGTTGCCCGCTTGCACGAAGGCGTAGCGATACCCAACCGGAGCGTTCTCCAAAATCCATCGCAACTGCATCCGCCCCGATTCATTCAGCTGTTGAGTCTCATCGAAGTGGTATTCGTACAGCGTCGTCATCGTCACCCAGCCGTTGTTGGCCTGAGCCGCTGAACGCCCGCCGACATACTCCTGGAGCCGCTGAACGCCCGCCGACAGACTCCTGATCCTGGCAATTGTACGGGTGTGGCCAGAATTGCTCGGCGCGGTAGATGTGGCTGGGCAGATTTGCCGGACCAGTTGGTCGCGGCGTCGGCGGCCAGAGCGTTCCATGTTTATAGACCTGCCGCGAACCAATTGGATCGCAAGCCCACGCGGCATCGTACGCTTCGCGTTCCGCTCGATGTTCGGTCATCTTGAGAGGAGGTTGCTCGTTCCACGGCCACGGAATCATTCCGGCCGAAACTGCCGACGGAACCAAAGTCGCGCAAACGATCGCTCCACGCAGCGACCATCCTCGCCAATTGCCTTCCATGGCTCTGCCCCCCAATGCGCGACACGGGCACTTGAACCGAGTGTCTTGTTCGTCGTTATCGGCTTTGGACCCGAACGGTCATAACGAGAAACCGATTGAGGAAACTTGCGAGGGGGCCTCAGGACAGTAAAAGAGCCGCCGCACCCTGAGTCAGTAAGCCCTCGGCCACCGCGTGCCCCAGCGAGATCGCGTCCGCCTCCGAAGCAACCGCCGCGAGTCGATCGGATTCGAATCGCTGCGCGCCATCCAGACTCAGCACAACCGCCGTCATTCGCACCGAATCACCCTCCGGCCGAGTCCACACTCCCAAAGGAGCATGGCAGCCGGCTCGCAGCGTCGAAAGTACGGTCCGCTCGGCAAGCACCGCGTACAGCGATGCCGGTTCAATCAATCGAACGAGAACGTCGCGCGTCGAGTTATCGTCGCTGCGGCATTCGATTCCCAAGGCCCCTTGCCCGACCGCAGGCAGCATGAATGGTGGCCGCAATGAAACGCTGATCCGTCCGGCGAACTCCAATCGAGTCAGTCCCGCTTCTGCCAACACGAGCGCATCGAATTGTCCTTCGTCGAGCTTGCGCAGCCGGGTTTCGACATTCCCACGAGCCTCGACGAATTGCAGGTCGGGGCGATGATGCAGCATTTGGGCCCGACGACGCGGACTGCTGGAACCGATGCGAGCACCAGCAGGCAGAACGGGGAACGCACAAGGCAGAAGGTTGTCACCAGCAGAGTCTTCTGCTTTCTGCTTTCCGCCTTCCGGCAAAACCAGCCCATCGAACATCGCACCGCGCTGTGGCACCGCGGCGAGCGTCAGTCCCTCGACCGGCTCCGTCGGCAAGTCTTTCAGGCTGTGAACCGCGACGTCCGCTCGGCCATCGATCAATGCGGCCTGAATCTCGCGAGTGAAGACTCCGGTGCCGGTTCCCCCCAGCCGAGTCAATGGTTCGATCTTGTTTCGATCACCAATTGTCGACAGCGGAACGATCTCGACGGAGTGCTCTGGTGCGACGGACTTCAGTAAATCGCGGACATGCTCCGCTTGCCACATCGCCAGTCGGCTGGCTCGCGTCGCAATGCGGATGGGAGCAACAACGTTCGACACGGAATCCACCTTATCAAGTCGGATGGCCACCCCCGGCCGTCCTCCGGTTCGCACTTGTCTCAAAGTAGGGACGGCCGAGGGCAGCCATCCGACGAAATCATTTCAGCAACCCGCGTGACGCGAGCCATTCTTCACAGCGTTTTGGCCACGTCGAGGCGGCGTCGGCACTCGGTCGCAATCCAAAACCGTGACCGCCGGTCGAGTACACATGCAACTCGGACGGCACGCCCGCTTTCTTGAGCTGCAGAAACAATTGCACGCTCGATTCGCACGTCACTCCATCGTTGAACGCGTGAGCGAAAAACATGGGCGGCGTGGTCTTGTCGATCGTGAACTCCGGTTTCAGTTGTCCTTGCTTATCGACGAAATAGGCCGGATACACGAGCACCGCGAAGTCGGGACGACACGAAGTTTTGTCGATGTCGTCGCTGGTGTCGTAAAGCCGTGACGCATGTTTGATCGCCGCCGCACCTGCCGCCATTCCACCGGCCGAGAAGCCCAGCAATCCGACCCGTGAAGGGTCGATCTCAAACTCCGATGCCCGGCTGCGTATCAGGCTGACGGCTCGCTGAGCATCCTGAGCGGGAGCCAACCAATTCGGCGAGCGACTCCCTGTTGGACAGCGATATTTCAGAGCGAACGAGGTCACGCCGATCGTGTTGAACCACTCGGCGACTTCGGTTCCCTCTTTGTTCCACGCGAGAATGTTGAAGCCACCTCCGGGGCAGATGATGACCGATGTCCCGTTCCGTTTTTCCTTCGGCGGCAGGTACACCGACAGCGACGGCCTGCCGATGCTCGTGAGTCGAATCGTCGGCGGGTTCTCGCCTTCCTTCGGTGGCTGAGTCACTTCCGGCCCGATGTCCTGCGTCTCTCCCGGCGGCTTGCCCGGCCAGACATCAATGACCTTCGCGGGTTCTGCGGCTGTGGCAGAGCCGACGGCGATCCCAAGTAATAGCCCCAATCTCATCATTGTCGTTTGTGGCATGTTCGTGATCTCGTTTGCAAAGTTGCTAATGCTGGCTGTGCTGGTTCGGTTTAGTGACCATCAACAGGTTCGCTTTCTGACTGTTGATCTTCGTCGGACTGGCGGCCGACCAGTACCGTCGGTTCGGCCCATTTGCGAGCGTTGGCATCGGAATCTTTCTGGTGCCGATCGTTTTCATGCTTCAATTGATGCTGGCTCGTTGCTTTGGCTTTCACCATCAAAAGTTGGCGGACGAAAGCGATGATGATCTCACGGACTCTAAACCTCGCCAGTGATTGAACACGAACTTGGAGCTGTTGAGCAATGTCCACAGCAGGTCTTGCAGTCCCTCTGGCCATGACGATGCTTGGCACAGCAACTCCTCAATTGCTGTCAGTTCGTCGGCGTGAGGCTTGCGAGACTAAGTGGCCAGATACAAGTCTTCAAGGATCTCTGCTTCGGACTTGTTCGCTTTCTGTAGCGTCGCCAGTCGGCCGTTGTCGCTGATGACCTTTTGATGCAGCGTTGTGCCGTTGACCAGATGCAGTGCTTGCAAAAAATCGGATTTGCCGCCGCGAGGAAAATCGCAGGTGTTATTCCACAACGCCCGGCCGAAGGTCATCAAGAAGTTCGACAGAAACGACGGATCGGCCAGCGCGATGCGTGCAGAGTTGCCCATCGGGATCGGGGCTCGGCTGAAGTTCGCCCGCCAATTGGTAAACGCGCGAGTTACAGATCGTCCACAGTAAGTGCTTCGCGTCGAACTTGTGCTCGCTCAATTCGCCAGACAGCCGGTCCAACACCGCTGGCATCGTGGCGGGAGTCGTCGTTCGCAAGTCATCGGCGGTTAGTAGCGGTTCGTGCAATGCGCACGCTTCAACGGCCACTGTCAGCGGCCGTTTCGGACTTGGGTTATCGGTGACTCGCAAACTGCGTGGGCCGCCGAAGCGAGATCACTAGGTGCCCGATTCTTTCGATGCCAACTGCGTAAAGAACACGGCAAGTCCCCAATAGTCCTCCAAGCTCCAGGCTTCCTGTGGGTGGTGATGGCAGCGAGTGCATTGCATCCGCGCGCCGAGAAAAACCCGCGCAGTCGTCTCGGCGAGGTCTTCGACCTGCTCGTCGATAAAGAAGTAGCCGACCGCTCCGTTCGCATGCAAGTTGTCCTGCGCCGTCAGCAACTCGCGAGTCCACACGTCGAGCGGCTTGTTGTCTCGCAGCGACAGTCACAATCCACCGCGTCCCTGGAACGAGCCGTGACACGCACCTGTGTTGCAACCCGCTTTAGTCAGCGCGGGTGAGACAGCGTGAACCAAGTTGATCGTCCGAGCGTTCGCGGTCGAACTGGCGAGTCGTACCGACGTTGAGCCGGCTGGCTCAGCGGCAATTGAGCATTCGACGGCGAAGATCGCTAGCAGCCCGACGAGAACAGTTCGGCGGAAACCGAGAAATGGAGTACGACGAGTGAAGAATGAGAAATGAGCAGAATTCATGGTTCATTCGCCATTCTCAGTGACACGAGGAGCTGCTTTTCCAATCTGCCGTAACTCGCCTGATTGAGCTCGAAAAAGATAAACGGTTCGATCCGGAAATGCCGCGACGATTCGTTCCAGCGGCCAGTCGGGGACCGGATAACGGCCCCGCAGAATCTCGGTCGATAAATCGGGTTCGTTGACAATGTAGTCGATGTGTCGATCTGCCGGGTCGGCCTCGATCAGTACCAGCGCCGGGCGCTGACGAACATCGCGCCGGAGCAGTTCGTCGAACGCCTGGTCCAGTCGGGGACCGGATAACGGCCCCGCAGAATCTCGGCCGATAAATCGGGTTCGTTGACAATGTAGTCGATGTGTCGATCTGCCGGGTCGGCCTCGATCAGTACCAGCGCCGGGCGCTGACGAACATCGCGCCGGAGCAGTTCGTCGAACGCCTGGTGCTTCAGTTTTGCAAAGGCGATCTCGCGTGCACCGTCGACGAGCTTTGAAGGGAACCAGAACGGAACAAACTCAGTCACGTTGACCGCGACCGCCGACGCCACAAGCAGGCCCCACCAGACAGGCATTCGCGGTCGATCGGCTGCCAGCCAGCTTCGCCCGAGCGTGTCGCTTGCCGATGCCAGCAACAGGCACCACAGCGGTCCGGTCTCGAAGACGTAGTGCCAGTGAAACATGCCGTCGAACCAGTACGGGACATGTACGGCGAAGAGCGACACGCTTGCCGAAAGGATCAGCCACCAGCGGCCATCGCTCAGGTGTCCGATGACGAACACTACAACCGCAGCCAGCAACGGTACGAGGCCGACCGTCCACTGCCACGCTGCCAGCAAGCGTATCTTCGTGTTTTCGAGCGCCAGCGAAGGCGTCAGATTTTTAGCCCAGCGGTCGTATTGGTCGAGCACTCGTGGGCCGAGGTGCTGCTCACCGCGCACGACGTTGTTAAAACCGTAACCATGCCGAGGCGTGTAGACATCCGTGAACAGCTGATACGGCGAAGTCGTCACGCTCCCGGTGATCGCTCGGTTGTGAACCCCAAACGTGATGTAGCCCGCCAGCAGTGGCAGAGCCATCGCCAACAGGTGCGGCCAGGCCAGCACAAAGCGTGAGCGCGTGATTGTCACCTGGCTCTCGGCAGACCGTTCGCTTGCGCGTTGTGCATGTCTGGTCCACAACTGCCACACAAACACCATTCCAAACGGCAGGCCAAATCCCGCCGCCGTCATCGGACGGCAGAGCATCGCCCAACTCAGGCCGATCCCAGCGAATGCAGCGTCACTTACACGGCCTCGGCGCAGCCATCTCAAAAACGACCACGCGAAGATGCTCAGGCCCAACAGAGTCGGATGGTGAGCCAACAGCAGATTTCCGAACAAAGCCATGCCTGGGGACAGCGCCAGCAACATGCCCGCGACGAAGCCGGTGCCGTTGTTCGTCAATTCGCGGCCGATCCCGAACACGAGCATGCAAGTTGCCGCCCCGGCCAGCCAATGTCCCAAGATCGGCCAATTGAGCCACAGCCACGGTGCGATCCACAACCCGGTCGCGGGAAAATAGCGACTTGCAAAGCGGCCTTCGTTCAAGACGTGCATTTGATCGAACAGTCGGGCCGCGTGCGGGTGACTTTCAAACGACAGCCGGCCGGCCCGATACGTTCTTGCCTGAAACAAGTAACTGAATTCGTCGTGATACGCCGGCGGCAAATCGCCCAGCCGATATTCTTCGCGATCGAAACGGAGCACTCCGTTACGAACAGCTTCGCTGAGTAGCGACATTTCGTCCCAGCGGATTGTCAGATTGGCCGTACGCGCACTCCCCCACAGCGAAGTGGCTGCGATCACCGCGAGAGCGAAGAGATGAGACTTCTTCTTCACGGACGTTCGTGAATCTTCTCCCCACCAGTTCGTGAACTGCTGCCACCAGCGGCTGTCCAACAGCAAGAATGGTCGGCGGACAAACCAGAAATACGGAAGACACAGAACCAACAGCAGCGGAATTGTCGTGTCGTAGATTCCAAAGAACCAATTCGCTCCGGGGAGCTGCGACGTCTTCCAGTGTTCGAGTTCTGTCAGGATCACGACGGTCAGCAATGCCAGCAGCGCCGCCGATTGAGCGATCATGATACGGCGGGCGAGCTGTGGCACGGCGACGGTCTTTCATGGCGCCGCCGC
>Ga0194119_10008046_pt1 | contig 14632 bp, 12 predicted proteins | sample TA2MahC100mmetaG_FD_148620 | JGI IMG/M metagenome (GOLD analysis project Ga0194119, IMG submission 148620) | Freshwater microbial communities from Lake Tanganyika, Tanzania - TA2015018 Mahale Deep Cast 100m | ecosystem: Environmental > Aquatic > Freshwater > Lake | place: Tanzania: Lake... | reverse complement strand
TTCTCGGCCCCAGCATGTTGAATGTGATGGTGGTGATTGGCATCACCTCCTGGATGGGAACCTCCCGGTTTGTCCGCGCAGAGTTCCTCTCCCTGAGAGAGAGGGATTTTGTTCAGGCGGCACGTGCGCTCGGCATGAAGGATAGAAGGATCATCTTCAGACACATCTTGCCTAATAGCCTGGCGCCGGTCTTTGTGACGGCGACGCTCGATGTGGCTACGGCCGTACTGGTGGAAGCAGGGCTCAGCTTCCTGGGATTCGGGGTTCAGCCGCCCGCTCCAAGCTGGGGAAACATTCTCACAGAAGGCCGGACCTATATCTTCGATGCCTGGTGGCTAACCGTCTTCCCGGGGCTGGCCATTCTGATGACGGTTCTCTCTTTCAATCTTTTAGGGGAAGGTTTGCGCGATGCGCTCGATCCGAGGCTGAGAGGGAGAAGATAGTTGACAACAGAACATTGAAAATTGCAAATTGTAAATTGCAAAAGTCAAAATTAAGATAAGGCCACTTTGCATTTTGCAATGTTAATTTTTCATTTTGCATTGAGTTTGTTATGAAAACCCCTCTTTTAGAAGTTCGATCTCTGACCACCCGGTTCTTCACGGAGGATGGCGTGGTGAGGGCGGTCGATGATGTGAGTTTTGAGATTTTCCCGGGGGAAATCCTCAGCCTCGTGGGCGAATCCGGATGCGGGAAGAGTGTGACAGGCCTCTCTCTTCTGAGATTGATTCCAATTCCACCCGGTAAAATCGTGAGCGGCGAGCTCCTTTTTGACGGAAGAAATCTTGTGGAACTGGAAGAAAAGGAGATGGAGAGGGTGAGGGGAAATGATATCTCCATGATCTTTCAGGAACCCATGACCTCGCTCAATCCCGTATTTACGATCGGAAATCAGATTATGGAGGCCCTCCAGCTTCACCAGAATCTCGATAAAAAAGAGGCGAGAAGGAGGGCCATCGAGATGTTAGACCGGGTGAGGATCCCCTCTCCCGAGGTAAGAATCGATTCTTATCCCCATCAACTGAGCGGAGGAATGAGGCAGAGGGCGATGATTGCCATGGCCCTCTCCTGCCAGCCCAAACTCCTCATAGCGGATGAACCCACAACAGCGCTCGATGTGACGATCCAGGCACAGGTCCTTCGCCTGCTGAAAGAGATTCAGGGTGAGATGGGAATGGCTGTGATGCTGATCACCCATGACCTCGGAGTGGTCTCTGAGATAGCGGACCGGGTAGCTGTTATGTATGCGGGAAGGATTGTGGAGACCGGACCCACCGAGGCAATTTTTGGAGAGATGCGACATCCCTATACAAGAGGGCTATTAGAGTCGATCCCCCAATTTGAAGAGAAGAGGAAGAGGCTCAATGCCATCCCCGGTCAGGTTCCAGACCCGATGAACCTGCCCGCGGGTTGCAAGTTTCATCCGAGGTGTTATTTGATGATCGACGACTGTAAGAAGGAGGAGCCGCCTTTCTATCCGATAAACAAAAATCACTTCAGCCGGTGTATCCGGTGGAAAGAATGTTGTTAAAAACCCAATGTCAAATGCCAAAGCTCAAAGTTCAAAGGAATTTCAAATGAAAAATGCTAAAGATCGAAAGACCCTAAATTTGGACTTTGGCATTCCTTTGACATTTGAACTTTGAAATTTGGGTTTGGAATGATGATATGTCACAGAATCAATTTCTCCTACAAGTTCGAGACCTGAGAAAGTATTTCTATAGGGAGAAGCTCTTTTCTTCGGACAGGGAGCCCATCCGCGCAGTGGATGGGATCACCTTCTCCATCCGAAAAGGAGAGACGCTCGGGTTGGTGGGAGAGAGCGGCTGCGGCAAGACAACAGCGGGCAAAACCATCCTGAGATTGATTGAGCCGACCTCCGGCCAGGTCTTATTCAAAGAAGGAAATATCCTCGACCTTCGCCGAAATGATCTTAGAAGATTAAGGCCCCACATGCAGTTTATCTTTCAGGACCCCTATGAATCGCTCAATCCGAGGATGAGAGTCGGAGAGATCGTAGGCGAGGGCCTGGAGGTTCACCGCATCGCCCAGGGCAAGGAGAAGGCTGAAAGGGTCTCGGAGATTCTTGAGAAGGTTGGACTTCATCCAGGGGATGCAATGCGTTATCCTCACGAGTTCAGCGGTGGCCAACGCCAGAGGATTGGCATTGCAAGGGCCATCTCGCTTCATCCCGAACTGATCGTTGCCGATGAACCTGTCTCTGCGCTGGATGTTTCCATTCAGGCTCAGATTCTCAACCTCCTGATGGACCTGAGGGATCAACTGGGCCTCACCTATCTCTTCATCTCCCATGACCTTCGTATCGTCAAACATATCAGTGATCGAATTGCCGTCATGTATCTGGGAAGGATGGTGGAAATGGCTGATGGGGAGGACCTCTTCCGTCGGCCACTCCATCCCTACACTCAAATCCTGCTTCAGGCCATCCCCAAACTGGACCCTTCGAAAAGAAGTCAGGGGGATCCTCTCAGAGAGGAGTTCCGTCCCCATGATCTGAAAAAGGGATGTCTCTTCCAGCCGAGATGCCCCCATTCAAAAGAGAAGTGCCAGATGGAGGAACCCCTCCTCCTGGACCAGGGAGAGGAACATCTCGTCGCCTGCCATTTTGTCTATTGACCAATCGGATTTACGATTTGCTTTTCTTTGAAAAAATATTCTAAAATGGAGTGGTTAAGGTTTAAGCTTGCTCCTGATGAAAGAGGTTCCATCGGATAGCAGGAGAGAAACGGAATGGATGAGGAGAAACTTCTCTATTTTAAAGGGTTCCTTGAGGGTCAGCTTCATAATTTGCTGGTCGAAGCTGGAAAGACCTGTAGCGATATGCGTCATGATCGCAACGGGGACTTTCCCGACCCGACGGATCGAGCCTCTCTGGAGTCGGACCGGAATTTCCTCCTGAGGATCAAGGATCGGGAAAGAAAGCTGATCCTGAAGGTGAAGGAGGCCATGGATCGGATTGACAGTGGGACATTCGGTATCTGTGAATCCTGCGGAAAATCCATCTCCGAGAAAAGGCTGATGGCAAGACCCGTCACCACACTCTGTATCGAATGTAAAACCGAATTAGAGGATCAGGAGCGGAAAGAAAGGCTCAGGGGAACCAAACCGAAGAAAAAATTCCCCTCTTAAGCCACACCATTCACTCAACACAATTTGGTTCGTTTAACACCTCTTTGCATTAGTTCTGAAGCCGTCATTCCCGCGAAAGCGGGAATCCAGCTCAGAAATACTGGATTCCGGGTCAAGCCCGGAATGACAACTAAAGTAAAGAGATTTTTGACGCACTGCACTAAAGACCTATCATGCCTGAATTGAGAAAAGATCCCATCTATGGAAGATGGGTGATCATTGCGACGGAACGAAGCAGAAGACCCTCCGATTTTACATCGGAAGAACGAAGACCCATCGGCGGGTTCTGCCCTCTCTGTGAAGGGAATGAAGACCGGACCCCTCCGGAGGTGCTGGCGTTCAGGGATAATGGAACCCCTCCGAATTCTCCCGGCTGGCTCCTCCGTGTCGTCCCGAATAAGTTCCCCGCTCTCCGCATTGAAGGGGAGCTGGACCGGGAGGGCGAGGGGATCTATGATAAGATGAATGGAATCGGAGCCCATGAAGTCGTCGTCGAGACGCCTCAGCATTCCGAAACCCTGTCCACTCTCCCTTTGAGAGGCGTGGAGAATATCCTCTGGGCTTACCGGGAGAGGATGGTCGATCTGAGGCGGGATCAGCGGCTTCGCCATGTCCTCGTATTTAAAAATTACGGTTCAGCAGCCGGAGCCTCTCTTGAACATTCACATTCCCAGATCATTGCCCTTCCCATTATTCCCACGAGGGTGCGCGAAGAGATCGAAGGGTCGAAAAGCTACTTTCTCTATAAAGACCGATGCGTTTTCTGCGATATCATCCGGCAGGAGCTTCGGCAGAGGACCCGGGTCATCACAGAAAACAGCGGGTTCGTCTCCATCGCTCCCTTCGCTTCGCGATTTCCCTTTGAAACCTGGATTCTCCCGAAGATTCACCAGACAAGTTATGAACAGATGGAGGCCCTCCTCTATGGCCAGGCTGCCGAAATTCTCTCCGATACTCTCCGGAGATTGAGACAGGTCCTCGACGATCCTCCTTATAACTACATCATCCACACTTCCTCCTATCCGGAACAGGACCGGGACTATTACCACTGGCACATTGAGATCATGCCCAAATTGACCAAAGTGGCCGGGTTCGAATGGGGAACGGGATTCTATATCAACCCTACCCCTCCCGAGGAAGCCGCAGAGTATTTGAGAGAGGCAAGGTAGTCGGTTATGTCCATTCATCCCGATGGCTATGACCTTCTGAAAACGGCGATCAAACTTTCCTCCTCATCGCTACCCATCGAAACCAAGCTGGAAACGATGCTCCGGTCGATCACAGACGGTTTTCAATCGGATCGCTCGCTCCATCTGCCACCGGAAGCGATTTCGAAGGAGGGATTTCTCTCCCGGGTGGCAGAGAGGAGAAAACCCCTATGGGTCGATGAAACCGCCCCTTTTCAAGAAGAGGGAGTGCTTCCGGAGGAGAGGAACCTTCTCTGTTCAAGCTTTGCCTGCATCCCTCTCTCTGACGAAACTTCTTTCCAGGGAATCTTTTATATCGGTTTTTCAAAGGCCCGGACATTCTCATCCGGTGAAGTCGATCTCCTTCGCCTGCTGGCAAAGGAGATCGGAGCGGCCATTCGAAATGATCAACTCCACCGTGTGGCAGAGGAGACAATCTCCGAATGGACGGCTCTTCATGAGATGGGAAAAGCGGTCGCTTCCACATTGAAGCTGGAGGAACTTTTCGAGCTCATCCTCAATACCGGGCGTAAGATCCTGAAGGCCAAAGGAGGGGTGTTAAGGATCGAAGAGGCCGGGACAGGAGATCTGAAGGTGAAATCCAGGATCGGAGATTATCATCAGACCCCCCTCGATGAGAGAATGGCCCATCGGGTTTACTTCAGCCGTACACCTTTCTCCCTCTCCCGGAAAGGCAGGGAGAAGTCTTTTCTCTCTCTTCTCTGCGTCCCCTTGATCTCAAAGGATAGAAGCTTTGGCACGTTGGCCTTCTATGATAAAGAGTCCGATCCTTCAAGGTTTGATCAGAGGGATTTGCAGTTGCTTCTGACCATGGCCAACCAGATGTCCTGTGCCATTGACAATGCCATGACGCATCACGAAATCTCCGTGATGGCACAGGATCATGAGAAAAACGTGAGGCAACTGTCCACGCTCATGGAACTGAATAGGGCATTGCTCACAACGGTGAATTTCGAACGGATCGTCCATGTCACTCTGACGGCCATCACGATCGGCGATGGACTGGGATTCAACCGGGCCATGCTCTTTCTCGTCAATGATAAGGATCGTGTGCTGGAGGGGACGATGGCTGTGGGCCCGAATAGTGCGGAGGAGGCAGGAGAGGTCTGGTCCGCTTTTTCCCAACGGAAAGGCAATCCCTCTGAACTGATCGCTCAGATCGGGTCATCCACCGAGAACCATTCCGTCCTCAACTCTTTGGTAAAGGGAATCCAAATTCCACTTGAACATGAGCAGTGTATTCTCTCCCGGACCGTTCTCGAAGGGAGACCCTTCAATATCGGGGTTCCCCATGATGAGGAAGAATGGCTCCAGACCCGGTGTGAAAGAGGATGCCACCTCGGTTCGGAAGTGGGATGTTATGTAAGCGAGCATCTCAGCCGAGATCCCAAAATCTATGCCTTTGCAACGATCCCCCTCTGGGGAAAGGGAAAGGTCATCGGCGTGATCCTGGTGGATAACCTCTACAATCGGAATCCCATCACCGAAGAGGACATCCGCTATCTCACCATGTTTTCAAATCAGGCAGGATTGGCCATTGAGAATGCCATGCTCTATCGGAATTTAGAGGAGGTCCATCGGGAACTAAAAGAGGCTCAGAGCTTTCTGGTCCATCAGGAGAAGATGGCGGCATTAGGGGAACTCTCCACCTCGGTTGCCCATGAGATCAGAAATCCCCTCGTCTCCATCGGAGGATTTGCGCGTCGCCTCGATCGCGCCCTTCCGGCCGATGCCTCGGAGAAGCGGTATGCTCAAACAATCGTGAAGGAGGTGAAAAGACTCGAAAAGATTCTGAGCCATATCCTCACCTATACCCATGAAGAGCCTGTGGCGCTTAAGGAGTTGGACCTGCGCGAGGTGATGGAGGAGAGTCTCTCCATGATTTCAGAAGGGTTAAGAAACGGGGGTATTCAGTTCACCAAAGATTTCTCGGAAAAGGTCCCAAGAGTGAAAGGCGACTATTATCAGTTAAAGCAGGCTTTCTTCAATCTGATCAGCAACGCCTATGAATCGATGAACGGCAAGGGAAGGCTCTCCGTTCGCATCCATCCCCTTTTGAAGAATGGCTCCTCCTTCGTCAGGGTGGAGGTCGAGGATACAGGAGCAGGCATTGACCCCGAATCGCTCCACCATATCTTCAATCCTTTCTATACGACGAAGGATGACCGGTTAGGTCTCGGCCTGTCTATCGTCCATAAGACCGTGGCTTTCCATCAGGGTCAGATCGAAGTGAACAACCATCCCGGAAAGGGCGTGACCTTCCTCCTTACCCTTCCGGCGCAAGAGGAGAAACAGAGATGATGAAGATTCTGGTCGTCGATGACGAAGAAAGCATCCGCCTCCTCTATAAAGAGGAGCTGGAAGAAGATGGGTTTGTCGTGGAGTTGGCAAAAGATGGACTGGAGGCCCTTAAGCAGGTTCCTCTCTTCAGGCCGGATCTCATCACCCTCGACATCAAGATGCCGGGGCTAAATGGGATTGAGACGCTCAAGCGGATCAGGGAAATGGAGAGGCGAGTTCCCATCGTCATGTGTTCCGCCTATGGAGAGTACAAGCAGGATCTGACGACGTGGGCCTCCGATGCCTATGTGGTCAAGTGCGCGGATCTGACGGAATTGAAGAACACGATCCGGCGACTCCTGAGGCTTCTATGAAAGTAAAAAAAGCGGTCATTCCGGCCGCCGGTTTAGGGACCCGATTTCTTCCTGCGACAAAGGTCGTACCAAAGGAACTGTTGCCCATTGTCGATAAGCCTTCCATCCAGTATATTATGGAAGAAGTGGCTTCGGCAGGCATCGAAGAGGTGATCCTTATTACCGGCAGGGAAAAAGGTTCGATCGAAGATCACTTCGATACCTCGATCGAATTGGAGAACCATCTCATCAAAAAAGGAAGGAGAGACCTCCTGAAAGTCGTCCGGGAAATCTCCGAAATGGTGACGCTTGTCTCGGTAAGGCAAAAAGAGCCTCTGGGCCTGGGACATGCCATCCTCTGTGCGAAAAAGGTCGTGGGAAATGAACCCTTTGCCGTCCTGTTAGGCGATGACCTGATCGATGCCAAGGTCCCCTGCATCCGTCAGATGATGGATGTCTATCAGAATATGAATGGCGCGCTCGTGGCCATTCAGAAGGTCCCAAGAGCGGAGACACACCTCTACGGGATCATCAAGGGCAAAAAGGTGATGGACCGGGTCTACTCCGTGGATGAAATGGTGGAGAAGCCAGAGAGGGGAAAGGCGCCTTCCAACCTTGCCATCATCGGAAGGTATATCCTTCCTTCCCGCATCTTTGATATACTGGAAAAGGTTAAACCCGATAGAAAAGGGGAGATCCAGCTCACGGAAGGCCTGAAAGAGCTGAACAAGGAGGTCCCCATCTACGGATATGAATTTATCGGCGATCGCTACGATGCAGGAGACAAATGGGGTTATCTGCAGGCCAATCTTTCTTTTGGGTTGAAACACCCGGAAATCGGTCCAAAATTAAGAAGGTATTTAAAAAATCTGTAGGCTTTTGTTTGTTATCAGTTCATTCTAAAATGTAACAAGTTACATTTTCCGGGGCAGTAGCTCAGCTGGGAGAGCGCCAGAATCGCACTCTGGAGGCCGGCGGTTCGATCCCGCTCTGCTCCACCAGAAAATCAGAAAGGGGTTAGGCAATACAATAGTGCTTGCCTAACCCCTTCGTCTTTTAGAAGGCATACCTTCAACCTCAAAAGTCCGTTCTTCCCCACCAACCAGACCCTGAACGGTTAGGATTTAACCCACATAACCGTGCGTCCGCTGATCGAAGGACCGGGTGAGGCGTATCCGGGGCTGGACAGATATGATCTTACCGCTCTAGGATACTTTAATACCTTCCCTTTCAGGTCGATCCCATGTCTTCATATCGAATTCCACCGAACCTGACCGTCGAGCAAATACCAACCCCCTCCCCCGTTTTTCATTCCTTGGGGAAAAACATAAGGGGGTTAAAGGAAGATGAAGGAGGATAATAGAACCGGTAGGCTATCAGATGAATTATATCATTTTAGGAAAGATAGCAAAATAGAAAACTAAGTCCCCGGAATTCTAATGGGTCCCATACGTATCCCGCATGTTTCCAAATCACCCATCCCTCACCCCCGCCCTTTCCCCTGCCTACCGTAAGCAGGGGAGAGGGGGAAGAGGTAGCTGAGGATGACCTAACTTGCCAAATCTGAAATGAATAATCAAGGAAACATCTTAAAGCCTTGTTCCCGGTGGACCACCGGTAGGAATTAGCCTTAAGTAAATCTCGAAGAACCACCCATAGGACCACGGGACGATGATGTAACGTTTTCTCACATGCCTATTAACCATTTCCATAAAGGTAATAAATTTACCCTTTCGCCAGAATATTTCTCCTCTGCTTCATCATCCCAGGTTAAAACCGTTAATTGACTACATCCAAAATCTTTTCCTGCTTTGGCAAGAGCCGCCAGTTCTCTCTTTCTTGTGGCATGTTGATTGATGTCGTAGCAGACTTGAATTAATTCATCGACTTTCGACCCTCGTTTTATAACAAAATCCACCTCTTTCCCATTGACAGACCTATAGTAATAGAACTCACTCCCCCTCCTCATCAATTCTACTGCAACCAAATTCTCCATCAATCTTCCGATATCTCGACCTGTCTTAAATTTGATGGCATGGATCATTCCCGTGTCGTAACCATAGGCCTTCTTAGGGGATCGCATCTGTTCTTTTAATTTAAACGAGAATCGATCAACAGAAAACGTGAGGAAAGCTTCGGTAAGGTATTTCGTATAATTCTCAACGGTATGGACACTTTTAAATTCAAGAATGTTTTTTAGTTTGGTATAAGAGAATTCATTGGAATGGTTTGTGATCAAATAATGAGCGAGGTCAGAGAGCAATTTGGTATATCTTAAACTATACCTCTTCACAATGTCTTTGAACAAAATGCTTTCGAATAATGTGGCCAGATAGTTCTTCGCATCCAAACCCTTCACAACAATTTCTGGATATCCTCCCTTATCCAAATAGTCATCAAGGTGGCCGAGGAGTAGGCCCTGTCTTTCCTTGAGCTCAAGAGCTTCGTCAATCGCAAATTCCTTCGCCCGCAGAAATTCTAAAAACGAGAAGGGAAAAATTCGGAACTGGACATAACGGCCAGTGAGATGGGTGGAAAGTTCCCGGCTCAGGAGATATGCATTGGAGCCAGTAATAATTATATTAAACCCCCTGCGGTGAAGCCTGTTGACAAATAGTTCCCAATTGGGGAGGTTCTGTATCTCATCAAAAAGGATTACTTTTGACTCCCCATATACCTGTCTAATTGCCTTAAGGATTTCATCGTAATCTGAGGCGCTTGCAAGTCTTTCATCATCAAAGTTCAGGTAAGCAAAATTTACCCCCTCAAGCATTTGTATTGAAAAAACCGACTTTCCTGCCCTTCGAGGCCCTATAATCACTTTGATAAGGTTGCTCTGAAGACTTTTCCTTGCATTCTTAAGACCCTCTCTCGGAACATATCTTCCCCCAAGAAGTTCATCCCGTTCGATCTTTTGGCTTAAAACTATTTCCTTCATTGCATTCATTCAAGTGCACAAATATATAAAATTTTGTGCAGTATAACTTAATTATTGCCTAAAATATAACATTCTGAGGTTAATGTCAATCCTTTTATAGGTCTTTTTATAGATAAGGGAATGAACCGTATCGCCCGGAGAAATGAGGGAGGACGGCCCTCTCTTTTATTTGGAAGGTTTCGACCGGTGAACTACCGGCTGGGCTTTAGGCTCAGGAAAATCCCTTCGAACCACCCGGGGAGCCGCAGGGAGAGGTTGATTCCGAACGTCTTAAAGAGGAAAAACCGGAGAGAATCTTCTCGGGCTCCCATTCTCCGCAAAATGGACAGGCCACCGACTCCACTCCTTCATTGGGTTTTTGAATCTTCTCAAAAATTTCACCGCATTTTCGACATCGATATTCGTAGATAGGCATGCTTTACTCCCATTCAATCTATAAAATAAATGCCAAATTTCAAAATCCAAATATCAAATTAAATCCTAAGTTCAAATGTCGAGGAGTAAAATCTACACAAATTGAAATTTTGAAAATTGGAGTTTTGACATTCATTTGAAATTTGAACTTTGTCATTTGGGCTTGTCCAGAGTTAGCTCTGGACAACCTCATACCCTGCATCTGTAATCGCTTTTACAATCTGGCCGTTGGCAACGGTCTTTGTATTCTCAAATAGAACCTCTCCTTTTTCAAGGTTCACCTGAATTTTCTGAACTCCGTCCAATTGATTCAATGCTTTTGTCACAGACATCACGCAATGCTGACAGCTCATCCCCTTCACTTTCAAAGCAGTCATGATCTCCTCCTTCGGCTCATCTATAGCTTTAGACCCTTGCTCTCTAACCTCAACCTCATCCTTTTCCTCACTCCCAACCTTAACCTTTTCTTTATCCTCAACCTCAGCCTCAACCTTAGCCTTATTTTTCATCAGTTCATCATACCAAACCGTATGTCGCTCTTTCACATATTCTATATCCACCTCTCCTGTGAAGATCGATTTAGTTAGAGGCCGGTTGACCTTAAAGATCAAAGCGGCCAGATGAGCCATCACGCCAAGGAGAAAGAAGATGGTCGCAAAGGTATGGGTGAGGGTCATTGCCGTGATCAATCCCGGAGGCAGAAAGACTCCGGGCAGGTTTTTAATCACTTTTACAATTCCTGTGAGAACCAGGATCAATCCGACGCCGCCCAAATAGGCATACGCGAGTCGTTGTTCAGGAAGGTACTTATCCGATTTCGGCTCCTTACCAAATCCAAACATGCTTAAGAGGGTGACCAGGGAAGCCTTAAAATCTCCCTTTTGGGGAAGAAGCCCCTGGTGCCCCAGCCATCCATGGTAAATCGCATGAAAGACCATAATGGAGACAAAGATGATTCCTCCGAGATAATGAATTTTTAGATTGATGAAGAAGTCTCCTGCCCAGCCCAGACCCGGAATCTGGGTCACCATATACCTTTTATACATGGGAAGTTCCCCGAAACCTGAGAAGATCAGAATGAAGCCGGAGATGGCCAGAGCCCAGTGTTCGATCAACTCAATAGAGCTGTGTCGAAGAATTACCTTTTTATCCTCGCTGATCCTTTCCTTCATTACTTCTCCTCCTCCTTCTTCTCTCCCCTCCTGTGATAAATGGCAAGGCCGATTGCACCCAGCGCACTGATGAGGGGGGCGATGAGAAAACCTTTGGCCCATTCATTCACCTCACGAAGCGGGTTTAGAACCTTTCCCATCGTAAGATTCGATTTCGCCTCCTTCAATTTTGAATCGATCTTTTCAAAAGGGGTTTTACTCACATAGATCGTGGCGGTTCCGCCATTCTCTTTTTCTCCGTAGATGAAACCATTGACCTCCTTGGCTCTCTCCTGGGCCATCTTCAGGATTTCGTCCCTTCTTCCGAAATAGAGGGGCTTTTTTGCTCCCAGCCTCTTTTCACAGGCCTCCACGCAGGCAGGCATTTGCCCTTTTTTGATCCGGTCATGGCAGAGATCGCATTTATACATCACTCCGCCCCCGGCAGGCAGGGGTTGAAGTTTGAGATAGAGTCCCACGCCGCTCTGTCTCTGAGGGATATGCCATGGGCAGACCGCTTTGCATTTGGCTCCTCCCATACAGAGGTCATGATTGATCACCACGGACCCATCCGAGTATTTATTCAGGGCGCCGAAGGGACAGAGATGAGCGCAGGGTGGGTTGTCGCAGTGCATACACCGTCGAGGGACGAAGATTTCCTCTCCTTCCATCTCGACTTTCTGCACCGTTGTCCAGTTATATGGGGTAAGCTGATGGATCACATCCCTCTTTCTCGACCAGTCGTCGTGGGTCTTCTGAGGCCAGAGGTCTTTGATCGGTTCTTTTGGGTCGGGAAATTTCTTCTCATTCTCCTTCCGGCACGCTTCCACGCATTTTGGGACGGGTTCGTTTTTACATCCATCACATTTGGTCAGATCGATCAGGGTGGCATAGGTTCCGGGTTTCGCAGACGCGGTCTCAACCATTCCCGCAGTGCAGGCTGCACCAATGGCTGTCACCATCGCCCCCTTCTTAAGAAAACTCCTTCTTGTTAAACCCTGTTTGCTATTCATAAATTCACCCCTCTAACCCTCCACCCCCCCTTTAGCAAAGGGGGAGAAGGGGGATTTTTATTCCGCATTCCGCAATCCGCATTCAGCATTTGCCTTATGCCCAATCGATATACCTTGACATGGCTGCCTGAAACTCTTTCAGGGATTCACCCCGTTTCATCCCCGGCTCTTTTCTGGTCTTCTCCAGGCATTCTTCCAGATGGGTTTGGATGATGATCGCCCCGACCTTTTTAATGGCCGCCGTGGCCGCCGCACTTTGCATCAGGATGTCCTGACAGGCCGCTCCCTCTTCGACCATCCTCTGAAGGCCCCTTATCTGCCCCTCAATTCTTTTCAGCCTTGCCAGGATGTCCCTTTTGGGTCTCTCCTGTTCCATACTATACCCTCCCATGGTATAAGGATATATTAACCACATTCCCTTTATTTGTCAAGGGAAATATTTATTGATGATTGCAAAATGAGCGGGGGTATATGATTTCTACTCTTTTTTGAAAAGGGTCCCCAGCGAGGCGGGGGGGGAGGTTTGAAGGGCCTTGAGCGTGCGGATCAGGAATCGTCGCAGGCCTTCGGGCAAACGGTTCAAAACCCGCTTCGTCCAATCCGCATTCCCGAACGTGACCAGGACCAGGGTGAGGATCATGATCGGAAAAGGCAGGGTGGAGAAAAGCTGTGTGGGGATATCGGGCATCAGGCTCTGTAAAAAATTGACGGCGGTCTGCAGACCGACGAAGAGAAAGGCTCCCAGGGCCGCACGGATCGGATGCCAGCCTCCGAAGATGACGATGGCCAGGGCGATCCAGCCCGTCCCCTCGATTCCATAAGGCCTGGCCCAGCCGGGTTTGACCATGAGCGAAAAGCTCGCTCCGCCCAATCCGACCATGGCGCCGCCGATAAGCGTATAGAGGTATCGCATAGCCGTCACATTGACCCCGCGCACATACGCGGCCGCGGGCCGCTCTCCCAGGCCCAGCAACTTGAGCCCGGGTTGTGTCTTATAGATGAAAGCCCATACCATCACCACGGCCATGAGGCTGAGATAGACCACAGGATTCTGATCGAAAAGAACCGGCCCGATCACAGGAAGATCGGAAAGCCTGTGGATGGCCAGGTGAGGGACCTGAGGTCCGGGGATATGGGCATAGGCCCTGCCCAGCACATAAGCCAGGTCCCGGCATAACAGGGTCAGAACAAAACCTATTGCCACCTGGGGTTGATGAAGGGTCAGGCTCACAAAGGCGATGATTCCTGCGATGAGGCTTCCCGCCACCATCCCTGCCAAGAATCCGGCGATGACGCTATCCGTCTGGAGGGCAACAACAAACCCGATCATAGCCGTGAGCAGAAGCGAGCCATCCAGAGAGAGATTGATGACGCCGGCCTTCTCCGTAATCGTTTCGCCAAGCACGGCAAAGAGAATTGGAGGCGAGGCAGCCAGGACTGAACCGATGAGAATTGAGAAATCCATTCTTCACCCTTCGCGCTGAAACCATCGGGAGCGAATCCCGTGTATGACGAGAATGGAGAGGACCAGCATCCCCTGGATCACTCCTCCGAGAGAGGAGTCCAGTTGTCGCTGAAGCGGCAGCTGGAGGCTCCCCATTGAAATGGCCGCAAAGAAGAAGGAGATCGGCACACTCCAGAATGCTTTGAGGTTTGCCAAGAGGACGACGAGTATGGCCAGGTATCCGTAACCGCTTGAGATCAGAGGAAAGAGATTATGGCGCGCGCTTGTTCCCACGATAAGGATCCAGCCCGCCAGACCCGCGAGAGCGCCACAGAGGCCAAAGGCCAAAAAGATGTTTCGATCCACGGAGATTCCCTTCAAGAAAGCAGCCCTTACATTCATGCCAATCGCCCTCAACTGGAGTCCGAAATGGGTGCCTCTGAGCGCGATGGCAACCGAGGTGATCGCCATCAATCCCAGGAGGATTTCGATGGGACTGGCCTGAAACTCTTTTAAGGACGGCAGCCAGAGCGAAGGAGGAAAAGGTTCTGTTCCGCTTGTCGATCCGATGCCCGGCCTCTTCCACGGCCCCAGAACGAGATAGACCGTGAGGCTGCCCGCGATGAAGTTGAGTCCCAGACCGCCAAAGATCTCATTCACATTGCCATAGCGCCCAGCCCA
>Ga0194119_10008036_pt1 | contig 14657 bp, 12 predicted proteins | sample TA2MahC100mmetaG_FD_148620 | JGI IMG/M metagenome (GOLD analysis project Ga0194119, IMG submission 148620) | Freshwater microbial communities from Lake Tanganyika, Tanzania - TA2015018 Mahale Deep Cast 100m | ecosystem: Environmental > Aquatic > Freshwater > Lake | place: Tanzania: Lake... | reverse complement strand
TCTCTTTCCCACTTTGAATACCATATAATAGGATCTATCCTTAAGCGTATTTCATAGCCATGATCCTGCAATTTCCTCGCAGCAGCCAATCGTGCCTCTGGAGAGGGTGTACGATGTTCGAGCTGTTGATGAACCGTATCGGTATTAACACTGAACGAAATTATAATTTTATTATTATGCTCCAGATTCAATAAAGAATCAATAGTATCGCTTTTTGTAAGAAAGAGGAACTTTGTTCTCTTTGTTTCATTTGCAACAAAAGAAACAAACTCTTCGGCAAATCCTGTAATATCTTCAACTGCCAGAGGGTCGCAGAGTTCTCCAAGATTTAAAACCCTCAGGGAGTCAGGCATATTTGCCTTATCAAAACTTACAATCTCTCGAAACATTTTATCGTAATTTACAAAGTGCGTTGAGACAGGCATGGTACGGAATGTGAGATACAAATAACAGTATTCACACCAGAAATTACAGTTATTGTATGCTGTGAGTTTATAGAACTTTGCGCATCTGCCAATGGGATGCTGGAACTGCTCGATAAAAGGACTCGTACGATCTTTCAACAAAAGCACGCCTCTTTCAATCTGGAGTTTCTCTATTCCCTTCTCGCCGTTCATTGAAGGGACTTTATCAAACCATTTTAATGGTAAATTCGCCCTTTTGGCTATCCTCTCAGCTCTTGGTTTATCGCACTTTTCCCGAACAGCCCAGATTTCAGAAACAAGAGAACGGTTATACGCGGTTGTTTTATACGATACAGAAGGTTCTTTTATTATTAAATCAATCGCAGTATTTTTATTCTCATTCACTATATCATTTAACATTTTGTTTTACTAATATGCATCCCTGCACCTGCAAAGGCATCAATATAAGCATATCCTTTACACCATGTTGTTTGTTTACTTAGTACCGTTGTATATGCCCCAGCGTACTTTTTGATTATTTCCAGTTTTGTCTCAGACCAGATACCTATTTGATCAAGCTTCATAGATGTCTCATACTATCTATTTCCTAACCAAATATACTTCTAAATCATCCCTCAATTTCTGTCTTTTGCATCTTTTAATTCCTTTTCCCACCATTCTGGAACAGGGAATGCATTCTCATCCTTTAACAAATCTACCATAATAATTTTTCTTTTCTGTTCAAATGTACCAACAACCCTTAAATTCAAGTGTTTTGATACTACTACACTCCAAATGATATTCATAAACACTTTTTCTTTCAGCAATTTTATTACTTCATCTTTATCAGTATAATCAAGACAATCTGTCGCAGCAAAAAATAACGCCCTTACATATTCGCAAAAGTTCTCATGTATGTCGTTATTTTTAGAAACTTCTTGAGTAATATTTTTTAATTGATTATATACTTTTTCATTGTGAAACAATGAATTTACGCTAAATAATAAACGTTTTTCTGTTCTATAGGGACGGTCTCCTTTCCATAACTCTTTTATTCCATAACTCCGTCTGAATCTATCAAGTATTTGTCCCACCACTGCTTTTTCTAATATTTCCTCGATTTCTTTATGGGTTGCTTCAAAAGATTTTCTGGAACCAAGAGGGTCATCAAATTGGAATGTCTCTAATATAAGAGAGGCTTGTGATGACATTTTGAGTGCAAGTTTTTTTGCTAACTCAACATCAAGGTGTCTAATTTCAGTATATATTTCTTTTGGGCTCCTAAAATGTGACCATCCGACAATATTTCCATACCAAGTTTTAAATATATCTGGATTAAAAATTGGGTTACGCCCCGTAAAAATATCGTCTATATCTAATAGCAAAAAGCATATTCTCACAATATCTTTGGTGTTATTAATCAAGGGTTTCATTTCTTCTAGAACCCTAGCTTCTGATACCTGCGAAAGTAATTTTTCTCTATCTCTAAAAAGCATTTTAATAAATTCACGGATGCGTTCGATTTGCTTATCTTTGCCTGTCCTTTTTATAAAATCTGTTATTTTCTGTGTTATTTCAGTATTTGACAAAGATAAAAGTTCTTTTTTAAACGCATAGTATTCCTTCCACGTAAACAACTCAGGACTTTCAATAACAAGGAAATGATTCTTCAGTTCTTCTGGGTCAGTAATTCCAACAGATTTTATCATTTCTTTACATAGCATAGTCAAACGGCCTTTTTTATTTTCCTCAACATCTTTTGAAATTTCAGCTAGCCATTGTGTCAAATTAGAATTTTTATCTTTGTTCAAACTCAAGGAACCGAACGAAATATATTCTAGTAGTTCTTTTTTGTTAATTATCTTTTCCAAGACTTCTGAAAACTCTAACCTTATCAATTGTGCTAAATAGAGCAATTCCCAGTTCAATTCGTGATCATCAAACCTATTTAGAAAGCTTTTATGTAAGGCGCTGATATATCTTAAAAAGTGTTTAAATTTTCTTGGGTTTTTTGGAAGGCAAGAAAATATTGAGCATAATGCATCTCTTTTAACATTTTTATCTAAATTTTCTATTTCTTTATCTAGAAGCTCCTGCCATTCAAAGTTTGTTGGTAAAGGTAAGCTAAAAGACCAATTTATTATTTTTTCCAAAAACTCTTTGCTATCTATCAACCCTATTTTGTTTTTAAGTACCTGTGATGCTACCTCAACATCCAATCCGATAACATAAACGCATCTGTTCAAATTTACGATTTCGTTTAATAGCATTAGATGATCATATAATATATCTGGATCTGCTCTATCAAGGTCGTCTATGAAAATGAATAGTCGTTTGTCTTTTAAAACCTTATTTAATTCATTTTGAACCTTTTGCTTTGTTTGCTCTAACAAACCTTCTAACGGTGCTAAAATTAAAGAACCAGCTATTTTCCCAACTGTGGTAACAGCAGTTAATTCCCGTACCTTTTCTGAAGCTTGCTTTACGAACGCTTGTCTTTTTAAATTCCCTATCTTCTTTCCCTGCCATTCTGCAATACCTTTATCTATGCTCGATACGAAACCCTTCCAAGCTTCTTTTTTGTCATGGAATTGCCAGGGAGTATATAGAGCAACTGGGTGTCCTGCTTCTTTACAGTAGAATCTTAGGAAGTTCATAGTTGTTGTCTTGCCACTTCCCCACGCGCCGTGAATACCAATGGTCATATTTGTAGACAACGGAGTTCCTTCTATTATCTCAAAAATTCTTTTAGCGAATGCGGATCTATCAAGACAATCTTCGGCAGGATTTTCTAAAGGATCGTCAATACCAACTTCCAGTTCTTTTATGTCATTTTTCCCTTTCATTACTTGCATCTTTCAGATTTTTCATTTTATTTTATAGTGATCGTTGTCTTATTGGATTATATTTACTATATGCCATTTTTTTAACATATCAAGCGAAATCCTGCGTTATCGTTGATTATAAATCTGTTACTCGCAAGTCATTGACTTACTTCATATGAATTGATAGACTTCAGTTGAAAACAAATTCTTTCATCGTTTTGGTATGTGATATTATGGATGACAAAAATACAGGCACTGGTTTCCAGTCATACGAAGAGGCGTTGGCATTTCTCTACAAGGCGATTGATTATGAGAAGCTGATTAGCTATCAGTACAATGCCTCGACATTCAGTCTTGATCGGATGGTCAAGATGCTTGAATACGTGGGGAATCCGCACAAAAGTTTTCCCAGTATTCATATCACGGGCACTAAGGGAAAAGGTTCCACGTCCATTATGATGTCAACCATCCTGGAGCATGCAGGTCTACGTACCGGACTCTTTACCTCTCCCCATCTGATTGACCTGAAAGAACGCATTCAGATAAACAACCAAAATATATCCGAAGAGGAGTTTGCCGGTAGCCTCAATAAACTCCGGCCATATATTCAGCATTTGCGGGACACAGCACCATCTGCATCGCCTACTTTTTTTGAGATACTTACTGCCGTAGCTATGCTCTATTTCAAAAAAAAGCAGGTGGATATGGCAGTTCTGGAAGTGGGATTGGGAGGACGCCTGGACTCCACGAATGTTGTGATACCGCAGGTGTCGGTCATTACCAACGTAGGGCTTGACCACACCGCCATCCTGGGTAATACCCTTTCCAGCATTGCCTATGAAAAGGCCGGGATTATAAAGCAGGGTGTTCCTGTCGTTTCTGCCGTCGAATCTCCCGAAGCCCTTTCTGTAATAGAAAAAACATGCAAGGAAAAGGACGCCAGATTGTATTTGCTTGGGAGGGATATTTGGATTTCAGATTTCGGATTTCGGATTTCGGATTTCGGACTCGGGAACTCGGTGATATATCCGCAATCCGAAAGGGGTTTGTTGTGTAAGATAAGGACATGGCGGCATACTTATCCGGAAATCTTCCTACCCCTTGTTGGCGCCCATCAGGCTAAGAACTGCGCCCTGGCGCTGGGCGCTTTAGAAATCATGCGGGAGCAAGGTACTATTTCGATTGATGATGAAACTATCCGAAAAGCCCTTGCCCAAGTGTATTGCCCTGCTCGTGTCGAGGTTATCGGGAAGAATCCGTTGATTATCCTGGATTATGCCCATACCGTTGATTCAATGAAATCCCTGAGAGAGAGCATACAAGGGAATTTCAAGTTTAATAAATTAATCCTGGTTCTGGGATTCTCACAGGATAAGGATTTGGACAATATTTTGAAGGAGATTGTTTCGGTAGGCGACTCGATTCTTGTAACCCAGAGCAAAAACCCCCGCGCCGCTGCTCCTGAAGATTTATGCAAGAGGATAGAAAGACTCTGTGGTAAACATGCGGAGATATTAGATAATACTCATGATGCCGTAGTTGCCGCAAAAAAGAAGGCTTCTAAGGAAGATTTGCTTTGCATCACCGGCTCGGCTTACATAGCTGGCGAGGCTAAGCAGACATTGAGCACGTATATTGGCAAGTAAAAACTTAGACCGACCCATTTTTGTATTTTTGTACGAAATGTGCCAGTCCGACCAGCTATATCACTTCAGCTTCTTTCTGTAATCTTTGTAACAATACCTCGACACCTAGTTTTTTTGCCCAACTATGGAGATAATTCATATCAAGCTTCTTCCATTGTACCTCATAGACCCGTACTGCATCGGTAAATTGTTTTTCGCTGCCGCCCGATAACTTTGCCCATCTCAATTTTGCCAGTATTGTATCCTCCGGACTGGAAATAGAAATTCGCATTCCCCACACTACTTCGTCATATTTTCTTGCAAACCGTGACAGGTCGAAAGGTTCATTCGTTAATATCCAGAAATCAACTTTGTCTCCCGAATTAACATCAATGAGGTTAAACATACTTTGTCTGTTGATTGCATCTATGATACTTTCCTCATCCAGATAAAAGTCAGGAGAGGGGAATGCCTTGACCAGCCTTTCTGCATCCGCCCTTTCTATGGCAACAACGAGGTCTATATCATGGGTTGATCGTGGCTCACCCTGTAAACTTGAAGCGATAGAGCCTGTTACCATGTATTGAATTCCGGATTCATCAAGCGCCTGAAGAACTATTTTTAGTAATTCCTGTTGTGACATTTATTCAGACGCTCCAGATATATTTTTTTGATTTCAGCTTCCGATAAATCAGGAAACCTCTTGCGCAATCCATGAAGGAAGAGATCCCTCGAAAACTGTGACAATTCGAATGCCTTAAGCAATCGCTGCTCAGGTGACATACGGCGAAGAGCTTCAATGTATAGCTTGTGATTCGGGTGTTTTTTGATATTCATGGTCAGACCCTAACCCGAACGAGTTGGAAAAGGTTGTCAATACAAATTAATTTCTATCAATAAATTCAATAACGCAACATTATATACAATGATATGTCTTTTTTAATTTTATTTAGTTCGGGTTAGTTAGCCAAAAAACTAAAGCAGAGACAGGTTTAATACCTGTCTCTACAGATACAACTTCAAAAAGTTTACACATCTATGAATAGGCTTAGAAGTCTTATATTATGCAGCAATCCAGTTAATTGTAAAAATATTTTTCAGATCATTCTCGGCAACATACGACCATACAACTTCATGCTTGCCGCTCATTTCACTTTTGTTTTCAGCATGGCATCAATACCTTCGAACACTTCTTCCTGAGATTTTGATTTTCCGCTCCTTATGTCCTCATCGCCTTGAGAGATCAGTTTCAATATTCCGATGGCATTCCGCATATTCTCATAACTTTTTGGGTCTTGCAGTATAGCCTTAGGCACTCCGTTCTGAGTAATGATAACAGGTCTATGAGTTTCATTTATTTGCTTCAGCAGATGAGTTGCTTTTGCCTTAAGAAAGGTAACCGGTTTTATATCTGTTTTGATATTCATATCTCACTTCCAGTCTTTTTTGTGGTACTAAATTAAGACCGTATGTCAAGGGTTAAATTGTCCGATGTCCAGATGTATCCCCGCATTTCTTATATTTTCCCCGGTCTCTTGGCCAATAGTTTTAGTTCAATTTATAAAAGTACATTCATATATGACTGTTTTATTCTTGGATATTCTATCTTCAAGGTCAAACCCAAAAGATGCCGGGGCTGACGGCCATAGTGTTGCCAGAGTATGAGAATATTCTCGAAAAGTCTTTCATCTAGGATGTTTTTCTTATTTGAAATAGATAGGCCGGCAGATTCCAATGCTTTGTTCCACGTACCAAAACGACGTCCAATGTTACTGGCATCGTATTTTCCGTGTTCGCCATAGACCTTCTGCGTTACCTTTTTCGTTCGAGCAATTTCGGATACGCGCTTAAGATCGCTGATAATCTCTTCGTCTGTGACGGGAGCATTTTTCGCTCTTGTAAGTTCGAATTTAGAATTCGACATATCGACTCATAAAGCGGGCTAACATTTATTTTTATTCTATAATTGCCAGCATATTATTACATAGCACAGCGGATGTCAAACAAAAACAGGCAGACTTACTTTGGGAATGCAATTATTAGCTAAGACGAGATTCTTCGTTTCACTCAGAATGACAAAGGGAGAAGCAGAATGACAAAGGGCGAGGATTTTTAAGTGTAGAGCGCAGATGATCGTGTGATGAGAAAAACGTCACCCGGCACTTGTCACACGTCACTTTAGCTGTATCTCTGTGGTTATACAGCCGGTCTGGGGTATAATCGGGCTTGCTGGACGATTTCAGGAACTGCCTCTTCCCATTCGACTGCCATGATATGAACGCCTGCCACGCCTTTGATTTCCCTTACCTGTTCGATAACTTCCAGGCAAATCTTGATGCCTTCTTCCTTGCCCTTCTTGGCGGCAGAGGCAGTGGTCATGCGGTTCATGACCTCATCGGGGACGTCCATACCAGGTACGTTATGCTTCATGTGCTTTGCCATGCCTGCAGACTTGAGCGGCGCTACGCCTGCCAGGATGAACGCCTTTTCATGGAGTCCCATGTCGGCAACCATCTTCATCCATTCCTTAAATTTCGGGACATTGTAAATAATCTGTGTTTGTATGAAATCGGCGCCAGCGGTAATTTTCTTGGCAAGCCGTATTGCACGGAATTTAAAGGGGTCGGCAAAGGGATTTTCGGCCGCGCCGATAAAGAATCTTGGTTCAGATGCCTTCAATTCCTGTCCGGACTGGAATTTCTTTTCGTCACGGAGGGTTTTAACCATGTGGATAAGATTGATCGAATCCATGTCGAAGACGCCTTTTGCCATCGGGTGATCGCCGAATTTCTGGTGGTCTCCTGTCAGACAGAGCAGGTTTTTTGCGCCCAGCGCGGCGGCGCCCAGGAGGTCGCTCTGTATAGCAATGCGGTTCCTGTCGCGGCAGGTCATTTGTATGATGGGTTCTACTCCTGCATCAAGCACGATGCGGCCAGCGGCAATGCTGGACATGCGCACGACGGCCGTCTGACAGTCGGTAATATTAAAGGCGTCTCCGTAACCTTTTAGTATGGAGGCCTTTTTTTCAATCACTGAACGGTCAGCGCCCCGCGGAGGGCCGAGTTCTGCCGTAACGGCAAATTTCCCGCTTCTTAAGAGTTTTTCTAAGTTGCTACCAGATTTATTGTCAGTCATAATTTGATACGATAAAATTTATTTTTTCATAACCAAATGTTCAATGACCATCTTTCGTGGGTGGTTTTCCATGCCGGTCGTCCAGTCCTTAGGTGGCACGATGGTCTCCATTGTCGCTAAAAGCTGTTGGGTATCCAACTGGTCGTATATCTGATTCCACACGCAGGGGGTTTCCTGCGAAACCTCGCATTTCCCGTTTTGTGAACCGCCGCACGGCCCGTTCATAAGGCTTTTTGCACACCGGCTTACCGGACACAACCCGCCGGTTGTTGCCAGAATACAATTGCCGCATCCGGCGCACCGTTCCCAGAAAATTCCCTGCTCGGTTGGTCCGCCCATAAAGGTGGTATTTACGCCTGGAAATATCCGTATCCTGGGAAACCTCTCGGCCATGTACTGCACGCCTACACCGCAGGCGATGGAGAGAACGGCGTCACAATCTTTGATGATTTCTTTGATATCATCAATAAATTCCCATTCGCACTGCCGAAGCGTTGAATCTTCTAAGACTTCAACCTGCCTGCCTTCTAATTTGGCGGCTAGCCGGATTTGTGCGGCAAGTTCCGCGACCTGCTTTTCACCGCCCGTATGGCATATCGTTACGCACGAACCGCATCCCAGGACGCAGACCTTCTTAAATCCGGAGAGCATCTGCTTGATTTCTTGAAACGGTTTAGATGCTGCTACAATCATGAGAAATTGCCTCTTCTTATTTTGGAAATTGTGTAGGGCAGGTTTCAAACCTGCTCCTACGGTAAATATGATGAATGAATGTTGCTTTTAAAAAAGCATTACTTAACCTTTACGTTAATTTTCTTTGTCAAACCCCCTGTGTCAAAGGATACCTTTGCGTTGCCCTTTTTATTGCCCGTAACTGTAAAGGTAGCGTTACCATCGGCATCGGTGATTTCTTCTTCAGGTGAGACAGACACCTTCTTCTTGCCGGCATTGTCTAATTTTACCTGTACTGTTACGCCTTCTGCAAGACAACCGTCGTTTCCCTTCACGGTAACAGTAACAATGCCACTCTCCTTGTTTTTAATCGTCAGCTTACTTGGTGATGCAGTAATTGACGCCGGATTGCATTCCACAGATTGCGCGGCATTGAAGGCATACTTGAGATCACCTTTCGTATTGTCGAAATAGCTGATACGCGCATTGCCGGATGTGTCGAGCGCTGTTGAAGTGTACAAACCTACGTCTCCATCGTTGTCTACCGCTGCCGTTGCCCATGAGCCGGAGGCATTAGCGGCATATTTGAGGTCGCCATTGGTTGCATCATAATAGCTAATGTATGCGCTGCCTGACGTGTCGAGCGCTATGGAGGTATAGTAACCAACGTCTCCATTACTATCCACGGTTGCCGCTACCCACGAACCAGAGGCGTTGGCGACATATTTGAGGTCGCCGTTGGTAACGTCGTAATAGCTGATGTGTACACCGCCTGATGTACCGATTTTTATGGAGGTATTTCCGCCTACGTCTCCGTTGCTATCCACGGTTGTGATTATCCAAGAGCCAGAGGCGTTAGTGGCGTACTTGAGGTCGCCGTTTGTCACGTCATAATAGCTGATATGCGCACTACCCGATGTATCGAGCGACAGAGAAGTATTCCATCCCACAACCTCACTGTTGTCAATGGTGGTGGTTACCCATGAGCCAGAGGCATTCGTGGCGTACTTGAGATCGCCGTTGGTTACGTCGTAATAACTGATGTATGCATTGCCTGAGGTGTCGAGCGCTATGGAGGTATCGTACCCCACATCACCGCTTTCGTCCACCGGTACTGTTACCCATGAGCCGGAACCATTGGTAGCGTACTTGAGGTCGCCATTGGTTACGTCGTAATAACTGATGTATATATTGCCTGACGTATCGAGCGCTATGGAAGTATGCTTGCCTACGTTTCCCGTACGGTCTACCACCGATATTGCCCATGAACCAGAGACGTTGGTGGCATACTTGAGGTCACCCTGAGTCGCATCATAATAACTGATATGCGCATTGCCGGATGAATCGAGTGCAAGGGAGGAATTCCAGCCGACAAATAGATCGCTGTCAACAGTCTCTACCTTCCATGAAGCGGCAAAGGTGCCAGGGGCGAGCAGGGCAAGGCTGATGACAGTAAAATACAGACCTGATAAAAAAAATTTAATAATCATATTTTCCCCTCACTTTCATTTTGATGAGGCTCACATGGTACACGCGATAAATAATTCCCCCTTAAAAAAGGGGGCAAGGGGGTTGTAAAATAACTACGGAAAAACACAACCCCATGAATCCCCCTTTATTAAGGGGGACATGCTAAATTGATGAATTTCTGAGTTCTTCCACCATCTTGAAAGCAATGTCGATAATTTCTTTGCCATTCTGCGAGGAGACAAATTGGATTTGAAACCTTCTGGCATCCATTCCCAACCCGCTCAAAATCTGAGTGGTATATTTCGTCCTTTTTTCGACCCACTCCTTTTCCTTGCAGAAGTGGCATTCATCGTCCTTGCACGCAGTTATCAGCAAGCCGTGTGCGCCCAGCTCAAACGCCTTTAAATACAGCGATGGGTCTACCTTGCCCAGTCCCAGTACCCCTATTCGCCTGAAATGGAAAACAAGTAAATTATCTGTAGCGCGTTCCTTTTCTTCTTTGTATGCGCTGTATTGGCAATAAAAATTGATAATAAGCGGTTTTACCCCCTGGATGTATTTATCTTTGAAAATAGCCTCCAGCGAATCTTTGCCACGGTCTTCCAAAGGAGTTTTAAAACTTATGGCCTTTGCGGGGCATTCCACAATACATAAACCACAAGATTGACAATCTCCGTCGATGTAAGCTGTTGTGTCCCCCTTTTTAATTTTGGGCACTTCAAAGGGACATATCCTCACGCAGGTAAGGCATCCCACACACAGGTTATCGTCAACAAAAGCGCCGGCGCCGCAGTTCATGCATCGCTGCGCCTCTTTTACTGCGGTATTTAAGGAGAACCCTAGTTCTACTTCCTCAAAGTTATCCAGCCTTTTATCGGAGGGCATGGTGGGCATATCCTGTTTCTGCTCTTTCTTGATAAGGGCAATTTTCGGTGCGGCAATATCAGGCACTGCGGGTTTTTCAGCCCATTTCTCGTCTTTTAGAGTCGCATTTCTCAAGGCATTATGGATAGAAATCGCCGCCTTTTTACCCTGTGCCATACACTCGGTCATGGTTCCACGTCCCAGCACAACATCGCCGCCCGCATAGATACCATGCACTGCCGTGCTGAAGGTATGTGGATTGACAATGATTGTGCCGCCGCGCGTAACTTGTATGCCTTCCTGCCCTTTTAAGAATGAAAGATTCGATGCCTGCCCGATTGCAAGGATGATGGTATCCGCTTCTATGACGGATTCCGAACCTTCATAAAAAGCCGGATTGAAGCGCTTTTGTTCATCAAAGACGTATTTTACTTTGAGGGTTTCAAGTCCGGAAACCTTCCCGTTCTTCCCGATGATACGTTTGGGTCCTACGGAGTTGTACAGTATTGCTCCTTCATGGATTGTCTCTTCGATTTCAAAATCGGTTGTCGGCATTTCCTTCCGGGATTCGAGGCAGGCAACGGATACCTTATCGGGTTTCAGGCGCAGGGCGGTTCGCGCGCAGTCCATAGCGACAGCGCCGCCGCCTATTACCAACACGTTCTTCCCAATTTTGGCGTTTCCCGCAGTATTTACTTCATGTAAAAAGGACACTCCCTTGAGTACGCCTTCGAGGTTTACCCCTTCGATGTTCAGTGTCCGGCTTTCGAGCAGTCCGACGCTGATAAAGATAGCGGAGAAACCCTCCTTTTTCAAGCTATCGAAGGTAATGTCTGCACCAAGAGTCGTGTTGTATTTAATTTCGGCTCCTAATTTTTTAATAAATTCAACGTCATTATCGATGGCCGTTCTGGGGAGGCGATAGGTCGGTACGCCCATGCGGAGCATGCCGCCGGGCGTTGGATTGGATTCAAAGATCGTACATGAATAGCCTAAAAGCGCCAGGTCATTGGCTGCGGCAAGTCCGGCAGGGCCTGCGCCAATGATAGCAATTTTTTCAGGGTATTTTTCTGTGAAATTTTTTCTGGTTTCTTCAGAAAAATTATCACCCAAAAACCGTTTGAGCCAGGCAATTGCAATCGGGGCTTCAGTGCTGTTCCGTCTGCATTTTGTTTCACAGGGATGCGTACAGATGCGGCCGCATGCCGAAGGTAAAGGATTTCTCTCCCGCACCAGCCGGTATGCCTCGCTGAAGCGTCCTCTGGCAATGAGTTGAACATAGTCACGGGCATCCTGCCGTATCGGACACGCCAGGATACACGGGGCCTCTTCATTTATTTTTTTGTCAGATTTTGTATATAAATTTGCCATAGACATGGCCAGGTTTCTGTCATTTAACAAGTCTTCAGAAATTCACGACAAAAAAATTATTATTCCCCCATAACTTTAATAACAAGTCTCTTGCTGCGTTGCCCGTCAAATTCAGCATAGAACACCTTTTGCCATGTACCGAGGTCTAATTTTCCCTCGGTTACCGGTATGACCGCCTGGTGTCCGATGAGAAGGTTTCTGAGATGTGCATCCCCATTCACTTCGCCCGTCCTGTGATGGTAGTAATCATGGCCTTCCGGAATCAGTTTCAGGAGCCACTCCTCGATATCCCGATGGAGTCCCGGCTCGGCATCATTAACAAAAACTCCGGATGTTATATGCATGGCGGAGACCAGAATCATGCCCTCTTTAATACCGCTCTTCTGAAGCACCTTATCAACGTCCCTTGTAATGTTTATAAACTCGTGGCGCTTTTTGGTATTAAAGGTCATGTATTCTGTCAGAAATTTCATTTTAAATCAGCCCCTTTTCGTATAAGGATAACAGCGAAACCGGTAGTATTCAAAAATTTTTTACATAGAAAGAGACTTAATTTAATGACTCTCATGAAGGTTGTCAAGGGAAAATGTAATAACCTTTTAGATAGAAATGGAGAACGGCGCGAGGTTTGGGGTGTTTTGAAATGTCAGGACGTTGGTTTCTTGATTACGATATGTTTCTTCCAGTGGATATTGTCGGTCTTGGGATAATCAGTTCGATGGTGGACACCTCGGGATTCCTTACGTTTGCGGGCAGAAGTCACAATAAGTCTGGAAACGATTAACATATTCTGTAGCTCCCATCCAACCGGATGAGAGAATTCTTTGTCCATAACGTAACTGCACCACATTTCGACCATCTCTTCCGCCTCAAGCAGGTGTCTTTCGTCCCGTTCGATTCCTGCATCCCTCCACATAAGGCTTTTTAAGGAATTTCTAATATCATTCAAATCCAGCCAGCTAATCTTTGATCCGCCGATAGATTCACGAATGGGATAGGGTAGCAATTCACGTTTGATCTTTTGGATTGACTTACAGGCATCCGTCCCGGCCATATAACCAGTTACCAGCCCCTCGAGCAGAGAATTGCTGCCAAGCCTGTTGGCGCCGTGCATTCTCGTGCAAGCCGCTTCACCGCAAGTGTAGAGTTGTCTGATGGTAGTCCTGGCGAAACGGTCGACCTTAATGCCGCCGATCATGTAATGAGCGCTGGGACGCACGGGAATCAGGTCTTTGGCAATATCGATTCCAAAGGATGCGCAAATCTCTCTGATCCTGGGAAAGCGGGCGTACAGGCGTTTTTTGGGAATATGACGGACATCGATATACACATTCGTATGATCGGTCTTTTGCATCTCTCGTAAAATACTTTGACTCACGACATCTCTGGGCGCCAGTTCAGCCTGCGGGTGATAGTTGGGCATAAATCGTTCACCATTTTTATTTCTTAATATCCCTCCCTCTCCTCGCACCGTTTCTGTAATGAGAAATCGCACTGCTCCTGCAATATAGAGGGTTGTGGGATGGAACTGCACAAACTCCATATCCTGGAAGGCAGCGCCCGCACGGTAAGCCATTGCAAGTCCATCTCCCGTGGCGACATCCGGGTTGGTCGTTTCACGGTATACCTGTCCGCATCCCCCTGTTGCCAGAATCGTTCGCTTTGCCCAGATTAATACGATTCCTTTTTTGGCGTGCCAGGTAACTGCTCCGTGGCAAGTACTATCTCTGGTAATAAGGTCGATAACGAAGGTATGTTCAAAGACCTTGATATTTTTGTTTTCCTTCACAACGCGGACAAGGGTGTGTTCCACTTCCTTGCCAGTGGAATCACCCTGGGCGCGGATAATGCGTGGGAAGCTGTGACCCCCTTCCTGGGTAAAGATTAAGTGGTTGTTTTGCCTGTCGAATGCAGCGCCCCAGTCAATCATTTCACGCACTCGTTTGGGGCCTTCGCTAATGATAGTTTTAACCGTGGTCTTATCACACAATTCCTGTCCTGCGTCCATGGTATCTTTTATGTGTTTTGTCAGGGTGTCTCTTTCAGATAAGACCACTGCGATTCCGCCCTGTGCGTAAGCAGTATTATTTTCATCGACCTTATCTTTCGTGACAACCAACACTGAACCATGCTTTGCGGCTTGAATTGCTGCACTGAGACCTGCCACGCCGCTCCCGATGACCAGCACGTCGGTAAAGATATGGGAAGAGGTATGACTATCAAATGAAATGAGATATTTTTTTGGCTCCGTATGTTTTTTCACGGTACGAATTTTAACACTGAATTAAGCG
>Ga0194119_10008035_pt1 | contig 14658 bp, 16 predicted proteins | sample TA2MahC100mmetaG_FD_148620 | JGI IMG/M metagenome (GOLD analysis project Ga0194119, IMG submission 148620) | Freshwater microbial communities from Lake Tanganyika, Tanzania - TA2015018 Mahale Deep Cast 100m | ecosystem: Environmental > Aquatic > Freshwater > Lake | place: Tanzania: Lake... | reverse complement strand
AGCTCAACTTGAAGCTTAAATACCAGCGGACGCGCAACACCACGATCTCGCCATCGAAGTGGCGACCAGCGAACAGCTCTTCAACCGGAGCAAAGCGAGACATTTTTCAATCTTCCCCCATCCCGGCGGGTTTGCACCAGAGCCGCGTAAAGTTCTCGCGCTGTCTTCTTCCCAGGGTCAGTTCCCGGCTGCGCGCCGGCCAACCGAATCAAGGTCGCAGCGGAGAACGCCCGCAATAGACCGGCCTGGCGGCGGATAAAGTCTGATACGGGCTCTTCAGCACGAAGCGCGCGGTGGACCTCGCTGAACAATTGGACAGCTTGCTCATCGCCCGGATTATTTTCTACCAGAGATGTGACCATCGCCTGCGCGCGTGTGAAGTCGCTTAAAGAGAGCGCCTGCTCGACGGCGCGCGTAACCTGCGTCGTTGCTTGGCGGGGATTGGCCGGCAGCACACAGGTTACATCTGCGTCGCCGGCGGTGAATCGCGGGGGCGGCACCCCTCGGCATTCATCGTCCGCAGGATTGTGCGAATGCCTTGCCCTTCCGCCTGTGCAGGGTTGAGTCGATTGAAGAACCAAGCCAAAGCCTCATTCCGCCATTTCGCCGGAGCACGGCCAGATTCAAACTCATCCTTCGCGACGCCCGCCAACAACGAACCTGGAGACAGGAACTCGATCCGATCTGAGAAGGCAGTGACGCGCGTTGGGTCATAGGATTCGTAGTCACGATGAACGAGCGCACTCACGGCCGCTTCGTGCAGCGCCACCTGCGGGTACTTGCGGGCGTTGGCGTTCTTCAGGTCCGCTTTGTCGAAGGCCTTGTAGATCTGCCCATTGAGCAACTCGATGAGGCGCTGCGCCTGCTCGAGCAACGTGCTGGTGAGTTCGTGGCGTTCGGCCGTGCGCGTGGAGCGGTCCGTGCCGGGATAGGTGGAGAAAATTGAAGATGCCCCGGGCACATGGAACTGCGTGCGCAGGCCGAATAGGAGCAGAGCAAAGTTGCGCGGACGCAAGACGCCGGTTAGCGGCTCCAGCGCGCAGGGGGGGCACCAAGGCATGCAGACTGCGCTCGTGCGACACGTAGTCCTCCACGCGCATGTCTTGTTGATAGATGCCCATGCGCTGCAAGGCGTCACGCAAAACCAGAAGGTCGATGTCGCTGACCGTGGCTTCTTTGCATGGCCGGCGGTCCCAAGGCTCCATGGCGCCTTTGCGCACCAGCAGTTGAAGCAGCAAGCCATTGCGGGCTTCCCGCGTCTCCGCACCCACGCGGATGTAGTGCCGGCCAGTGTCGTCACCACTGCGAAACAAGTGCGCCGAGGAGGTCGCCACCATGGTAAATACCAGCACCCGGCGATCTGGAGTATCCGCCGGCAACTCGTCGACGAGTGGCGCGATCGAGGGCGACACACGCTCGCGGCAGCCTTGGATAACTCTGCCGGTTACTTCTTTGATGCGTTTTGCTGTCAGGCCGGTAGCGACCAGTTTGGCGAATCCGTGTTCGTCTTTGGTCTCCTTCGCGCCACAAACAACGTAGCCGCCGCCGTGGTTCGCCCAATCGTTGGCAAAGGCCGACAGTGCGCGGATAACGTCATTGACATCGTCATTGACATCGGCCACCTGATCCTTCCACTAAACTTGTTCGCTTTCGCGCCGGCGCATGTATTCGAGGTCAGGAACGCCCATGGAAACAGATCCCCAGCTTACCCCAGCACCCGCGCCACCATCGCCCGCTTCAACTCCGCGATCCCCTGCCCCGTCACCGCCGAGATCTCGAAGAACTCAAGCTTCCGGCGCTTGGCCAGTTGCTTTAGGCTCGAAATGCGCTTGGCGTCTTGCGCCACGTCGATCTTGCTCGCCACCAGGATCATAGGCTTCGCCGCAAGTTCGGGGGAAAAGCTCTCGAGTTCACTCATCACGATCTTGAAGTCGTCGAGCGGCTTGCGCCCGGTCACCTCGCTCACGTCCACCAAGTGGACCAGGAGCCGCGTGCGCTCGATGTGCTTCAGGAACCGGATGCCGAGGCCCGCGCCTTCGCTCGCGCCTTCAATCAACCCCGGAATGTCAGCCACCGCGAACGACTTGTCATCCTCAGTGGACACCACGCCCAGGTTCGGCTCCAGTGTCGTGAACGGGTAATCCGCAATCTTGGGCCGCGCCGCGGAAATCCGCGAAATCAGCGTCGACTTGCCGGCATTCGGAAACCCCACCAGACCCACGTCGGCCAGGAGCTTCAACTCCAACCGCAGCGTGTGTTCATCGCCCGGAAAGCCCGGCTCGTGCTCGGTGGGCGCCTGGTGCCAGGGCTTCGCAAAATGCTGATTGCCGCGCCCGCCGCGCCCGCCTTCGGCGACGACGAAACGGTCGCCATGCGCCGTGAAATCGTGGATCTTCTCGCCCGTGTGGTAGTCGTAGACGATGGTGCCCACGGGCACGGGCACTTCCGTATGCTTGCCGTCGCGTCCGGTACGGTTGCTGCCCTCGCCGTGACGCCCGCGCTCGCCCTTGTGCTCCGGGTTAAAGCGGAAATGCAGGAGCGTATTGTAGTGCTGATTGGCCACCAGCACCACGTCGCCGCCGCGCCCGCCGTCGCCGCCCGAAGGGCCGCCCTTGGCCACGAACTTCTCGCGCCGGAACGCCAGACACCCGTTGCCGCCGTCGCCGGCCTTCACCTGGATGCGAACTTCATCGATGAACATACAAACAAAAAAGGCCACCGAGTCGGAGCGACCCGGCGGCCCTGCTTTTTGATCTTTCTACGCCTGGGGCGCCTTTGTGAACCTACGCCTCAGCGCGGATGTTGACGAACTTGCCCATCCGGCCGCGGTCGCGGAATTCCACGATGCCCGGGATCTTGGCGAACAGAGTATCGTCTTTGCCCAAGCCGACGTTCTCGCCCGGTTTGATGCGGGTGCCGCGCTGGCGGACAATGATCGAACCGCCGGTGACGATCTCGCCGCTGAAAACCTTGACGCCCAGCCGCTGCGCATTCGAGTCGCGGCCGTTTTTAGATGTGCCTTGTCCTTTTTTATGTGCCATCGCGAGTGCTGCTCCTTGCTGATTCTAGGCGACGATCTCGTCGATCTTCACCGCCGTGTAGTTCTGGCGGTGACCGATCGTCTTCTTGTATTGCTTCTTGCGCTTGAACTTGAAGACAATCACCTTGTCGCCGCGGCCATGCTCGGTGATGGTGCCCTTGATGCGGGCGGCTTCGGCCTTGGCGCCCACGGTGACCGCACCGTCAGCCACCACGGCGAGCACTTCGCCGAACTCCACCGGCGAACCCACTTCGCCCGGCAGCGTGTCCATGCGAACGATGTCGCCCACGCCCACGCGGTATTGCTTGCCACCGCTTTCTAGCACTGCGTACATAACTCTACCTACCTCAACTCTTGAAGCTGTTTCATCCCTGGAGAGTGAACCACGACGCGGGAGCGGCTGCACACAGGCAGCCAGCCCGGACGGGGACCTAAACCGTAGGATACCACAGCGCCGAAACCAGCTCAACGCCGCGGAGGTGGAGTCAAGGCAAAACGCCCACCGCGGGCGTGGATGTCCTGCCGAGCGGACTCTACTTCTTCATTTGCTGCAGGGCGACCCGGTGCTTAGTGTCCGCAGCGGCATGTTGAATGAGTGGGGAATGTCTGCTTTCAATTCGAGACCGGCCGGCCTGGCGCCCTCGCGGATATGGTTGTCGACTGCGGGGACCTCGCAGATCGACTTCTTGACACTTGCAAGCTGGACCTCGCCCTTTTGGTGCAATTTGGCTCGACTATAATGGAAACAGGGGCAGTCGAACCAAGATGCGGAGAGAGCATCCACTCACGGCGCGCACTGAGCAGATCCTCTGCTCCATCGTGCGCAACTATATCGAGACCGGCGAACCCGTCGCCTCGCTCGACATCTCGCGCCTTCGCCGCTTCCAGTTGAGCCCGGCTTCGATTCGCAATGTAATGGCCGAACTGGCCGCCGAAGGCTACCTCCATCAGCCGCACGCTTCAGCGGGCCGCGTGCCCACCACCAAGGCGTTTGAGCTGTTTGTCGAAACGCTCCCGGGCCGGCGTCTGCAAACGGACGAACTGGCGCGCATCCGCGAACGGCTGAGCGGGGCGGATTCGCTGGAGCAGCAAGTGGAGCAGTGCTCGCAGATGCTCACCGAGATGACGCAGGGCGTGGCGCTGTCGGCGGCGATTCCCACGATTGCGCAGCGGCTCGATCAGGTGGAACTGGTTTCGCTGGGCGGCCCGCGCGTACTGATGGTGGTGGTGACCGGCGACAAGCTGGTGCGCGACGTGGTGGTGACGCTCGATCAGCCGGTCACGCCCGCGGACCTGACGCCCATCCGCAACTACCTGAACATGGAATTCAACGGCTGGCTGATGCACGACATCCAGCCGGAGCTCGAACGGCGTCTCGCGCAGGCGTCGGCGCAGTACAGCGCGATCCTCCACCGCCTGGTGCTGCTGTATGAACGGAGCCGGCTGTCGCAAGGCCTGGCGGCCGACGTGGCGATGGATGGCGCTTCCAACCTCGTGCTGTTTGAGCTTCAGCTCACGCGCGACACGTTGAAGGAACTGTTCCGCACGCTCGAAGAGAAGAAACGGATTCTGCATCTGCTGGAGCGGTTCCTCGCGCAGCCCGCCGGCGAGGTGGACGTGCGCATTGGCCTGGAGGCTGAGCATCCGGCCATGGGAGAACTTTCGCTCATCGGCGTCCGCGTGGAACTGCCCGGCGGCGTCGACGCCAAGATTGCCGTGCTGGGGCCGCACCGGATGGACTATCGGCGCGCCATGTCCGCCGTCCTGCACGTCGGACGCGCGCTCGGGACGCTCCCATCATAGAGAGAGTTTGAGATGCTGCGGGTACTACCGTTCCCGCGCAAGAAAGAACACTGAAAGACCAACATGGAAGACGGGAACACGACTGTCGAGACTCCACAACCGGATGAACCGGGCGCCGAGCAACCTTCGTTGATCGAAACGCTCACCGCCGAGCGCGATAAGCTGACCGCGGAGAAGGCGGGCCTCGAAGACCTGATGCTGCGCCGCCAGGCGGAAATGGACAACTTCCGCCGCCGCGTGGAGCGCGAAAAAGCCGAAACGCGCGAGTTTGCCAGCATGGACGCCGTGCAGGCGCTGCTGCCGGTGCTGGATGATTTCGAGCGCGCGCTGAAGGCTGCGCCCGGCGGACACGAGGAGGGCCGTGTGGCCGAGTACATCAAAGGCATGGAGTTGATTTACCGGCGCGTAATGGAGTCGCTGACGAAACTGGGGCTCGAACCGATTCAGGCCGAAGGCGCCATGTTCGATCCGAATCTACATAATGCGATTCAGAAGGAAGAGCGCAGCGACGTGGACGATCAGACCGTGCTAGCTGAATACCAGCGCGGCTATCATTTCAAGAACCGGCTGTTGCGCCCGGCAATGGTGAAGGTGGCGGTTAAATCGTGAGCGTGCGCGACTACTATGAAGTGCTCGGCGTGGAGCGCACGGCCGACGAAGCGGCGCTGAAAGGCGCCTATCGCAAGCTGGCGATGAAGTTTCACCCGGATCGCAATCCGGGCGACAAGGAAGCCGAGGCGAAATTCCGCGAGGCGGCCGAGGCCTACGGCGTACTGAGTGATGGACAGAAGCGCGCCACCTATGATCGCTACGGTCATCAGGGTTTGAACAACAGCGGCGGCGGTGGCGGCGGATTCGATCCGGGCGCGTTCCATGATTTTGAGGATATTCTCGGCGCCTTTGGGTTTGGCGACCTGTTCGGTATGGGCAGCGGCGGTGGCCGCGGGCGCGCTGGCTCACGCGGGCAGGCGCGGGGCGAGGACATCCGGCATGACCTCACGATTTCGCTCGAAGATGCGGTGAAAGGCACGCAGGCTGAGATCCAGGTGCCGCGGCACGATCCGTGCACGCGCTGCAATGGGAGGGGTGCCGAACCGAACGACGGGCTGGTGACGTGCCCGATGTGCAAAGGGTGCGGCGAGGTGTTGTATCAACAGTCATTCCTGTCGATCCGTCGCACGTGCGGACAGTGTAACGGACGCGGGCGGTTGATTCGCCGTCCCTGCGTGCAGTGCAAGGGCGAAGGCATTCTGCGCAGCGAGCGCAAGCTGAAGGTGACCGTACCGCCGGGCGTGGACACGGGCATTCGCCTGAAGCAGACCGGCGCTGGTCATCCCGGGCCGAACGGCGCGCGCGCGGGCGATCTCTACGTGGTGATGCATGTGGAAGAGCACCCGGTCTTCAAGCGGAAGGAGGACGACCTGCATTGCCTCATCCCGATCAACGTGACGCAGGCCGCGCTGGGGGCCGATGTGGATTTGCTCACCTTCGATGGCCTCGAACGCGTGAAGATCCCCGAGGGCACCGAGTCCGGCGAGGTAGTGCGGTTGCGGGGCAAGGGCGTGCCGTCGCTGCGGGGCGGAGGGCGCGGCGAGATTATCGTGCACATCGAGGTGCGCACGCCGCGGAAGCTGTCGCGCGAGCAACGGAAATTGATGGAGCAGTTGCGGGACTTGCTGCCGGTGGAGAACGAGCCGCAGGAGAAGGGGCTGCTGGACCGGTTTAAAGAGTTCTTCCTGTAGCAAGCGCTATCAGGGTGCACACTACCTCAAACGGGGCGCGTGCCGCGGCACTCACCAGAATACTTGTACAACGTAACTCTCAATCTCAGCATCCGGCGGGAGGATCACCATTCCATGCACCAGAGCCTGCGCGATGAGCATGCGGTCAAACGGATCGGTGTGCAGCAGCGGTAGCTGGGCCGCGCGCAACGCGCATGGCTCATCGACGGAAAATGACGCGATACCGCTTGCCTCGCGAAGTCTCGGCACCGGCAGGTCGGGCCGCTCTGGCAGGGGCAACCGGCCTGCCGCGTGCTTCACGCCAATCTCCCACACCGAAGCCACGCTCAAGTAACGTTCATTGGCGGGATCAAGGAATAGGCGGGCGGCCGCGCGGCTCAGGCAGGGCGAATCACCAGCGATCCAGAGGAAAGTGCAGGTGCCGAGGAGGATTTTCACATCACTCGCCTAAGAATGCCTTCAATACCTCGTTCGGCAGCGGCTCGAAAAACGAATCTGGCACCAAGAGCTTTCCCTTCGCTACGCCAATTCGTGGCTTTTGCGCAGGGACGCCGCGAGTGGAACGTAATTCCGCTACCGGCTCATTTCGATTGCAGATGATGATCGCCTCGCCCGGCTCAAGCTCCGCCAGGTAGCGGGATAGGTTAGTTTTCGCATCGTGAATATTCACATGCTTGCTGAGCCAATTGTAGCCTAGAAACTGAACTAAGTTCGCCCTGCGCAGCCGGAACTTTCCGCAGCGAGCCAGCGAAGCGGCGATTCTTCACTTTCGGTCCCCCCAACCGGCCAAGCCCTGCTCGGCATCGAAGGTATTAGTAACGACGTTGATGGACTCGAGCGCGGGCACGTATCTCGCGATGTGTGGCAGCCAGACATTGGTGGCGCTGGCACGGCCTGTACGCAGGACCTGCTTACACAGATCCCAGCAGACGCCAACCAAGGAAGGCAAGATAGGAGGCAAGCAGGAACGCACCTTCCGCTCGAGTGATACGCTGACCGCTGCGAATCGCCAAGGGCAGCAGCACGGCCGACAGCGCGGCCATGAACAGCAGGTCCCAATGGCCGCCCCCGGGGACGGACACCGGCCGCAGGGTTGCCACGGTGCCGCCGATGGCGAGGATATTGAACAGGTTGGACCCGACTACGTTGCCGAGTGCGATGCCGGCATCGCCACGCCGGGCGGCCATCACGCAGGTCACCAGTTCGGGCAGCGTGGTCCCCAGCGAGACAATCGTCAATCCGATGAGGTTCTCACTCATGCCCCAGAGGCGCGCCAACGCCGTGGCGCCGTCAACCGCCCAGGCGGCGCCCGCTGAGACTCCGGCGAGCCCGAGCAGCGCGCCGCCGTAAGTCTTAAGCCCCGAGGGCGGTTTCGCCGCTGCCGCCTCGGCGCCCACCTCCTCCATGAAGGCGTCCTCCTGGGAAGGGCCCAATCCGGCGAGCCTCCGTTGGGCGATCGAGTAGATCGCAGTGTAGTAAATGAAGATGCCAAACAGCAGCAGCAGAACCAACCCGTCGGTGCGCTGAAACGCATCCGTCGCGGCGCCGCTCAGCCACGCGTCGTTGCCAAGAATGAGGAACCCGGCCATCGCCACCCACAGCATGGGAATTTCGCGGGTAATCAACGATGACTCGACTTTGAGCGGCTGAATGAGGGCCGTAAGACCCAGCACGAAGCCGATGTTGACCGTACACGAGCCAACGATATTGCCGAACGCCAGCGCGGTTTCACCCCGGTGCGCGGACAAGGCATTGATGACGAGCTCCGGCGTGGAGGTCCCGAACGCCACCACGGTCATCCCGATAATCAGCGGCGATACGCCAAACGCCCGGGCGATCTCAGCGATACCCTCGACGAAGTACTTGGCCCCCGCCAGAAGCGCGGCGAGTCCGCCTACTAACCAAAGCAATGCCGCGAGCGTGGAGTCCATGTGTCCTTTTATCTTGGCAAGTTCGATGGCGCGAGACATCACCTGTTCAGGTGATGTTGCGCTCCCGCGTGGCCAAACGACACCTCATGCACGTCCCCGCCGCGCCGCCGCCATCATCATACGAGGCTCTCCAAAAACGCTGTCAGATAACGCGCCACGAGCGGCGCATCCTGCCAGTGCGCGTTGTGCCCGATGCCCGGCAGCCGCACCAGCGACACCTGCGGAGACAGGCGGCACGCCGCCGCCGCGTCCTCATCGGTGAGCATGCCGCCCTGCGCAGCGTCGGACTGGAACAATAACGCCGGGCACGCGAGCTTTTGCCACAGCGCCGCCTCGTCGTAGCCCTGCACCCACGTCCCGTCCACCACCGCCGCCATAACGCGCGGATCGGCCATGGCAAACGCGCGCGCCATGAAACGCAACTCCGCCTCGTCACGCTGCAATCGCAACGCCGCGCCGCCGGGCAACACGATGTCACCGAGTTCGCGCGCCGGCAAGCCGCGCCCCACCTGCGGCGCGATCGCCTGGAAATACGCGTCAAGCGCGGAGCCCGGCAAACGCGTTCCCATCGTCTGAAACGGCGGATCTTCGAGCACAATCGCACGCACGCGCGCAGGCCGCGCCACGGCGAGCGCCAGCGCCAGCATCGCGCCCATCGAGTGTCCGTACACCACCGCAGGCCGGTCCGGCGGCATCGCCTCGTCCACGAAGCGTTCAAGCGACGGCAGGTGATCCAGCACGCGATACGGCGAGTCATCCATCCGCGGAGAATCGCCGCGCCCGGCATGGTCAATACTGTAGACCTCCCAGCGATGCGCCAGCGCAGGATACAGCGGCGCAAAGCAGCCCGCCCGGCGCAGCAATCCATGCAAAAACAGAAAAGGCTCGCCCGTCTGCGGCGATTTCCAATAGGCGAGTTGAGGGGCCCCCATGCCGTTTCAGTGTACCCTGCTACTTGATGTCTACTGATCGCTGGAAAGAGGTCCGCCGCCGTCACGAAGCGGCCGAAGCAGGCGGCGGCGCCGAGCGCACGGCGCGGCAGCATGCCGAGGGAAAACTGTCGGCGCGCGAGCGGATTGACCTGCTGCTCGACGAAGGCACGTTCGAAGAGATGGACAAGCTGGTGCGCCACCGCGCGCGCGACTTCGGCATGGACCAGCAGGTGATCGACGGCGACGGCTTCATCACCGGCTGGGGCGCCATTCACGGGCGCCTCGCCTACGTCTTCGCGCAGGATTTCACCGTCTTCGGCGGGTCGCTGTCAGAGATGAACGCGCGCAAGATTTGCAAGATCATGGACCTCGCGCTGCAAACCGGCGCGCCCGTCATCGGCCTCAACGATTCCGGCGGTGCGCGCATTCAAGAAGGCGTGTTGTCGCTCGGCGGCTATGCCGACATCTTCCTGCGCAACACGATTTCAAGCGGCGTTGTGCCGCAGATCTCGGCGATTCTCGGACCCTGCGCGGGCGGCGCGGTCTACTCGCCCGCCATCACGGACTTCACGTTCATGGTGGACAAGACCTCCTACATGTTCGTCACCGGGCCTGACGTGATCAAGACCGTCACGCATGAAGACGTCACCAAGGAAGATCTCGGCGGCGCGATGACGCACAACGCGCGCAGCGGCGTGGCGCACTTCGTGGCCGCGGACGACGCCGATTGCCTGCGCCGCATCCGCAAGCTGATGTCGTTCCTGCCGCAGAACAATCGCGAAGATCCGCCGCGCACCGCGTCGACGGACCCGGCGGACCGCGAAGATCCCGCGCTCGATTCGGCCGTACCCGCCCAATCGAATCAGCCCTACGACATCGTCAAGAGCGTGATTCTCAAGGTGGTGGACGATGCCGACTTCTTCGAAGTGCAGGAGTATTTTGCGCGGAACCTGGTGATCGGCTTCGCCCGGCTCGATGGGCGCCCGGTGGGCATCGTGGCGAATCAGCCCGCGCACCTCGCTGGGTGTCTCGATATCGATGCGTCGGTGAAGGGCGCGCGCTTCGTGCGCTTCTGCGACGCGTTCAACATTCCGATCGTCACGTTTGAAGATGTGCCGGGATTTCTGCCCGGCACGGAGCAAGAGTTCGGCGGCATCATTCGCCATGGGGCCAAGCTCCTCTACGCGTTCGCCGAAGCGACCGTGCCGAAGATCACCGTGATCACGCGCAAGGCGTACGGCGGGGCGTATTGCGTGATGGGCTCCAAGCACATCCGCACCGACATCAACCTTGCCTACCCCACCGCCGAGATTGCCGTGATGGGAGCCGAGGGGGCGGTGAATATCGTGTGCCGCCGCGAGATCGCCACGGCAGCAGATCCCGCGGCCGCGCGCCGCGAGAGGATCGAAGAGTTCCGCGACCGCTTTGCCTCGCCCTTCGTCGCCGCCGAGCATGGTTTTGTGGACGACGTGATCGAGCCGCGCACCACGCGCCCGAAGCTGATCCGCGCGCTGCAGATGCTGGAGACGAAGGTAGCGACAACACCGAAGAAGAAGCACGGAAACATTCCATTGTGACGCCGTCGAAGCCCGCGTTCCTGCGATTCAACGGCGCAGTGGAGCACGATCCGGCGATTGCGGCGTGGCTGCGCGAGCACCCCGGCGAACTCGGCGAGATCGCCCGGCACTCGTTCGAAGCGATGCGCGCGTGCGGCGACGAAGTGCGTGAGCTACTGCATGACGGGTGCCCGGTGGTCTGCTTCGGCGACGCGCCATTTGCCTACGTGAACGCGTTCACCGCGCGTGTGAACGTGGGCTTCTTCCGCGGCGCGGCGTTGCGGGACCCTGCGCGAATGCTCGAAGGCGCGGGCAAATTCATGCGCCACGTGAAGCTCCGTCCGGGCAAGGCGGCGAACGAAGCCGCACTGCACGCGCTGATCGACGCGGCGTACCTGCACATCAGAGACCGCGTCGAGAACGGGTGAGGGCCACGGGAACATTTCGCCGCCGGCACGTGTCTCAACAAGTGTGAGGTGGATCCACCGGCCCCGTCATTGGTTGCCCTCGGTGATGGGGCTCCTCTTTGCCTTCGCGCTGCTCCGGGCGGAAGCGGAAAGGTCGAGGTGCTCCGCGGACCCAAACCGGGTTTGCTTCGACTATCCCATTTACCTCAGGTACGGCACGTGGCAGGGGATCGATCTCAATTGGCCAGGGCTCATCCCGCAGGCCATCTTCGATCTTCTGCCCAGTTACATGAGCCGGCAGCGAGTTTCCCTGAACGGGCTCCGCATCGCTGGGGTCGTGTTGTGCGCCGCGGTTTTCTGGTAGCTTGTGGCGCTCTGGATCGAACGCCTGCAAGCTGGACGCCGCCTCTCGCCAGAACGATGTCGCGCGCGGATCGCGCTCGGACTCACCAGCGGTTTGCTGACGCCCCTCGTACTGGCCAGCATCAGCCGCGGCCTCATCAGCGGCTGGCACGGACCGACCAATACCATCGCCGCCTTCGTCGCACCGCTGGCTTTGTGCATCCTGTCGCTCATCGAACTAGGCATCTTGCCTACACGGCTAATGCACAACCGGGCGGCACCGGCGGTGACCGGAGTCATCCTGCTGTTACCCTACGCGTGAGCCTCCGCCATCTATCAAGAGTCCTGCGCGAGCACGGTGCCACCGCTGTTCTTGACATTCTCACGCTTTCCCACCCAGTTGGACTGCTGGCGTCGGAACTGCTCCCAAATCGCGCGCTGCGCGCCTTGATGGTCTGGCTGTATTGGACTTGGCTGGTTGCCTTGGCGACTCAACAGTGGCCGCATGGCGCGAGAGGATTCGAAGTGCTGCGCCCCTGGCTCAAGGGAGCCCTTCTGGTGCTCCTTACTTTGGCTGGCCTGATGTGGCTCCTCTCGTGGCAGCATCACGGTCCGATCGGAGCCTTCGGAGGCTTCACCGGAGCCGCGATCGCCCTCTACGCCCTCGCCCCTACTAGTCAAACCACAACGAGTGCGGCGCCAACCCCGACTGTCCATGGTCCGACATCTGGCACGGGCCGCACGTCAGCTTGTAGTTCGGATGCGCCTCGCGCAGAATTGCCGGCAGCACGTCCGGATCGTCCGGCAGATGATACGCATCCAGCAGGATGCTCGGACGCATCATGCCGATCGTCTTCAGCCCTCCGCGGAGCGCTTCGCGTTCGGCGCCCTCGATGTCCATCTTGATCACGTCCACATGCGTCAGCCCCTGGTCGGCCACGACCTTGTCGAGCGTGGTCACGTCGATCGTGAACTTCTTACCCTTCTTCCACACCACGCTGTTGACGCCCGAGTTGTCTTCCAGTTCATACAGCTCCAGCGTGGTCTCTTCCTTCCACACGCCCTTCATCACCCGCACCACGCGCCCGTCGCCAATCTCCTTTTCGAAATTCCGTTTGAACGCCACGATGTTGCCCGGATCGGGCTCCACGGCACTCACCTTCGCGGCGCCTTGCGCGAGCGCAGTGTGCGTGAACACGCCGACGTGCCCGCCGCAGTCGATCACCACATCACCCTTGTGAATCATCGGCTTCGTGTTGGTCTTGCGGATCCAGGCGTGCTCGGCCAGCAGATACGAAACCAGCCCAATGCCGTCGAACTTCTTGCCCGCGCTCTTGATCCAGAACTTGCGCTCGGGCGTCTCAATGAGGTCAAGCCCGTTGGCCGCGTCCGTATCGATCTTCCTCGCGGTCTTGTGGAAATGGTCCAACTCGGTGAGCAGCACGTCGGCGTCCTGCTCCAGAGTCTGAATGCGTTCCCACGGGCAGTGCGGAACCTTGCCCGCCAGCTTCAGCGCAGCGAAATAGCCGAGTGGAATACCCACCGCAGCCGCTTTGGCCAAGCCAATCCCTACGCCAAGAACGATGAGGTAACGCAGGGGCGCCGGGAGGCGCTTATCGAGCCGAGAAATTTGAGACATCCCTGAAAAAATCGGCCCGTTCGGCCCGTGGCTGAATAAGGTAGCCCGCGCTAGTGGACGAATTCCACCTTAATCCGGCTTGGAATAATACCTGCCTCAAAACCCAGGTCCATCAGCAACTGCGCGGCCTTGGGCACGTCTTCGCCGCAATCCACGGTGTGATGATTGACGTACATGCCCACGAACTTGTCGGCCGTGCCGGTCTCCATGTCGCGCGCAAACTGCATGGCGTATTCCAGCGCCTCAGGGCGATAATCGAGCGCATGCTGAATGCTCTCACGCATCATGCGATTGCACTCCACCTGCACCTTGGGCGACAAGTCGCGCCGCAACGCATTCGCGCCCAGCGGCAGCGGCAGATTGTGCTTGGACTTCCACCATTTGCCGAGATCGAGAATCAAATGAAGCCCGGCTTTCAGATACGTGAGCTGCGCTTCGTGAATCACCAGGCCCGCGTCCACGGAGCCTTCCTTCACGGCTGCCGGGATCTTGTCAAACGGCGTGATCACCGCCTCAAACTCGGGCTCAAACAGCTTGAACGTCAGGTACGCCGTCGTGAGCTTGCCGGGGATCGCGATGCGCTTGCCCTTTAGGCTGGCCGGATCCATCGGTTTGGTGGCGATGATCATCGGTCCGTAGTTGTCGCCCACACTGGAGCCGGCGGCCATCAGCATGTATTTGTCGGCTACGTACGGATAGGCGTGATAGGAGATCGCCGTGAGTTCATACATGCCCTGGCGCGCCTTTTCGTTCAGCGACTGGATGTCCTCCAGCACATGGCGCACGTTCACGAGGTTCGACCGCACTTTGCGGGTGGCCATCGCATAGAACATGAAGGCGTCGTCGGAGTCGGGACTATGGGCGCAGACAATATCCAAGGGTTGATCTGACATACGGGGGGGGTGCAGCGGAGAATTTTGAATATAGCACGGAACTCTGTGTAACCGGCTGCGTAATTAGGTCCATGGAGAACCTGTGGCGCGAACTCTGGCAGCGGGCGCGTGCAGTCGCGCGCGACCCCGGTTATGCGGGCTCTGGTGCAAATTCCGAGTCGAGCCCAATTCGGTAACGGCCGACGTTTCGATCGAACCCGACTCCGATCACGCAGCCAACGCGGCTCGCCAGATCTCCGGCATCGTCGCCCCTGCCCCGCCCAGTTTGCCAAATTTGAACTGCCCCTTCTTGATCTTCTCCGCCAGTTCGATACCGCTGATCACAATGGTCGCCGATTCAAAGCTCGTGAGTCCCAGCATCGGCCGCAACCGC
>Ga0194119_10008031_pt1 | contig 14662 bp, 12 predicted proteins | sample TA2MahC100mmetaG_FD_148620 | JGI IMG/M metagenome (GOLD analysis project Ga0194119, IMG submission 148620) | Freshwater microbial communities from Lake Tanganyika, Tanzania - TA2015018 Mahale Deep Cast 100m | ecosystem: Environmental > Aquatic > Freshwater > Lake | place: Tanzania: Lake... | reverse complement strand
TGTCAATTAACGGGAAAGTCAGTGATGGTTGGAAATCACGTGTCACACTCAAACGTAAAAACCAAAAGAAGGTTTAGTCCAAATTTGGTTACCAAAAAATTTTTCATCCCGGAAGAAAATACATACATAACATTAAAAATTTCGACTGCAGCCTTAAGAACAATTAACAAAAAAGGCATCTCTGCATGCCTCAAAGAAGCAAGAGAAAAAGGTTTTTTAAAATAAGCTGTTGCGAAAACAGTATAAAATATAGATCACAATGGCAAAGAAAAGCAAAGGCAACAGAATACAAGTTATTTTAGAGTGTACAGAGCACAAAACTACCGGTGTCGCTGGAACGTCTCGGTACATTACAACAAAAAATAGAAAAAATACACCGGATCGTATGGAAATAAAAAAATATAATCCAATACTGAAGAGGTACACAACTCATAAAGAAATTAAATAATAACAAGAAATGGCAAAGAAAGTAGTTGCATCACTACAAAAAGGTGGTGGTAAGGAACATACCAAGGTTATTAAAATGGTAAAATCCAGTAAGACGGGTTCCTACACATTCAAGGAAGAAATTATACACAACGATAAAGTTAAAGGTTGGTTTGCTAAAAGCTAAAATGTTGTCAAGTATTACGAAAGCTTCCCACCGGAAGCTTTTTTTTTAAAAAAAATTATGGGATTATTTGATTTTTTTTCCAAATCCAAAAAAGAAACCTTAGCACCAGGTGTTGAAAAAACGAAACAATCGCTTTTCTCCAAAATTACGCGTGCAATTATTGGTAAATCTAAAGTTGATGACGAAGTTTTGGATAATCTTGAGGAAATTTTGATCAGTTCCGATGTTGGTGTTGAAACCACATTGAAAATTATTGATCGCATTCAAATAAGAGTTTCTCGCGATAAAGTTTTGGGTACAGACGAACTAAACCAAGTATTACGCGAAGAGATAGCAGCTCTTCTTGAAGAAAATAACTCCAATCTACAAGGTCATCTTGAAATCAATGCACCTGTTGATGGCAATCCTTACGTTATCATGGTAGTTGGTGTTAATGGTGTGGGTAAGACTACAACCATCGGAAAACTTGCTTATCAATTTAAAAAAGCTGGAAAGCACGTTCTTCTTGGAGCAGCGGATACATTTCGGGCCGCAGCAGTTGATCAACTAATCATATGGGCAAAGCGAGTTGATGTTCCAATCGTCCAACAGGGAATGGGTGCTGATCCAGCAAGCGTAGCTTTCGATGCGCTCCAATCCGGAAGAGCACAAAATGCCGATGTTGTAATCATAGACACGGCGGGCAGGTTACACAACAAGGCAAACTTAATGGCCGAGCTTTCGAAAATAAAGCGCGTTATGGAAAAGGTTGTTCCAAATGCCCCTCACGAAATTTTACTCGTACTTGACGGGTCAACAGGACAAAATGCTTTTGAACAGGCAAAACAATTTTCTCAAGCAACCGATATAAACGCTCTGGCAATAACAAAGTTAGATGGAACGGCAAAAGGTGGTGTCGTAATCGGCATCAGTGACCAGATGAAAATACCGGTTAAATATATCGGAGTCGGAGAAAAAATGGACGATTTACAACTTTTTGATCGCAAGGAATTCGTTGACTCATTATTTTCTGATTAAAGTTCTTAATTTTAGTAATCTGAGTGAACCTTACAGTTGTCAATTTGTTGTATTGTAAAAAAATTCTTTAAATATGAAGTATAAATTTTATCTCCTTTTTCTTGGCCTTTCATTCTTCACGAGTGCCCAATCATCGAACTGGGTCGAAATGATGAAGAATCCGAATGTTAATTTTTATGAAACCCAAACGGCCTTTGAGGCATACTGGGAAGGTAAAATTATTGAAAAAGGAAAGGGACACAAAGTTTTTAAGCGTTGGGAAAATTACATGGAGCCTCGCGTTTATCCATCGGGTGACGTTACCTTACCTTCTCAAAAATATAAAAACTACAAACAATGGGAAAATGATTTAGCCGCAGCAGGAATTCCAAAATCAATAAATGGGAACTGGACGTTGATAGGCCCAATTGGCAAGCCTTCAGGAGGTGGAGCAGGACGATTAAATTTCATACGCTTCGATCCATCGAACAGTAACATTATTTGGGTTGGAACACCGAACGGAGGTTTATGGAAAACAACTAACGGAGGAACAACGTGGGCAACCAATACAGATCAGTTAGCGGTTATCGGTTCATCAGATGTTGCCATTGACCCTTCCAATTCCCAAATTATGTATTTGGCAACTGGGGATAATGATGGTACAGACACTTACAGCATTGGGCTTCTCAAGTCAACAGATGGAGGCGCTACCTGGAACACTACCGGTTTAACTTGGACAGTTACTCAAGGAAGGACCATCGGGCGAGTGCTTGTCAATCCCTCAAATTCTCAGATTATTTTAGTGTTTTCAAGTAACGGAATTTATAGATCCACAAACGGAGGAACTTCCTTTACTCAAGTTCAGACCTCATCCTCTTTTTCTGATGGAGAGTTTAAACCCGGTGACCCGAATACCGTGTATGCCTGTGGTACCTCGTTTCGAAAATCCACCGACGGTGGAGCAACATGGAGTTCTGCAGTTACACTTCCTTTAACAGGGATACAAAGATTATCAATGGCAGTCACGGCGGGCAACAATGCCTATGTTTATTTATTAGCTGCGAACAATACAGATAGTGGTTTTAAGGGGCTCATGCGCTCAACAAATAGTGGAGGGACATTTACCACGCAATCAACAACACCGAATATCCTCGGTTTTCAAAACGGTAGTGATGCCGGTGGTCAGGGATGGTATGATTTGTCAATAGCGGCATCTCCAACCAACCCTGAAGAAATTATTACAGGAGGAATAAATCAGTGGAAATCAACCAACGGAGGGTCAACATGGACAATGAATTCTCACTGGTATGGAGGTTACAGTAAACCTTATGTTCACGCAGATGTACACGACATACAATATTTACCAGGATCTGGTACCACGATTTTATCAGCAAACGACGGGGGTTTTTTCAAAACGACGAATGGTGGAACCACCTGGACTGATTTAAGTTCAAACTTGTCTATTGCCCAACAATATAGATTCAGTTTATCTACTTCCTCTCCAAATTTGATACTTGCCGGGCATCAAGACAATGGAACCAATAGATCATCCACCTCAAATATTTCGAATTGGACAGAAGTAGGAGGCGGGGATGGAATGGATTGTTTCATCGATAGAACAAATAATAACAGACAAATTTCCTCAGTTTATTATGGTGATTATGCACGAACTTTAACGGGAGGAACGAATTTTTCAGATATTAATGATCCGGCGGATGATGGAGAGTGGGTAAGCCCAATTAAGCAAGATCCGGTTGATGCAAACATTGCGTATGCAGCGGGAAGAACGGCATTGTACAAAACTTCCAATATTTGGGCATCATCCGTGACTTGGACAACCATGGGAACACCACAAGGGACAAACTCTATTCGTGAAATGGCTATTGCACCGAGTAATAACCAAGTTATCTATTGCTTAAAAACAGGTTCAGGTGGCGTTTCAAAATCCACAAATGGTGGAACTACTTTTGCTTCGTGTGCCAACCCAACTACATCCGCATCGCCCACATGGGTAGCTATTTCGAATACAGACCCCAATGTGGTTTTTGTCACTTATTCAGGGTATTCTGCCGCAAATAAGGTATTTAAATCCACAAATGGGGGTACTTCTTGGACGAATATTTCCTCCGGCTTACCGAATATTCCGGTGAATTGTGTTGTTTATCATAATGGAGCAGTTGGCGGAGATGGGATTTACATTGGAACCGATATCGGAGTGTACTACAGAGATAATAGTAGTAACGGATGGATTGAATTTAGTCAAGGACTGCCTAATACCGAGGTGACTGACCTTGAGATTTATTATGCCACGGGAAGATTACGCGCAGCAACTTACGGACGAGGTACTTGGGATTCAGATTTATATACTGCAGTAACTTCGGCTCCAGTTGCATCATTTACCTCAAATAACCAAATAATTTGTGCAGGACAATCCGTTCAATTTACAAATACGTCTGCTGGTCAACCAAATTCCTTCAATTGGACTTTTCAAGGTGGAACTCCTGCCACAAGCACCGCCGAAAATCCAACGGTTACCTATGCAACAGCAGGAGTTTACGATGTTTCTTTAACTGTTTCAAACGCAAATGGCCAAAACTCATCATCTCAAACTGGATATATTACAGTAACATCCGGAATTAGTCTTCCATTTTCCGAAGGTTTTACAAATACTACGTTCCCCCCTTCAGGTTGGACTATTAGTAATACAGCTGGCAGCGCCACTACTTGGGCTCAAAGTTCCACCGTTGGTTTCGCACCCACAGCGGGAAATTCCATGTTGTTTGATAATTTCAATTTTGATGATCGGCCAAATGAGGATGAAATTACATTACCTATAATTAATTTAATGTCGCTTTCTCAAGCTTCCATGACATTTCATGTAGCCTATGCTGCCTACGGCGCGAGTAATGCCGATGGTTTACAAGTGCTCGTTTCAACGAATTGTGGAGCAACTTTTACTACCGTTTATAATAAGTCCGGGTCGACTGTTGCAACTGGTAATTTACCGACGGCAGCAGCAACAACCTCGCAATTTACACCAACAAATACTCAATGGAGACTTGAAACAATCGATTTAAATCCATATGTCGGTCAAACGGGAGTGATAATAAAATTCAGAAATATTGCAGATTACGGAAACCGGTTGTTTATTGATAACGTAAACCTAACAGGAACGGCAGTGTCTGTGCCGCCAACAGCAAGTTTTACATCTACGCCGACAGGATCAACGTGTGCCGGGGAAACAATTCAATACACCGGTACCTCAACAGGAAGTCCAACATCTTTTTCTTGGACCTTTGCTGGTGGAATTCCTGCGACGAGTACTCTCCAAAATCCAATTGTTACTTATCCAGTAGCAGGCACCTACAATGTTTCACTTACTGCTACAAATGCTTTTGGAAATAATACTTCGAACCAAACGAATTATATCACCATAAACGAAATCCCGTCAATCACAAGTACAAATCCAGGGAGTAGATGTGGCATGGGAACTGTAACCTTGGGAGCGAGTGCGACTGCGGGAACAATTTCTTGGTTTGCTTCAGCCTCCGGAGGCACTGCACTTGGCACAGGCGCCCAATTTACAACTCCGTCTATTTCAACGAATACAAATTATTATGTCGAGGTGACGTCCAATGGATGTACTTCCGAACGAACATCGGTTTTAGCCACAGTGAATACGAATCCAACGGTATCGAATCCGGGGAACCAAAATGTGTGTGTAGGAAACGCTACAAATCCAATTAACTTTACTGGAAACAGCGCCAATTCAATTTATTCATGGACAAATTCGAATACAGCAATTGGTTTGGGAGCATCGGGAAGTGGTAACATTGGAGCATTTACACCGAATACTGCTGGTACCTCAACAATTTCAGTTACACCAACATTGGCAACTTGCACTGGGGCTACAATAACATTTACAATTAATGCCAATCCGATACCAATTGTTAGCCTTGATTTATCGACCTTATCACCTCCATGTGTCTATGACCCCGCTTTCATTTTACAGGTTGGTTCTCCCTCAGGTGGCATTTATTCCGGCCCTGGTGTCAGTGGTGCAAACTTTAACCCGGCTTCTGCTGGTGTAGGCACACACACTATAACATATTCAGTAACACAGAGCGGATGTACGGGTTCTGCGACATCATCAATTGTAGTTGATGCATGCCTCGGAATAAGCGATGACCAATTGGATCCAGTGATTGTTTATCCAAACCCGACGACGGGGATAATTACGATTTCAGGTTTATCTGAAGAATTTACGAATGTTGAGTTAATAGATGCTTTAGGAAAGCTCTGTGGAACATGGAAAATATCCACTGAAAATGTTTCCTTGGATTTATCCAATTATTCAGAGGGTAACTACTCTTTATTCTTTTACGGAAAAAGAAAGCAGTCAAGTGTAAAAATTACATTGAAAAAGTAATTTAAATTAACTTATCAAATAGTTTTTATAGCTATGATTGGTTTAAAATAGATTATTCACATTGTATCTGTTTAAAACTAATTTAAAAAAGGTGTAATCACCGGACAGGATTTACGTTTTGTAAAGTAATTTTGTCTATATTTTTAACTATGTTCAAAAATTTTGTATTCCTAGTTATTGCATTTGCATTCGTTCATTTTGACTTTTTTGCTCAACCTGCTCAGGTTGAGAGAAATAAAGATACCTACAATTGGATGATTGGTTTGGGTTGGAATATTGTTTCGCCATTGAATGACGTTGGTTTAGTTAAAGGGGTATCTTATCCTTCAAGATTTTTTGTAGATAAACATTACTACCGCAATTGGAGTTTTGAAGGCTCGCTTGCTTTTGGAACGTTTGATACCATATCAGAACGAGAAAATTCAGATCAGCTTAATACTTCGTTTTTCTCATTAGATGCTAATTTTCGATATAGCTTACAGAGTACCTTAAACGGTTTTGCTTCTATAGACCCTTACTTCACCTATGGTATGGGATTAACAAGTAGATCAATTTTTGGAACTCATATTAATGGTAATGCTGCAATAGGTTTTAATTTTTGGGTTTCTTCAAACCTTGGAATCCAGGCGCAGTCTGCATTAAAGATTGCCTTTACATCTGATTTATTGAAACTAGATAAACATTATTTACAGCACACTATTGGTTTGGTCGCGCGAATACCAGACGGAAGTATTACAGATAATAACTTTAATAAAAGGCGTTATAAGAAAATTAAGATTATTCGTGAAAAAAAGAAAAACAAGAAAGAGAAGAGTAAAGAGTCTGGGGATTTATAGTCATATTTTAATAGGATTTGTACTGTCTTTTTTTGTAACCTCCTGCTCTGAGGAAGGTGAAAAGGTTAAAGATTTTGGGGAGGTTGTGCCAAGGTCAACAAAAACAACAAAAATTTTCACTCCAACTAAATCAAAAGTAGACTCAGTTAAAATTAAATTTTACGAAAAAATTAATCACCTTTCAATCGATAGTGTTGTTGGTATTTCAAAATCACAACTTCCTGATCGGTTTAACCCTGTTAAAAAGCTAAAGGAAACTCTTTATTTTGGAAAAGATAGTCTTCAATTTTGTGAGTGGAAATATAAAGACACAAATAATTTAAAACAAGCTCTTTATAATTTAATGGATTGCTTTGAAAGTCCTTGTAAGCCAATAAAAATGTTTGAATCAGCAAATATCAGCAAATCTTTTTTTTCTATTTTATGCTCAGAAAAGTCACTAATATTATTAAAAAGTTCAAGTGATATTAAGTTAAAAGAGTGGTTAAATTTTCTTGATAAAGAGAAAGGTTACAAATCATTCCAATTAATAATTAGTCAACTAAAAAATGGAAAGACCAAATGGTTTTATTCCAAAAACACTAAACTTACCCCAAAAACGAAATAATGATTTTAGATCGAGGTTTTATTTTAGTTGAGCCACAACCCGATTTTATAAAATGGGTTGAAAAACATGTCAAAGATACTCCGGTGGGATTTGAAGATTCAGAACCTTCTATTTATTTAATTTCCGATGATTTCTTAGATGATGAATTGGTTATTAAACAGAATTATATGGAAATATTTCTATATGAATTAGAAAGTACTGGAATCGATGAGGAGTATTGGCCTGAGATTAATTTGGATAATTTCAATTGTTATTTCAAAACAACTGTTGGTGTTTCAGTTGTTGATTTAAAACAAAAATAACAACAATGAATTTCATCTTGAGGCCACATATTGATGTAGAAAAATGGGATTATTTGGTGGCTAAAACAAGATATGCTGGCATATATAATTATTCGTATTTTTTAGATTCCGTATGTGAAAATTGGTGTATCTACGTTGATGAGCATTATTCTGTTGGTATTGCTATCCCTTTTACGAATAAACTTAAAACTAAACTAGTTTATACCCCTAATTACTTAAGATGTTTAAACCTTTTAGGCGAAATTAATCAAAAAAAAATTGAAGCTATTCTGAAAGAAATAAAGAATGAATTTAGTTCTGGAGATCTAGCAATTGAAAACCTTGAATATGAATTAAACGGTAAAACTCGAGTATATCAACAAATTAGTCGAACACATGAAATACAAATTAATACGCTTTCAAAGCGCATGTTAAAGAAATTCGATCAATCCCAATTAAGAATTTCTTCCAATGTTGAATTAGAAAGTGTTTTTTCATTTTTAGAGTCTAACTTATTTCAGCGTATTCAAGGATTGACCAAATCAGATTTTATCCTTTTTAAAAAATTGATTATTAATCTAAATAATCTCAAAATGCTGAAAATATGTGGTGTTGTAAATTCCCAAAATGAGTTTAAAGGCTGTTCTTTATTCGTGCAAACAAAGGAAAAATTAATTTACATTAAAGGTGTTGCAAGTCAAGATGCTATGAAAGATGGAGCGATGTATGCAATGTTGTTTAAAAATATTAATGAGGCTCACGATAATAATCTTGACTTTGATTTTGGAGGTTCAAATATTAATTCGATAAAACAATTTTATTCAAATTTAGGAGGACAAGACACTTTATATTCTAAAATAATCTGGGGGAATCAGCCTCTATATTATAAAATTGCTAAGTATATTTATCACTTTATAGGAAAATTTAAATGACGAGAAAAAAAATACTTTTATTAGGATCTGGAGAACTCGGAAAAGAGTTTGTGATTGCTTGCCAGCGACTTGGTCAATACGTAGTTGCCGTTGATAATTATCTAGGAGCTCCTGCAATGCAAGTAGCACATGAATTTGAGGTAATCAATATGCTTGATGCGAATGAATTAGATAGAATTGTTGCAAAACATAATCCTGATCTTATTGTACCAGAAATAGAGGCAATTCGAACAGAGCAGTTTTATAACTATGAAAATCAAGGGATTAAAGTAGTTCCTAGTGCCAAAGCAGCAAATTTTACGATGAACCGAAAAGCTATTCGCGATTTAGCAGCTCGGGACTTAGGTTTGAGAACAGCCACTTATCGTTATGCTACTTCGTTTGAAGAATTGAAAAAAGGTGTTCATGTTTGCGGAATGCCATGTGTTGTTAAACCTTTGATGTCAAGCTCAGGTAAAGGACAATCGGTAATTAAAACGGAAAGTGATATCGAGAAAGCATGGAATTATGCCATGGAAGGCTCTCGAGGTGATTTAAAAGAAGTCATTGTGGAGTCGTTTGTTGATTTTGATTTTGAAATTACTTTACTCACCGTAACTCAAAAAAATGGCGAAACCTTATTTTGTCCACCAATTGGTCATAAACAAGAACGAGGCGATTACCAGGAAAGTTGGCAGCCACAACCTATGCTAAATGAATATTTACTTGAAGCTCAAGATATGGCGGCCAAGGTAACAAAAGAATTAGGTGGAGAAGGAATTTGGGGAGTAGAATTCTTTATCACTAAAGAAGGTGCTTATTTTTCAGAGTTATCTCCCAGGCCGCATGATACAGGAATGGTCACTTTAGCCGGTACTCAAAATTTTTCAGAATTTGAACTTCATGCTAGAGCTATATTGGGCTTACCAATTCCAGAAATTAAGTTATTGATAAATGGAGCTAGTTCAGTTGTACTTGCTTCAAAAGAATCAACTGAATATCCAGTGTTTAAGGGACTTGAAAATGCTTCAAAAATTGCTAATACATCATTCGTTCTATTTGGTAAACCAACTTCAAGACCATATAGAAGAATGGGCGTGGCCTTAGCTTGCGGAAATGAAGAAGTTGTTGAATTAGTAGAGCTTGCTAAGAGTGTTTCTTCTGAAATAAAAGTTAGTTAGTTTCCTCTGTTTTTGAATTCAATTTTGAATTCCGAGCGCTATATCCAAAATAAATAACCAATCCTAGAAGAAGCCATCCAGTAAAATAAATCCAATTGGCTAATTCTAACTCGCTCATCATATACAAGCAGGAGAGTAGACCCAGAATTGGAATTAAGGAAAGGTTGTGAAGAAATGCCATACCGGTAATAAACAGCGTGAATAAAATAAAAATCCATGTGGGTATTTTCTCTGCGAAATGAGAGAACCCTTCATTGTAAAAATATGACTCATCCTTTTTGAAAATGTCGCTTTTTAAGGTTGAAATAAGCATCATTTGTTTATCGTCAGAATAGTATTCGTAAACATCATTATTTGCTTTATTCATAACTACTGAATCACTATTTATGACATTAGATCTAAGTAGAGAAAGGTCTTCCGGAGATAAATTATCGAGAATCTCTTGGTTTGATTTTAAATCCTTTTTATTTGTTATAAAATGTATTGTTTCCTCTTGGTATTTTGTAAAAAGTAGCGTTAACGAAGCAACTAATGCTAGTGGCATAATGTACTTCGAGTTAAGATACGGAGTTTTGAATTTTCCACGTGGAATATCTTTTTTATTTTGTAAAACTAAAACGCCCCCACAAACCAAAACAAATGCAAACAAAGTTCCGATGCTGCATAGGTCCGTAACCATTTTCAGATTCATAAATAATGCTGGAATAGCAACTACAAAACCAACTACAATTGTTGAGAAAGATGGAGTTTTAAATCTCGGATGAATTTTTGAAAATTGTTTCGGTAATAGACCATCTCTACTCATACTCATCCAAATACGTGGTTGACCCATTTGAAAAACAAGTAATACAGATGCCATCGCTACAACCGCACTCACAGCAATAATCCCAGACATCCATTTAAGATTTAATTTTTCAAATACATATGCTAAGGGGTCACCTACTGCAAGTTCATTGTAATTTACCATCCCGGTTAAAATCAAAGCGATAATCATATAAAGAATGGTACAGATAATTATCGCCCACATCATACCACGAGGTAAGTCTCGCTGTGGATTTTCGCATTCTTCGGCTGTTGTTGAAATAGCATCAAAACCGATGTATGCAAAAAATACGGCAGAAACACCTTTTAAAACACCAGCAATTCCATTTGGCGCAAAGGGGCTCCAATTTGACATATCAACATAAAAAATCCCAACCGCGATAACTAATAAAATAATAGCCAATTTAACGACAACCATTGCGTTGGATGCATTTCTACTTTCCTTCATGCCACGATATACTAACCAGGTGATCAGAACAATTATGAAAAGTGCAGGTAGATCAAATATTATGTGAAATCCAAAGAGGGTAGGAGCGTTATTCCAAGCGAGATAAGCTTGTTGTAGAGCTGAATCGAGAGATGTGTAATCTTTACCTGCTTTAAGCATAGATGTTGCACTATCAAATCCATTTGAGGCAGTCATATAATCCATTTGAATCCATTCCGGTAAATGAATTCCTTGTAAACCAATAGCTTTAATATGAATACTTTCGAGAAGTGAGGTAAAATAATCGCTCCAAGAGATGGCAACCGTGATATTTCCAATAGCATATTCCATAATTAGCGCCCAACCAATTATCCAAGCGATGATTTCTCCAAAAGCTACGTAGGAATAGGTATATGCACTTCCCGAAACTGGAACCATAGATGCAAATTCAGCATACGCAAAAGCGGCAAATCCACACGCTAAAGCAGTGAACAGAAACAAGAAAATTACAGCTGGACCTCCAGCAGAGCTGGCTTGACCAATTGTACTAAAAATTCCTGCACCAATAATTGCTGCAATACCAAATGAGGCTAAGTCTCGGGTTTTTAAATGTTTGCCTAATGATTCCCTAGATTCGACAGAACCTTCTTCAATTTGTTTCCGTATATCAATTATACTTTTTTTTCTAAAATAGTTCATTCTTTAGCGATTAATAGTTAAAAGTAAACATAATTATATTTTTAGGCCAATAGGTATGTTAATCAAAACTCAATTTATATTTGTGTATGGTTTCTGATATTACTTATGAGCGTTCGTTTATTTATGAAAGATGGATTGATCGTATCTTATGGCTTACCATTGTATTTCTTCCGATTTCCATCATACCGATCTATGTAACTGATATTTTTGATGTAATCAAAGGACCCTTAATTGTTATTTCTGGGATTTCAATTACAACTCTTTTGATATTGAATAGAAAATGGGATAACTCAATTATTTTTTGGTTAATTCTTTGTTATCTATTTTTAGTTTTTCTTTCATCAATTTTTGCTCATAATGTTCTCCTGGCTTTTACAGGGGTAACTCCAAAAGGAGGGCGTTTTGAAGGGTTTATTACAATTTTAATTTATTTCATTCTATTTTACGCCTCAAGAAATTATTTGGTGGTAACGAGAAAAAAAATAATACGAGCTTTTTCAGGCCTTTCAATTGTGGCTGTTTATGCTTTGGTACAATATTATCAGTTCGATCCTCTGGTTATTTACAGAAATTTTCGCCCTATTGTATTCTCAACAATTGGTAATCCAAATTTCCTCGGTTCTTTAATGGTAATGATTTGTTCTCTTTCATTTGGGCTCGCGGTGTATTATAAAAAATGGTATTACTACCTTTTCTTAGTTTTATTTTTCTCAGCCCTACTTGCTTCTCAAACAAGAGGTTGCTGGATTGCTTTTGGCATTGTTATATTTTGCCATTCTTTATTGGTGATAATCTTTGATAAAACAAAATTTTTTGGATTATTCATAGCATTAATTATGATGAGTTTAGTAATATTCACGTTAAATTTTACTAAGAAGAATGCAATTTCAAAACGAACTAAATCGATAAGAACCGAAATTAAAATGAAAGATCAATTTGGTGGGTCTGGTCGTTTAAAAATTTGGGAAATCACTTGGGGAGTAGTAAGAGCGCATCCCATTCTTGGAACTGGACCTGAGAATTTAAAGCCGGTTTTAAAAACTGAATTTAAAAACGAACTGAATGTCTATTACAGAACTAAAGGAGTGGTTATTGACAAGGCACACAATGAGTATCTTCATATTGCAGCCGTTACCGGAATACCATCCTTGATCATTTATTTGGTCTTATTAGCGTTTATTTTTTGGAAAAATATCCCGCAATTTAAACGAGATAAAAATAAAATAATCGTTGGATTAGCAGTCCTTGGATATCTGTTGCAAGCGTTCACAAATATTAGTGTGATTGCTGTGGCGCCTTTATTTTGGATTTTACTTGGTTATTTTTCAACGAGTGTTAAGGAAGTTTACTAATAATTCGTTTGTATTCGGAGGCGAAAGTTTCATTACCTATACAACCATTTTCTTCTTTAGCTTGTTTGAATTTTTCTACACGATTTCCCGGATCAGGGTGGGTTGAGAGAAAAACAGGTGGATTGTTAGAATCTCCTTTTTGAATAAGCTTTTCAAAAAATCCAGCACCTCCTGCAGCATTATATTTAGTTGGACATAGGTATTTTACTGAATTTGCATCGGCCTCTTTTTCGTGTGATCTTGAAAATGTTAATCCGATTAATCCGGCTGTTATTTCTCTTACACTTTGAGAATCTCCGGCGATCAATTCCAAGAGTAATTGAATTCCAAACATTTCAGTCATTTGTCTCGTTGAATGCCTTAAATCAGCATGTGCCATTTCATGCCCCATAATACCCGCCAATTGATCTTCAGAATCTAAAAATTTTAATATTCCCGTAAATATATAAATGTAGCCTCCGGGTGCGCAAAAGGCATTTAGCGTTGAATCATCATCAATTATGCGAATCTGCCATTCAAAATCGTCTTTGTGCTTGACATTCCCCGAATTAAGGATTTCATCGCGAATATGATAGATGTAGCTATATACCTCCTTGTATTGAATACTATCGAGAAATTTATATTGACCCTCACTTTCAATTTGTTCAGAAACTTTTTTACCAAACTCTTTATCTTGCTCAATAGAAAAAAGATTTATTTTAGGTACATTATCACAACCAAATAAAAAAATAGATACAAGACCGTAAAAGATGATTTTCATAAATTATTAAATTTAAAAAGTTAGCGCTCTAATATAAAAGATGATTAATATTATTTTAAAACAATGGTATTGAATTTTTAAATATTACACAAGATTTATTTATTTATTTTTACCGAACTTATTAAATTTGTAAAATAAAGGAAACCACTCATGAAGAATATTTTTACCCTTATCGTTTTATTTACATCTCTCATTTACTTTTCACAAGGTTCAGAGTTTATTGAATTTGTAAGTCCAACTACGAGTTTTTTGAACCCAGAAAGCCCAAATATGATTGAACCGAAAACCCATATTATTAAGCCCAATTTCAAGGGCAGAGAATTGATTGAGGTGGATAATTCAAATACCCATTTACCAGATTGGGCATGGCAGCAGTATGAGCTTGCTGAAAAAAATGCGGTTGCGACTAAGCTTTGGGATGTACAGGGTATTGGGTCAAATTTATCACCTCCAGATCCTTCGGGAGAAGCGGATAGTTTGTATTACATTCAGGCGACAAACTCTTCTGGCGGTTCTTCGTACCGAATTATTAACAAGTTGACGGGAGCTACGGTGGGAAGTAGCTCATACTCTATGCAGACATTAGGTGGGCCGACAGGAGCAGGAGATCCTATTGTTTTGTATTACAAACCAGCAAAAAAGTGGTTTTTAACTGAATTTTCGTCTTCGGGAAACAAACTATTGTTGCATGTTTCTCAGACAAGTAATCCTCAGGGAGCCTATTGGACATATCAATTTACATGTACTT
>Ga0194119_10008027_pt1 | contig 14670 bp, 14 predicted proteins | sample TA2MahC100mmetaG_FD_148620 | JGI IMG/M metagenome (GOLD analysis project Ga0194119, IMG submission 148620) | Freshwater microbial communities from Lake Tanganyika, Tanzania - TA2015018 Mahale Deep Cast 100m | ecosystem: Environmental > Aquatic > Freshwater > Lake | place: Tanzania: Lake... | reverse complement strand
TTTTTGAGCCACTCCAGCTCCATCTGCAGCCGCCCGATCTGCTGGAACAGCTCAGCCTCCTTGGCCTGCCCCTCCTCCTTGTCCTTGGTGTTCTTGCCCCTGCTGAACAGCTCGCTGGCACCGTCCAGCAGCTGTCGCTTCCACTGGCTCACCTGGATTGGGTGGATGGCGTGGTCAGCGGCGATCTCCTGGATCGTCTTGCGGCCACTGATCGCCTCCATGGCGACTCTGGCCTTGAACTCGGGGCTGTGGGTGCGGCGCTTGCTCATTGGTGGGAGCCCCTTTCAGGGGCGGTACCCCGCCTCAGAGGTTAACGATGGGGCTTGCCCAGAAAAACCAGTCCACCTCAGTTCTTGGGCTAGGCTGGTATTCCGGTCGTTTCGTTGGTTTAACCTTCTGTCTTATCATCTCTGGATGTTATCTCCATGAAAGCGGTCATCCTCGCCGGCGGCTTAGGCACCAGGATTAGTGAGGAAACTCATCTGAAACCTAAGCCTATGATAGAGATATGTGGCAGGCCGATTCTCTGGCACGTTATGAAAATATACTCGACCCACGGAATTAATGATTTCATCATATGTTGCGGCTATAAGGGATACATAATCAAAGAGTATTTTACCAACTACTTCCTTCATATGTCCGATGTCACTATTGACATGGCAAGTAATACAATGCAGGTTCATTCTCAGAATGCTGAACCTTGGCGCGTCACGCTTGTTGATACTGGTGAAAACACCATGACTGGGGGGCGCCTAAAGCGTGTCAGCAACTACTTACAAGATGAAGCGGAATTCTGCTTTACCTACGGTGATGGCCTCGCTGACATTAACATCTCTGGTCTCATAGATTACCATCGTAGACACGGCAAGTTGGCAACTATCACAGCGGTCCAGCCTCCTGGCCGTTACGGCGCTCTTCAAATCTCTGATGCTTGTGTGACCAGTTTCGTCGAAAAGCCAATTGGCGACGGTGGTTTTATAAATGGAGGCTTCTTCATCTTGTCTCCTTTAGCTCTCAATTACATCCAAAATGACCAAACACCATGGGAAGCTTCACCTTTGGATCGTCTCGCCGGCGATGGCGAATTGATGGCGTTCGAGCATCGCGGCTTCTGGCAGCCAATGGACACACTGCGTGAAAAAAATCTCCTGGAAGAGTTATGGCTGAGCGGAGAAGCTCCCTGGAAGGTTTGGTGACTTATTACACCGGTATAAGTCATCCCGCATCATTCTGGTGTGGACGCAAGGTTCTTGTCACTGGACACACCGGCTTCAAGGGGTCTTGGCTCGCTCTCTGGCTTCTTCAATTGGGTGCCCAGCTCACGGGTTTTGCTCTTGAACCGCAGACTCCAGATGCACCAGGCCAATCGCTATTTACCGCATTAGGCCTGACTTCACGCCTTGGTGACGGACATCGCATTGGCAACATTTGCGATCCCCAAGCCTTGTCGGCGGTTGTCGCGGACTGCCAACCCGAGGTGGTTTTGCATTTGGCTGCTCAACCGCTGGTTCGCCAGAGCTATCAAGATCCTCTTGGCACTTGGAGCACCAACGTGCAGGGCTCGCTGCATCTGCTTGAGGCGCTTAAGCACCTGTCAAACCCTTGCGCCGTTGTGATGGTGACAACCGACAAGGTGTATCAAAATCAAGATTGGGAATACGGGTACCGCGAGAACGACCGTCTCGGAGGCCACGATCCCTACAGTGCTAGCAAAGCGGCAGCCGAGTTGGCTATTGCCAGTTGGCGAGCCAGTTTTTGTGGATTTTCTCCCCATCAAACACCGTACCTCGCCATCGCGACTGCCCGTTCGGGCAACGTGATCGGTGGTGGTGATTGGGCTGACCATCGCATCGTGCCCGATGCCATCCGCGCCTTGGCCGCTGGACATCCAATCCCCTTGAGGAACCCAGCGGCCACCCGCCCCTGGCAACATGTACTCGAACCTCTTGGCGGCTACCTGCGGCTTGCTGAGCGGTTGTACACCACTCATCAGTCAATTGAAGAGCAACGATTCCCACACGGCAATCGTTTTGCCAGCTCTTTCAATTTCGGCCCTTCCTTGGAAGCCAACCGCAGCGTGCGGGAACTTGTCGAGACAGCTTTACAGCATTGGCCAGGATCCTGCCTGGATCGTTCCGATCCCCACGCCCCTCATGAAGCTAGTCGCCTGCATCTTCAGATTGACAAAGCACTCCATCAGCTCAGCTGGCATCCCCTTTGGGATTTCTCCTGCACAGTTGCGCACACCATTGATTGGTATCGCGCCGTGCATGAAGGGGCCAGCCCACTCGACTGCTGCCTGAAGGACTTGAAGACCTATCAAGCCTTATGCACAGATGTCCACTGAAGTCCGCCTCACCCCCATAGAAGGGTTGCTGGAGCTGGTTACCCAGCCTGTTCGCGACTACCGTGGCGCCTTCCTCAATGCCTTCCGCGCCCAGGAGCTGTCATTCGACAGGGCCTGGAGAGATCGGCCGATCGCCCAGGTCAACCTCAGCCGCACTGACTCCGTGGGCATGGTGCGCGGGCTTCATCTACAGGCGCGTCCCTACACCGAAGCCAAGCTGGTCCGCAGCCTAAGAGGACGGGTGTGGGACGTAGCGGTAGACCTGCGTCCCAGATCAGCAACCTACGGACAGTGGCATGCAGTTGAGCTCTCACCAGGCGCAGCCAATGCTCTTTTTATCCCTGAAGGTTGCGCACATGGTTTCCAGGCGCTGGAACCACGTAGTGAGCTCCTCTATTTGCACTCTGGCATCTGGGTTCCGCAAGCGGAAACGGGAGTGCGGTTCAATGATCCACAGCTGGCCATCACTTGGCCTCTGCCGCCAACTGGCTTAAGCGAGAGGGATCTTGCACTCCCGCTGCTTGAATCAATCTGATGACTTCACATCCCTGCCGCCACTGCGGAACGCCCCTGCAGCACACGGTCATCGATCTTGGCCACCAGCCACCCAGCAACGCTTACCTGCGGCCTGAACAGCTGACGCTGCCCGAGATCACCTACCCGCTGCAGGTGTTTGTGTGCAGCAGCTGCTGGCTGGTACAGCTGCCGGCCCATGCGGCGTCAGACGAGCTGTTCACGCCTGATTACGCCTACTTCTCCAGCACCTCCAGCAGCTGGTGCGCCCACGCCGAGCGCTTTGTGGCGGCAGCGGTTGAGCGGCTGGATCTGGGGCCCCAGAGCCAGGTGGTGGAGCTGGCCTCTAACGACGGGTACCTATTGCAGTACGTGCAGCAGCGCGGCATCCCATGCCTTGGCATCGAGCCCACCACTGCCACAGCCGAGGCGGCAAGAGCCAAAAACATCACCACGATCGAGCGCTTCTTCGGCGTGGCGCTGGCAGCGGAGTTGGAGTCCGCCGATCTGGTGGTGGCCAACAACGTGCTTGCCCACGTGCCCGACATCAATGATTTCGTGTCCGGCATCGCCCGGCTGCTCAAACCCCAGGGCCGCGCCTCGATCGAGTGCCCGCACCTGCTGCGGCTGCTATCGGGCAACCAGTTCGATACCATCTACCATGAGCACTACAGCTACCTGAGCCTGCAGGTGGTGCAGCGCATTGCCGCAGCTTCCGGGCTGGCGGTGGTGGATGTGGAGGAGCAGCCAACCCACGGCGGCAGCCTGCGCATCTGGCTGGCCCATCAGGGCGCAGCCGAGCCCACTGGGGCGGTTGCTGCGGTGCTGGCCGCAGAAGCAGCGTCGGGGCTCGAAACCCTGAAGGCCTACGCCGGCTTCCAGCAGCGGGCTGAAACAGCCAAGCATGCGCTGCTGGAGTTTCTGCTCCATGCCAAGCACCAAGGCCATCGGGTGCTGGGCTATGGCGCTGCCGCTAAGGGCAATACCCTGCTCAACTACGCCGGCATCCGCGCCGACCTGCTGCCCGCCGTTGCCGACCGCGCCCCCAGCAAGCAGGGCAAGTACTTGCCCGGCAGCCACATCCCGGTGATCAGCCCTGAGGAACTGGCCGAGCAGGCCCCTGATGCTCTGCTGGTGCTGCCGTGGAACCTGATCGAGGAGCTGCGCCAGCAGTTGGTGGGGTACGAGCTTTTTACCGCGATTCCAGGGCTACAGCATTGGTCGCCGTCTTAACTTCTGTGCAGCATCGATTCAAAAGAAACATCTCTGGAAGGCGCTCGAGGTGGCAAAAAATCTTTTTAACCATATGATTAGCACAGCAACCGAATCCCAAGCAGCTGACGCCTTCTTCTGGATCCTCATTCAGGGCACCGTGACTTCCTCCGCTATTAAATATGGAGCTTATTCCACTTCCACCTCGCAAAGCCACCCTTCCCACTTGCCATGTATTCGCACAGTCCTCACAAGCCTAGCGATGCACTCCCTAATATGACACTGAAATAACCATGCTTCATATTGCCAGCCTGTCTCAATACTATCAGATATGAATTTAAAAATTAATTCCATGAAACTTAAAACTCTTGCCAGGTTCTCATTTTACCGCCTAAAGACAGTTTTGAAACTTTATGATTTAATCCTAGAGCTGGTAACCGGCAGCGAGCGAGTCATAACCAAGTCTCAGGCATCGCACTGGGGCGATAGAAGCGCAACCATGCAACATGTAGATTTTTATCTAGACCCATTATTCAAGGAAGCAAAAGAGCACACTTTTGAAGATGCCCCAAATCATCTAAGTCAGCAAATTAATTTATCTAATATTGATTGGAGGATCCACATATGCACATGGGCTGCGTCGCACTGCATTAACCTCGAGGGAGATTTTGTTGAATGTGGCGTGTGGTATGGCTGGCTGAGTCGCGCCATGTGTAAGTATGTAGACTTTAATAGAACAGACAAAACCTTTCATCTTTTTGATTCATGGGGGGCTAGTGATTCGCATCCCAACTACCAAGATGACATCTACGATGCCGTAAAAGACAGATTTTCAGAGTATCCAAATGTCATCTTTCATCGAGGCTTAGTCCCTGACGTACTCAGCAAAAACGTGGATATAGAAAAAATCTCTTATTTATCTCTCGACATGAATGGAGGTATCGCCGAGCGCCAAGCCCTAAATGTACTTTATAACAAAGTTGTTAAAGGTGGAATAATCTATGTTGACGACTATGGCTGGGACTTTCCTGTCTTGCGGCACGAGCTTAGAGAATTTCTTAGAGACAAGCCGGACAGGCTTCTTCATTTTCCTTGCGGATCTTCGCTTATTGTCAAAGTCTGATCGTAACCCAGAGGGATGCAAGTGAGATCGTCTCGCATTAATCTTGTAATGTACGCAAGTTTTCATGTCCAATAAAGCATTGATCGCAATTCATGCCACTGCAAAAGTATCTACCCTGGCCGATATAGAGGCATCTTCTCGTGGAAGTAAAATTACAATCGGTGCTGGCAGCAACATCGATAGTTTCGTAAAGATCAAGCCTTGCGGCGGTAGTGGCCATGTGACGATCGGTGAGTTTTGCTATATAAATTCCGGTTGTGTACTCTATTCCGGCAACGGCATCAACATCGGCAACAATGTGCTAATAGCTGCAAATTGCTCCTTGGCTCCAGTGAACCATGCCTACCGCGATCGGGATCGACTGATCCGTGATCAAGGGTTCGGGCTAAATCGAGGTGGTATTATCATTGAGGATGACGTTTGGATCGGTTGCAATTCTGTGATCCTCGACGGCGCAATACTACGGAAGGGCTGCGTTGTTGCCGCTTGCAGTCTTATTCGTGGCGAATTCCCAGCATACTCGGTCTGTGCTGGCAACCCCGCAGTCGTGAAGGATTTTCGAAAGTGAGTTTTACTATATTAGGCCCTTCGGGTTTTATAGGAAGAGCACTCGTTAAACGGCTGTGTATTGAAGGTCACAATGTTTTTGCTCCCGAGCGTGATGATCATCGTCTATTCCTGGATGATCTTGGCCACGTGATATATGCGGCGGGAGTCACGGCAGATTTTCGGACTCGCCCCTTCGACACCATGAGAGCTCACGTACACTTCTTATCGCTGCTTCTAGAGCGTGCATCCTTTCAATCCTTACTTTACTTATCATCTGCACGCATCTACCGGCATGCAGCGGAGACGCAAGAAGAAACGCCCATCCCCGTGAGGAGCGAAGAACCGGAAGATTATTATGATCTCACTAAGCTTGCTGGTGAGGCTCTCTGCCATGTCTCAGGGAGAAAGAACGTGCGCGTAGCCCGCCTAGCAAACGTCATAGGTCGGGACTTCCAATCAAAAAACTTCGTATTTGATCTAATCCGCACAGCTTCCGAGTATGGTCGAATCAAATTGTGCAGCGCTCTTGATTCGGAGAAGGATTATGTAATGGTTGATGACGTCGTTTCCGTGCTGCCTCTGGTCGCTATGTACGGCCAACAGCGTTGTTACAATATTGCCGCCGGTTCTAACACCACGCATGCCCAGATCGTCAACGCAATTGCCACAGAGACCGGTGCAAGCTGTACCGTTGTTCCAGGAGCGCCACGCATCGCCTGTCCTCCCATCGATATCCGACGGGTACAGTCCGAGTTCACATTTGCGCCTCAGGACTTCATTTCACGAATCCCGACACTTGTAGCCCAATACAATAATAATGCAAATGTTGAAAATTGATCTTGAGAACGGGCTGGTTGTTGTACAATCGGCAGATTCAGAGCATACTATCCCGATCGGTTCGCCAAAAGCCTTTGAACTGATCTCCAAAGCCTGGATACGTAGCGGCTGGGACGGCAAATATGTCTACAGCTTCAGTTGGATGGGTCGTCCGATTATCCAGCTGCCGGATGATGTTATGCGTATTCAAGAGGCAATTTATGCCATCAAGCCTGATGTGGTGGTCGAGACCGGTGTTGCGCATGGCGGCAGTCTGATCCTCTATGCTTCGCTTTTCCGTGCAATGGGTCGTGGACGCGTCATCGGTGTCGATGTCGAGATCCGTCCGCACAACCGCACGGCAATCGAGGAGCACGAGGTGAGTGATTTAATTTCTTTAGTGGAGGGCAGTTCGACTGCTCCTGAAGTTGTTGAGCAGGTGCGCAGTCTGATTTGTACGGGCGAACGTGTGATGGTTATTCTTGACTCCAACCACTCGCGCGACCACGTCCGCGATGAACTTGAAGCCTATGGTCCACTGGTCTCGGAGGGCTCTTACATCGTCGCTACAGACGGCATTATGGGCGATCTGGTGAATGCACCCCGTTCGCAGCCAGACTGGGAATGGAATAATCCGCGCGTTGCTGCGAAAGAGTTCCTGGACGTACACCCTGAATTTGATGACGCCCCTCCCGTCTTTCCGTTCAATGAAGGTACTCTGAATCACCGCGTCACTTATTGGCCTGGGGCATGGCTGCGACGCAAGTAATCTCTGACAGCTACGCGGCAGCATTGCCTTTGGTTACTGTCGGCATGCCGATCCGGAACGGCGATCCGTATTTCAAGCTGGCTTTAGAAAGCGTACTCGCTCAGGACTACCCCAACCTTGAAATAGTAGTTTCCGATAACGGGTCAACTGACCGCACTGCCGGGATACTTGCGCGAGCTGCCGCGGCAGATCCTCGCATCCGGTTCTTCCGTCAGTCCGAGGTCCTCACCGCGTTCGAGAATTTTTACTGGGTCCTGTGCCAAGCTAGGGGCATATATTTCATGTGGGCAGCACATGACGATCTCCGTCCCGAGAACTTTGTTTCTTCGCTTGTCGCCAAGCTGGAAGTTACCCCGGATGCTGTGCTTGCTTTCAGCGACGTGCGTGTATCGCCGGTTTTTGGCCAAAGCTACGTCTACAAGACGTTCGATTACGAAACGCAGGGGATGGGTCGTCTTTCAAGAATGCGTAAGACGGCCTCGCTTCAGTGCTATCACATTTACGGTATGTGGCGGCACGACGCCCTCACTCGTATCCCGTTCATCTTTAATTCCTGGTGGCCGGACCTGCCTTTGATGATCGCAGCTGCCTCAATCGGTGTCTTCTGTAGGGTGCGAGGACTTGATTTCGACTACCTGGAAGTTCGCAAAACGAACGAACATCGTGCCCTCTATCAGGATAATGCCATTAAGGTGAATCGTTTTGTGCGGACTCTCCGGCTCTTCCACGTCATATTCCAGACCGTCAGAGTTGTCTCGGGACCGATGCTTGCTCTGATAGCTACCTGGTTTGTCATCGAAAAACAATTCTGGGTGGCATTCGGGCTGTTGACCAGGCAGATACACCGCGGTGATTACTGACTGCGCGTAATGCCCATTTCCTCGCGGATCCCACTTTCCGTAGTCATTAATAGCCTGGAGTCAGGCGGTGCGGAAAGCCATCTGCTTGGAGTCCTACCGCGTCTCGATCCGGCCCGATTTGCCGTTAGCCTATTCACGCTCCGCATCGGAGGTTCGTTGCACTCGGCTTTCATCGAGTCCGGGGTCCATGTGGTGCAGGGACATAACGGGCGTGTAAGCAGCCTTTTCCTGTTAGCCAACGAGGTCCGCAGAGTTCACCCTCTTGTGCACTGCTTCCTTCCCGAGTCCTACCTGCTCGGAGGTGGCGTTGCTCTGATGCAGGGGGCTGCGGCTTGCCTTATGAGCCGCCGATGCCGAAACCACTACCAAGCCCGTCACCCCTTTGCCGCCTGGGTCGAAAGCCATCTGCATCAGCGCATAGATGCACTGCTCGGCAATTCCCAGGCAGTAGTCCAAGATCTCCTTGATGAAGGTGCTCCCCCTGAACGTGTTCGCCTTCTTTACAACGGTATCGACAACGCGCTCTATCCGACGGGGCGGGCGCGATTTAGGCGCCGCCGGGCGATGCGCACCGAACTTCGGCTGCCCGAAGACCGGGTGGTTTTGATCTGCGTCGCCAACCTGTACCCCTATAAGGGGCATGCCGATCTCTTGGACGCGTTGGCACTACTCGGTGCTGGGAATACGGCACGCCCGACTTTGCTGTTGGTCGGACGCGACGCAGGTGCACGCGCATCCCTCGAGATCCAAGCAGCCCGATTAGGTCTGTCAGCCAGTGTGCGCTTCCTTGGAGAGCGCGGTGACGTTCCCGATCTGCTGGCCGCCAGTGACATCGGCGTACTTGCCTCACATGAGGAAGGCTTTTCTAATGCTGTAATCGAGGGCATGGCAGCCAGTTTGCCGATGGTTGTAACCAACGTTGGTGGTAATGCAGAAGCTGTGATCGATGGCGAGAGCGGTTATGTAGTCTCGTCGCACGACCCAGCTGCGCTGGCTAAGGCACTGGTGAGCCTGATTGGTGATTCTTGTTGCCGCCAGACCATGGGCGAGGCAGCCCGTCGCCGTGTCGCCGAATCGTTCTCACTTGACGCCTGTGTCACCGCCTACGAGGCTTTGTACGAAGAGCTGTGGGATCGCTGCGTGAGCGCGGCGCGGCGCAAATGATGAAAGGACGGTCCTGACGTGTGTGGCATAGCCGGCTTGATCGCCGCCGCTCCTCTCGCCGATGCCGATGCCTTGCGCGCCCGGGGGCGCGCGATGGCCAACGCGATCATCCACCGCGGTCCAGACGACGGCGGCGTCTGGATCGACGCCGAGCCTGGTGTGGCACTAGCCCATCGCCGCCTATCCATCCTCGACCTGTCGCCGGCCGGCCAGCAGCCGATGCAGTCGGCCTGTTCACGCTATGTCGTTGTTTTCAATGGCGAGATCTACAACTGGGCTGAGCTGCGTGGCGAACTTGAAGCGGTGGGCCATTCGCCGGTGTGGCGAGGCTATTCCGATACCGAGGTTTTGCTCGCCGGCATTGCTGCGTGGGGGGTTGAGGCGACTCTGCGCCGCGCTCGCGGCATGTTTGCGCTGGCCCTGTGGGACCGTGCCCAGAAAACACTCACGCTGGCGCGCGACCGCATTGGCGAGAAGCCGCTCTATTACGGCCGAGTAGGTGACTGTTTTGTTTTTGCTTCCGAGCTCAAGGCGTTACGGGCGTTGCCAGAGACACGTTTTGATACTGACCCCGGGGCGCTTGCACTCATGCTGCGCTACGGGTATGTGCCGACGCCTTACTCGATCTACAGGGGAATCTTCAAGCTGCCGCCGGGCAACCTGCTTCGAGTGGGGCCTAACGGTGTCTTCTGCGATCCCGAACCATGGTGGTCCTTCGCCGCGGCAGCTCAGGAGGGTGCCGCAAGGCAGCGCGCTTTGAGTGACGGCGCTGCCCTTGATCAGCTCGAATCGGTGCTCGGCTCAGCAATCGGTGAGCAGATGGTCGCCGACGTGCCGCTTGGTGCTCTGCTCTCTGGTGGTCTCGATTCTTCGACAGTCGTTGCCCTGATGCAGGCGCGTAGTACGCGGCCGGTGCGCACTTTCACCATCGGATTCGCCGAGGGCGACTACGACGAGGCTGCTCACGCCAAGGCGGTGGCCAAACATCTCGGTACAGAACACACCGAGCTACACGTCGACTCAGCGCAGGCACGCGACATCATCCCTCGCCTGCCCGACATCTATGACGAGCCGTTCGCCGATTCCTCCCAGATTCCGACCGCGCTGGTCTGCTCTCTGACACGGCAGCACGTCACCGTCTGCCTCTCCGGCGATGCCGGCGATGAGTTATTTGCCGGCTATAACCGTTATTTCTGGGCCACCTCCCTGTGGCGCCGTTTCGGACGCGTGCCGCCGAGCTTCCGCGGAGCTGGCTCATCTGGCCTCTCGGCCATCCCTGCCAATATCTGGAATGAGCTCTTCCGCCTGATCGGCCCTTTACTGCCGTCACGGCTGCGCGTTAGCAATCCAGGCGACAAGCTGCACAAACTTGCTGAGGTCCTCGCCGCGCCGTCGCCTGAAGCCCTTTATGCCGAGTTAGTCAGCCAGTGGCGCGGTCCTCTGCCGCTGCTCGGAATCGATGAGCCGTCGACGTTGGTCGCGACCCCTAGCCACTGGCCGGTTCTGCCCAGCTTTACTGAGCGAATGATGGCGGTGGATACGCTCACCTATCTGCCTGATGACATCCTTGTCAAGATCGACCGGGCTGCAATGGCCGCCAGTCTGGAAACCCGGGTTCCTTTCCTTGATCCCCGCGTGATCGACTTCGCATGGCGCTTGCCCTTAGGGCAAAAAGTGCGTGACGGCCAGGGCAAATGGCTGCTGCGCCAGTTGCTTTACCGCCATGTTCCCCGTGAACTTGTGGAACGCCCCAAACAGGGCTTTGGTGTGCCGATTGAGCACTGGCTGCGCGGCCCCCTACGTGACTGGGCAGAAGAACTTTTGTCCCCGAAAGCGTTGGCTGCCGATGGACTGCTTGACCCTACTCCGATTCGTGTCATGTGGCAGCGCCATCTTTCAGGCCGAAATGCTCAATATGCTCTTTGGAACGTTTTGATGTATCAGGCCTGGAGGCAGCGGTGGAATTGAAGGTTTGCCAGCTCTGCGCTGTGGATTTCACCCTCAAGAACTTCCTGTTGCCTTTGGTTGATGGGATGCGAGCCAAAGGATGGCAGGTCGTTTCCGTTTGTTCGAACGGCCAGTATGTAGCGGGTTTGCGTGCTCAGGGCTATTGCATTCAGGCAATTCCAATCGCTCGCAGCATGAATCCCTTCCTTGCACTGCGATCGCTTATTCGGCTAACCTTATTTCTACGTCGCCAACCTTTTGATGTTGTTCATGTTCATACGCCTGTTGCGGCGTTGATCGGGCGCATCGCGGCCAAGTTGGCTGGTGTTCAACTCGTTGTCTATACAGCGCATGGATTTTATTTTCATGATCACATGCCCTGCTGGAAGCGTGCATTATTTGTGAAACTTGAGCAGGCCTGTGGTCGATTGACGGATCTGCTCTTCTGTCAAAGTGCTGAGGATGCAGTCACTGCAATTCGGCAGGGCATCGCTCCTGCAAGCCGTGTTGTTGCCATTGGGAATGGCGTGGACACGCAACGCTTTGATCCTTCCACAGTTTGCACCGGCCACAATGTAAGGAATTCTCTTGGCATTCCAAGAGATGCTTTTGTTGTTGGTCTCATTGGTCGTCAGGTTCGGGAGAAGGGCATCGGCGAGTTCCTTAGAGCAATGACCTCTCTGGCAGAGCGTCACCAACACTTATGGGTCTTGCTGGTGGGAGATCGCTTAGACAGTGATCACGACAGGGGGATAGCACGCTCGTTTGCGACTGCTCATGCTCGCCTAGGCAATCGCCTGGTTGCCCTAGGAGCTCGTGATGACATTCCAGAAGTGCTGGCGGCCATGGATCTTTTTTGCCTGCCCTCGTGGCGAGAGGGCATGCCGCGCACCATTATCGAGGCGATGATGATGGCAAAGCCTGTTGTTGCCACTAATATTCGCGGCGCTCGTGAAGAGGTTGTTCACGAAGAGACTGGGTTGCTTGTTCCAGTGCAATCGTCCTCTGACATAGCCACTGCCGTGGAAAAAATCCTGCTCAATCCGTCTTGGGGTAGGTCTCTAGGGCGTGCCGGTCGAGAACGTGCCCTGCAGCTCTATGACGAGAAGCATGTCGTTGCACTGCAGCTTTCGCATATCCAGCACGCTGCTCGATCGTTGAGGTCTGCTGATTGGAAACGATCATGCTGATTCCTGATTATTTCTAATAACCATGCCTTCATCTGCGTTGCTCCTGGCAGTGGCGGCCTCTCTGTTCAGCTACTTCCTCCTCCGCATCTTGAGGCCCCATTTGGTTCGCAGTCTCTTGGACCAACCAAACTCACGCAGCTCACACTCTCAGCCAACGCCACGTGGTGGCGGCGTGGTCTTTGTGTTCGTCGCCTGTGCGTACAGCGCCTTGGCGTTATTTCCATTCGGCGGGCCTGGTCTCGTCTTTGACTCAGCGGCTGGCTTGGCAATCGTGGCGCTGCCCTTGGCTGTCGTGGGTTTTCTCGATGATCGACTCAGCCTTCCTGCTGCCTGGCGCTACACCATTCAGGTGGCGACAGCCCTGGGATTGATCCTGCTCAGCCCTTTGCCACTTCCCTGGCAAGTGCTTCCGCTGCTCCTGATTGCTGTGACTGCTGTTATTAATTTCACCAACTTCATGGATGGCCTGGATGGTTTAGTCGCCGGCTGCATGGTCATTGTCCTTGCAACGGTTGCGAGCCAGCTTTCAGCGTCCTGGTCGACTTGGGGCTTAGTGGGAGCATTACTCGGGTTTCTCCTCTGGAATTGGAGTCCAGCGAAGGTCTTCATGGGAGACGTAGGTAGCACCTTCTTAGGTGCTGTTTTTGCCGGTTTGGTTCTCCAGGCCCCCACTTGGCCAGAAGCCTTGGCATTTCTGTTGGTGGCCACACCGTTGTTGGCCGATGCTTGCCTTTGCGTGGTGCGCCGCCTCACGGCCGGTCAACCCGTCTTCGAGGCTCACCGCCTGCATCTCTATCAGCGTCTGCACCAGGCTGGTTGGTCCCATGCGAAGGTCGCTAGCACATACCTCGCGGCCACTGCCGCAATGGCCGTTGCTTTGCTCTACGGAGGTTTGCAATCCGTGCTGCTGCTTGCTGTTCTTGAGGTGATGGTGGGATTCTGGCTGGATCAACGCGTCGCGCTTTCCTTCGCTGATGCAACGTCAACACACTCCACTATAACTCAGAGAATCTCTGATTGATCCAGTTCAACGCCCTCGTTAGCAGTCTCAGCCTTCAAGCCCTCAGGCTCTCGCCTTTGCGGCGGCGTTTCCTGCTGATCGCAGCTGATTTGCTGTTCATCCCACTCTCGGTCTGGCTGAGCTTCTGGCTTCGCCTGGCTGAACCCTGGGCTGCCGAGCTTCAGCTCAGCTTATGGATTGTTCCTGCCGTTTGGCTTATAGCTCTCCCCTTGTATGGCCTCACCGGTCAGTACAAAGGTCTAACTCGTTATGTCGGCAGCGTTGCTTTGTACAGGCTGGCAGGCCGAAATGGCCTGCTGGTGCTCTTTCTGGCCATGGCAGGGCTCATGCTTCAGCTTCCGTTGCCTCCGCGTAGTAGCTGGCTACTGCTTTGGCTCTTGCTCACCGGGCTTACCGGGACAGTGCGTTTTGTGCTTCGCGATGCCTTGCTGAAGCTCCAAGATGGCATCGCCCCTCGTTACGTGCGCGTGGCGATTTATGGCGCCGGCGCCGCCGGTTCTCAGCTGGCAGCCGCACTCCGCTTAGCTGGAAAGCACAAAGTTGTGCTTTTTGTTGACGATGAGCCTCTGCTCTGGCGGCGCAACATCAACGGAGTGCCAATCCGATCGCCGATATTTCTGTCCCAGGGCCCTGAGCGCTTCGATCAGGTACTGCTTGCGATTCCCTCCCTGAGTCGCCAACGTCGTCGTTGCATCATTGAAGCGCTGCGACCCTTCGGCATTCCTGTTCTTCAGGTCCCATCCGTAGGCGAAATAGCCAGCGGTCAGGCACGGATTGACACGCTACGACCGATTGCCATTGAAGAACTGTTGGGTCGCGATCCTGTGCCTCCTGATCCTCGCCTGCTTGGTCCGGGTGTTCAAGATCAGGTGGTACTTGTCACCGGGGCTGGTGGATCGATTGGTTCAGAGCTTTGTCGCCAGATCCTGCGGCTGTCGCCTCTGCGGCTGGTATTGCTTGAAAGCAGTGAACCTAGCTGTTGTGTCTCACCACGTTGATCAGCAAAGCAGCTCGTCGAGCCGCTGCTGAGGGGATCGGCTGCCGAGGGCTGAGTGTTTCCTGATCCGGTTATAGATCGACAGGTAACGGGGTAGCCAGGCGTTCCGCTCCTGGGAGTTCTCGAACGGCATGGCATAGGCCCATTCCTTGCAGAGGGTCT
>Ga0194119_10008024_pt1 | contig 14676 bp, 13 predicted proteins | sample TA2MahC100mmetaG_FD_148620 | JGI IMG/M metagenome (GOLD analysis project Ga0194119, IMG submission 148620) | Freshwater microbial communities from Lake Tanganyika, Tanzania - TA2015018 Mahale Deep Cast 100m | ecosystem: Environmental > Aquatic > Freshwater > Lake | place: Tanzania: Lake... | reverse complement strand
CCTGGGCGCTCATCACAACATCCCCGTCTTTAAAAGGGATGTGCTCTACCCTATCGCAAAAAGAACTTACATATGGATCAGGCCGGGACTCTTTTTCCCGGTTTTCAAACCCCATCCCTAATTCGGGAGCCGGAAGATAATCCTGTATGATGCGAAAAAACCCCTTATAGAGCGGCATCTCTTTTCCATTTTCAAAAAACTTTTTGGCAAATCTCTCTACAAGAGCAGGTATTTGTCGAATGTCTAGCGGGTTGTCAAAATCCACGTTATCCCCATCAAATTCGATCCAAGAAGCCCACGTCTCAACAGCCCGATCAATAGTCATACGAAATCTTTTGTTAGAAATTTACCCATTAGGGTTTTTTTGCTTTTTACGGATTCTTAAGCTTTTAAAGAAGGTTTGCCAAAAAGATCTATTTTCCCACTTTGGCATGGAGGATATTTTACATAGGTCACCCTTTTTATGAAATACAACAAAATAACCTACTAAAGGGGTATCAGTTTCTTTAGAGCCTATTTTTTTGACTCCCACGTTTATCCCCCTCTCGCTTAGTATTAAAGAGTCGATAGGCAATTTCAAAAATAGGCTTAAAATGACTTCGATTGAAAAGAGGCTCCATTTGGGTATCTATGGCTTGATAGAAGAAAACGGGCGGATTCTTGTCATTCGTAAATCCCGCGGTCCCTATAGGGGTTTGTTTGACCTCCCAGGGGGTAGACCCCTTCACGGTGAAGATCTGTTAACGGCTTTGACAAGAGAGATTGAGGAGGAGACCGGTATAAAGGCAAAAAGCTTCTCTTTTTTCGGCAATTTTTCCCACCTCGTTCCGTACCAAGACGATGGGGGTCGCCTGATGGAATTGTACCACGTTGCGCTGGTCTACCTAGTCGAAACTATGGATGGTGAACACCTTGACCACAAGATTATAGCTGAGGATGTAGAGGGCAGCCTATGGATCGAAATTTACAAGCTAAAGGGTACCGAATGTTCCCTCCCTTTGATCAGTGTTCTAGAAAGCCTCGGTGCCACCGAGCATTAGCCCACCCCAAAAGCGCCAAGCAAAATGCTTTTTAGGAAAAAGGGAATCTTTTAAAAAAATAAAACCCCTTCTAGAAGGGGTTTTTCGGCATTTACAGCAGAACTCTAAAAAGGTCCCGCTATTTTAAAAGTGATTTTTTAAAAAACGTAAGCTTGCGCAATATTTCTTCTTTCTTCTGTTGGACTGCTTAAGCATATCAATGCTATGATTCTTAAAAATATATTGCTTAGTTTTAAGGGGGTGCCAACATATTGCCCTGCAGCTCTTAGAGAACCATCGATGGCTGCATTAAAAAACGCAAATTTGACACAACTGCCTATCACACTATTTCTCCCAAAAAGTTTCTTTACAAACGGTGTTATCAAGGCGTCGATAAGGGTCGCCGACGCTGCAAGAGTTGCCCCAAGCAAGGTCATATTCCTAGAAGACCCTGAATACATGTGTATAGCTGCCGTCACAAAAGCCCCTTGCAAGGCCTTTAATGGTATTTGTTTTGGCAGGTCTTGCGTAAGCGCATTTAAAGAATTAAGTTGTACTGACATATTAAAATGACTCCAAATTACCGAGATATTTTACAAAATAATTCGGTTAATTTTCAACAAAAACGTTTGGTTATTGCTCCCCCCTTCAACCGCAAAAAAATAGTTATTTTTTGAGAATCAGAAGATATTTGTCCCCATCCTTTATGACAAACGGCCTGGATGGGGTTGGTTGCCGACGGTTCTTTATCGGGGAGGGATTCTTTTCAGGAGGGGCGTCGCACGGAAGACGCTCGGGTGTTGCACCAAGTAGGTTAGATCTATTGAGGTGCGACGCCGAGTTTGTCTCTTAGAAAATCTAAAAAAATGGGGAGGTTAGAAAGCATCCTAAGATTTTAAATCCCTTTAGTAAAAGGAACGAAGAAAAATTCTTTTCTACAGATTATCGCTAGGTTTTTCAAATAGGCCCTTTTTTGAAGTTTAGCTGAACGGCACAGGGAATGTTCTTCTTGCGCGTGTGGAAAAATGCCAAAGCCCCCAGCTTCCAAAAATAAGAGCCAGGACAACCATTCTGGATTGTGTCAACAGAGTGTAGTCCATCTGATTCACACCTGAAATTTTTGGAGTTACTAAAAAGGAGGGAACCCCTCTTAAATTTCCTTCCGGTACAAAACCAAAATCTCGCGAGTCTGCACTTACAGCGTGGTTATCCCCAAGGCAAAAATATTTCCCCTCAGGAACCTTGATGCCCAAGGTACGGATTTTTTCTTTATCTAAGGAGCCATCTTTAAGGAGCGGAGGTCCGTTGTCTACAAATCCAAGGACTTCTCTATTATCAGATGCCCTCTTTTTTTCTGCCTCTACAAATTGGATAAGCCTCTGATCGCGTCTATCGAGAAACTTATTTCCCATGACCCAAAGATCAGAGTCTCTAAAATAGAGATACCTGGAAGGGTATAGACCGACAAAAGAAGAATTCGGACCAAACCTTTCGTCAAATTCTATTCCAAAATTGATTAGGCTTACTACTCTGTCTGTATCAAATTGCATCAGAGGATGGCTCGTTTCGAGTTCCGAGGCGTAACCCTGAAATCCGATACTGTAGCCTTTCCCACCAAAAAATTCGTAGGTTCCATCTGGGATTCCCTTAAGATGCGGTCTGTTATCAAGGTGTTTTTCGGCCTCACCCTCGGCAACCCATGGAAAAGCGATCGAATTTTTCACAACAAATCGGCTGGTCTGCAAATTAGAAAAAAGAGCGCGTAATAAATTTTCATCTAAGGGCAAAGACGACACCATGTGCTCAAGATGACCTACACCCTGTTTCACAAGAAGAGTCTTGTCAAGCTGAAGCGTAGGATGATGAAAAATTTTAAGATGCAGTTTATCCTGATCTTTTTCAATCCTAAACATCCCGTAGTTTCCAAAACCAAAAAGATCGGAATAGTTTTCTATAGGCTTTTGGGTAGGTTGGTTTGTGTAAATCACTCTACCTAAAAAAGAGCCCCAGGCTGTTCTGTCAACCCTTGCAACGGGTAGACTAGACTGGTAAACATAAAGTGTGTTTTTCAACCAACGCAATTTACCGTCCAAACGCATGAAGGGAATATGCTCAAGCTGAGCAAAGGGGGGGCTTCGAAAATCTTGGGAGATATCGTTTCCCTCTTTATCTAATCCGTAAATCCGCCCACCATAGAAGTAGAGAATATCACCCGGTTTTCCTATTAATCTTTTAACGTACTGTTTATAGCCATCAAACAGGTAAAAATATTTCATTTTTACACCGTCGATATCCATATTTTCACCTGTAAAAGTGACGATTCCGCCCCTTTTGATCTCTTCAGGTTCAAAGAAAAAATGTGCAGGTGTCAAGGGGACATTGATTCCAAACTGGTTTTTTGAAACTACAAGCCGATCCAGTTCTTTAAGGGTAGGGCGCATGGAGCCGGTAGGAATCTGGAAAGGTTCAAACCAAACTTGTCTCAACAAAACAATCACTGCAATAAAAAAAAGATTTGAAAAGATGCCCTTCAAAAAACGATAGAATTTTGTTCGAGGAAAAATCCGCTCTTCGGTCTCTAAAATCTGGTCAAGTGTCGCTCGCGAGGATTCTTTATTTTTATCAAGGATGTGGGACTGGAGTTTTTTTAAAAGATTCTCCATTTCCGCCCGATCGGAGGGGGCAACTCCACTCTTTTTCTTTTGAAAATTGTGATAGATTGAGAGAAATTTTAAACGAGTTTTTTTTATTGTCGTGACCATGCTGTAGATTAATTTATCTCAAAAACCTCTATTGAGTCAATTTTACTTGAATGGACTCCGGATGTTTTAGCGCTAAGACGAAATGTTTTATCTTTTAAGGAGATGCCTTTAGGCAATTCTATTTTAAGGATGTATGCATCTCCCCTTTTTTCATAAGTAAAATCTAGCCCTGTCAGGTGAGGGGTCCCTACCTGCTGCAAAAAAAGGCTAAAAGGGGCAAACCCTTTGGGACAACGCAATGTCGCAGACAAAAAGGCCCCTTTCTGTTGGATCCCCCCTTCAAACTCGGGAGGACGGCGAGGGAAGTATTTGATTGCACTTTTATAAAATTTGCCCTGATCTATTTGGCTAAATCTGGCAAGAGGGTGGGTCTTGTTTTGAATATCGATCATGTAAGGGAAAGTCTCTTGTGATTTAGGATCGTAATGAAGATCGATACGTAGACCACTTAATACGGAGCTATCCTCGTCCCAGTATTTCCTATACAGATCCGATTTCTCCACAAAGACATTTTTGTTTGAAATGAGCTTGGGAGGCGACCACACCTTTTGGGTTTTAGGCAAAATCTTGCGCCTCTGATCAGGCATCAGCTCCCAGTTTACCAAAAAAAACTTGGGGAGTATCGGTAAATCTAGATCAAAAGAGATGAAAGCTTTTTTTGGCGGGCAGTAGGCTTCTAAAATATCGGGGTTATCAAGCGTCATTTCATAAAGAACCCACTGCGTCGATCCGACAGCTCCGTTTTTTACCCAGTCTTCTACAGCATCCAATAAGAGCTTCGGATTGGTGTCAAGTGTGTGTATCTCCTCAATAATGAGCGTCTTATCAGTTCGATCAAAGAGGCCAATAAAAGAAATCTGGTGCCCTTGCCTATAAACGACGTAATCACCCTTAAGGCCAGCTTTACATTTCTCTTTAAAAGAAAATCCAAAAAGGGGAATGAATAGAAGTAGGAGTACACAACGCAGCATGTTTAAAAGTTTACCAAAAAAAAGTGTTTTATGGGGAGTTTTGCCCATAATTTTTTTCATGAGTTGTACCTCCAGAGCCCCCATGGCTGGGCCCTCCAAAGAGGAAAAAATGTTCTATGTACAAAACCTCAAGGAGCGGATACTCAAAGCCGAAACGGCCCTTTTGCGTCTAAAATTTGATAAAGAAAAGCTCCACAGTCGCTTTGGTCGTGTAAATAAAGCCGAATTTAAAGAAAAACTGACCCTACTCGATAAAGAAATAGATGATTTGATGAAAGAAATTATCTATTTGCGCTCCCTCAATTTAGACGAACTTTACGATTATCCTTAGATTCTGAAGGATTTGTTCATTAGACTGGAACTTGTGGTTAATCGAAATTTTTTGTTTAATAGCAGATTATGAAAAAATCTACCCTATTTGCCTGTCTTTACTATTCGTTTGTGGATTATCTCTCTTTTTTTATAGTTACAGCACTTTTCACTCCGCTAATTTTAGCTCAAAATTCCCTATATAAAGACCCTCTAGGGATTATGAAAGAACCCGAGGTTTTACTGGGGGTTATACTGGGTGCTTACGGATTGGGACTTTTTTTAGGGTCTCCGCTTTTAGGCAGGTGGAGCGATCATACCAATAGAAAATCGGTATTACAATTTTCTATGGCGATTTATGTTCTTGGGAACATAGGTGTGGGGTATTTTTTTTCTGTAGCAAATGTTTGGATGATAATCCTTTTCCGTCTTATTACAGGTCTAGGCTCATCGGGTGCCCAACTCTTATACAACGTTGTGCAAGATTTAGAGCCCGTTGAAAAATCGCGCGGTAAGGCGATGGGTTATCTTGTGGCTGTTTCCTCCTTTGCTACGGTAATTGGACCAGCGTTTGGATCTTTTTTTGCAGGCGATAAAGGGCTTGAATTGGCAATTCCTTTTTTTGTTCTGGCTTTTATGGGAGCCTCATCCCTTTTTATAAATAAGATTTATTTGCCCAAGAACAAGTCGATAGATAAGAAAAGAAAAGAGAATTTTTTAGCGGTTTTTTCGCAGACTGAGATTTTAGTTGTAGCTCTATGTTTTTTTCTTTTTATCCTGAATTTAGAGTCCGTTTTTGTTGCGATCCCAATTCTTATGGTCATGGGATTCAACGTCACAAGTGATTGGATTGCTTTATTTTTTGGCTATGGGGGACTCATCTCGGTCTTTGCAGGAACTTTTGTCATTCCCTGGATGAGCCGATTTTTTTCGGTTCGACTAGCTTTTTTGACAAGTCTACTCGGGACAGCTCTCTCTGTTTTTTCTTTTTTTCTCGTCTCAACACCTGAGGAGCTATTTGCCCCTTTGACCTTTTTTGCCATCTTTGCGACCGTGGCGTGGTCAAAGGGCAATGAGCTTGCTGTAGCTATACCAGATAAAAAAAATACAGGGGTTGTAATGGGAGTATTTGGAAGCTTAATCGCTCTCGCGGTTTTGTTAGCCTCCGTCTCGATGGGGTACTTAGCAGCACTCAATAGCCTTTTGCCCCTTTTAACCATTTCTATCCTGGCAGTTTTGAATTTAGTGGTTGCTTTTCTAGGCTACCAGAAACTCATCGTGTCGAAAAAATAGCCTAATTTAAAAGCAATATTTTCCGCTTAAATAAGGGGTAGGTGAATACGTTGTATTTGGGGTTTAAAAAACCTTAAAATGGGTTTCTCTATTTTGAAAAAACAAAAAGCTTCTGTGAAGCTCTCACTTTTGAAATCTGTTAATTATATAATCCAGAATTAAGCATGTTGGTTTAACTTTCAACTTTACGTTTCTTGGGAGCTTTTCTATTTCGATTCCAAAAAATGATTCAAACAGCCCAGATACTAATCCGTTGGGTCCTGATCTTTTCAATTGAGCATTAGGGGTGGTTGAGGAAATTGGTTTGAAACCGAGTGAAGGAAGGGGGTGGGTTTGGGATTTAGACCATATATAAGGACCCAAAGGGGGCTTTGTCGAGGTAAATTTACTTACGCGGTTAGAGCCTAAAACCTCTTTAAGGAGTGAGCTGAAGCTACTAATCGGGTTGATCATGTCTGACCTCTTTGATTTAAGAAAAGATTTTAATAATTTTATTTATAAAAATCAAATATTAACTTTTCTAGTTGAATTACAAAGCCTTAGAGAGATATTCTATTCTATTAAAAAGCTTTTTGATGAATTTTATGCCCTTTTTCGTCTTACACCTTGTGACCCTTTTTGCCGTATATCAAAACCCATTTGAGATTTCTTTCGAGGATAAAAAAGAACTTTCTCATAGGGATGTGACTGAAATTCAGGATCTTCTAAGGAAAAAGGATGCCACAAAAATTCTCAAGGAGCTTTATACCCAAAAAATGGGTGTTTTTGATGAGCTTAAGCCCTTCAGAGAATTTGAGGGGAGAATCAACAGGTGTTTAAAGCAAGTTCTTATAGATCCCCAAAGGGGTCTATTTCCTGAAGTTGAACTTGTGAAGATTAATGAGGGGGGGAGCCATTGTTTTGTTGTTGCAGCTCCGCTAGGCCCCAAGTACCCCCAGCTCCTCAAAAGTTTGATTGAAGGGCTTAAGGAGATAGGATTCAACGGATATTTGTACTACCGGATAGGTGGTGTACCAAACCCTACCGGTCGAGAGGCAAAATGGGCCGGCGTACCCTATTCCTTCAAGATTTTCATGATGATGGAGGCGCACAATAGAGGTTTCACTAAGCTCATATGGCTTGATAGCGCTCTATTCCCTTTCAAAAATCCCTCCGCTCTTTTTGAACGACTCGAAAATGAGGGGTCGTTTGTTTTACATAGGACACATCCTAAAAGCTCCATACTTCCTTGCACCCTTGCGAGTATAGAAAACCTCACTCACGTGGATTTGACACAAGCCCCCCATGTGAGGATGTGGATTTTTGGCCTCGATACAAGTGCCGATTGGGTCAAAAGCTTTTTTTTCGACTATACGGAAATGGTCCGTTTGGGCGTCCCTTTTTTTTCTTGTTACCCTGAAGAGTATGTCCTTTCTGCACTCGTTAAAAAATATGAGAATTATTTTCCATCTTTAAAAGACCCTAAACTCGTGCCAAAATTCGGATACGGTAAAATCATCAAAACCCATGATGGTGACTGCGAAAATTTTTGGAGAGCAAGAAAAGAGGGGTATATGTTTGTGGTAAGGGAACATTAATAGCTTTATGTGGATAGGTCTTTTTTTACTTTGTTTTTGGGTGAGTGCCAATCCGTTTTTGATCGATATGAAACCGTCTAAGGATGAGAGCTATGATTTCTTAGAACAGGTGCAATTAGCCATGTCCAAAATTGATGTCAGAGAGGATCTCGAGCGGATTTATCCTGTCCAAATTTTTTTCAAAAAAAAATTTAATGAAAAAGAGGATTTTTATCGACGGGCAATGCGTGGAGCTAAGCAAACGCTGATAGATACATCTCAAGAGCTTTACCCAAAAAAAGAGCTGGTGGAGGTGAACGGGGGCGGAAGCAATTGTGTGGTATTGAGCTGTCCTATTCATCCTAAGTATGAACAGCTTCTTTTGAGCTTGATAGAGGCTCTTAAAGAGATCGGCTTTAAAGGGGCTATCTATTATCGAATTGGGGGATTTCCCAATCCTACCGGAGAGGAGGTGCGGTATGTTGCAGTTCCCTATTCCTTTAAAATTTTCACAATGATTGAAGCATATCAGCTGGGATACAAAAATATCTTGTGGTTAGATGCCTCTGTTTATCCGTTACAAAATCTTGAATTAATTTTCCAAAAAATCCGCGATGAGGGAGCCGTTATAAGCTGGAAAAAATTTCGACGAAATGGCCTTTTACCAAAAACAGAAAAAATTCTTTTTGATCTGACCGGTTATGAGCCGGGTTTTTTTGAACACGTCAGCATGCAAGTCTTTGGTCTAAGGATGGATTTACCCTGGGTGCAAGATTTTATTGAGGACTACTATAAGATGGTCCGCTTGGGCACCCCTTTCATTTCGTGTTATCCAGAGGAGCATGTGATTTCCAGCTTGGCTTACAAATACAGAAACAAGCTTCCGAAAAAATTATCTAAAATTATTCTCCCATGCGCAGATGACAACAGGGTGTTTGTGGATGCAAAAAAACAAGGATACTTTTTTTTCCTTCGCAAACACTAAAACTAAAAAGGGGTAAATGAGATGAAAATAGAGTTTTTCTTAATTTTGTTGTCCCTTGGACTTAGTGCACAGGTTTTAAACCCTTTTGAGATAGACTTTCCAAAAAAAAAGGAGTTGAGCTACGAGGATTATGAATATTTACAAATGTGCCTAGGTCAAAAAAATCTTGAAGAGCTTGTAGATTCTATTTGTCCTAGCGGATTTTTTTACAAAAAAAACGACCTTTTAAGGCGAATTTCCTCTTTCACACGACAGACAATGATTTGTAGGGAAAAGAATCTATTTCCTTTGAAGGTCCATCTTGAAGGAGACCCTAGTGAAGAAAATTGCGTTGTATTAGGCTGTTCTTATGATAAAAGTTATCCCTCTTTATTAAGAGAGCTAGTGGGAGCTTTACGTGAAATAGGATTTAAAGGGGGGATCTACTATCGGATCGGTGGTTATCCAAATCCTACAGGGGAAGAGGCGAGATTTGCAGCTGTTCCCTATGCAATGAAAATGTTTATGATTTACGAAGCCTCCCTATTGGGATACAAAAATGTGCTGTGGCTAGATTGTTCCGCATGGCCGCTGAAACCTTTGGATTATTGTTTCGAAATCATTGAAAAACAGGGTCTGATTGTTGAGTCTGGCAGACCGAATATACAAGTTTTGATTCCTCAAACAAGGGCTATTTTAGAGAGAAAATTTGGAATCGATTTTTCGAAAGCACCCCACGTAGCCGGATGGTTAATCGGTTTTAGAATGGATGCGCCGTTTGTAAAAAGAATTTTCTTAGATTATTATGAAATGGTACGCCAGGGTACGCCTTTTATATCCATTACCCCTGAGGAGACTGTTTTAACTGCTTTATTTGCTAAACATGCACCATCACTTTTATCGCATCAAAATCTTATGATTGCAGCAAAAACCCAGGATGCTCGTTTGATGGAGGGTAGAGGAAAAGGTGTGAAGTTTTTAATTCGTTCTCATTAAGTGATGGTGTATGCTAGAGATGATTTTGATGCTGACTTTATGTTTTTCTAATCCTTTTGAAATTGAGGCTCCTACTACTACAAATCCGACCGTGGAGGATTACAAAAATGCCCAGGCTGCACTTCGAAAAATAGAAATTGGCCATTTGATAAAAAAACTCTATCCAGCGGATTGGGAAAAAGAGATAGCGAAGTCCTCAAAATATTTTTACAAAAAAGAGGATTTTATATTGCGATGTTCAAAAGCCCTTTCGCAGAACCTTTTTTTATATAATCCAAAGACGATTTTCTCAGAGGGGACAGATAAAAAAAATTGCGTAGTCGGCTACTGCTCGTACAACGGGCCCCTTTCAAATTTACTCGAGGAGTTGGAAATTGCTCTTAGGGAGGTGGGTTTTTGTGGCGGTATCTATTATCGAACTGGTGGGTATCCAACGCCAAGAGGCGATGAATTAAAATTTGCAGGAGTTCCTTACGCTTTTAAGCTATTTATGATCGAAGAGGCTTTTAAATTAGGTTTTGAGCAGGTTTTGTGGCTCGACTCTTCGGTTTGGCCCTTGAGCTCAATCGATGATCTATTTCAGGAGATAAAAAAAGAGGGGTTTTTGTTTGATTGGGGAAAACCTAATTTATATGGAATACTTCCGGTAGCAAAAAAAGCCTTAGAGGAGTACTTAGGGAGGGATTTTATTAAAGAACGTAAAATTGCTGGATGGATTATGGGAATGTCCTCTTTGGATCCACGCACTAAGAATATTTTAAAAGACTATCGGGTTCTTGTAGAAATGGGAATCCCTTTTTTGTCTGTCAATCCTGAAGAATATGTGATCACCAATATTCTTTTGAAACATGGTGTTGAGGCACGAGCAAGAAAAAACTTTATGATTACATGTACCAAAAACAACAGTACATACGTGGATGCGATCAAAAAAGGGTGTAAATTTATCATAAGGGTCCATTAATGCATCGATTTTGGTTTATTTTAGCCCCCTTTTTTTTCCTACAGCACTTAATTTCTGGTGAAAACGAGATTGGATTCAAGGTTCGCCAACTACAGAACCCTTTTTTAGTCGATTTCAAAATCTCAAAGGATCACTCTTTTGAGGAATTAGATGCCTATCAAGAGGCTTTGCGTTACCTTAAAGTGTACGAGATTTTGTCTCAGAGGTACTACGCACCTGAAAATAAGAGAGGGTTTTATCAAAAGTCTGTGAAATACGATGATTTTGCAAACCGCCTTCACAAAGGGCTTTGGCAGACCTTTATTGATCTAAAAGGGGAGCGGTTTCCTGTTTCAAAAGTTGTGGAAATCAATGGGGGCGGGTCAGATTGTATAGTCCTTTTTTCTTCTTTAGACCGAGTATACCCCCAACATCTACTCACTTTGGTAGAAGCGCTCAAAGAGGTGGGGTTTCAGGGGTGGGTCTATTATCGACTGGGTGGCTATCCTCAACCTACGAATAGCGAGCTTATGTATGCAGGAGTCCCGTACGCTTTCAAAATGTTTATGATGGAGGAGGCAAAAAATTTAGGATTTCGGTATTTGCTTTGGCTAGATTCTTCTTTGTTGCCTCTAAAAAATCCACAGCCTTTATTTGATTTGATCCGTGAAAAAGGGGTAGTTTACAAGGATGTGGCCCCTTTACCCGAGTTCATGCTGGAGCAAACCAGGTTGGATATTCAGCTACTGACAGGCATCGATGTTTTAAAATGCCGCCATTTGCGCATGCCTGTTTTTGGAATCGATACGAATTTATCATGGTTTCCCTCTTTTCTTAAAGATCACCGCGATCTTGTGAGAATTGGCACTCCATTCGTATCGGGGTTGCCGGAGGAGTTTGTTTTAACTGCGCTCAAAGAGATTTATTTTGCTAAAGATATCACTCCCACACCAAACCTAGTAGGGTTCCATTTCGTTCCTGCAGTAGCCCAAAAAAACTATTTTTACTTAAGGCACCATTGATAAAAAACATCAAGGGTGCTCAATTTCGATTTAACTCCTCGTTTTTTTGTGGGCTACAATCGAATGGTAGGCTTTTAGCGCTTCCTCCCTTGCTTCAGCATGATCCACAATTCTCGGCAAAGGCTCTTTGATCCATTTTTTAATATACTCGTGTGTCGGGTCAAATTTTGCCTCTTGGAGATCGGGGTGGAAAATTCGAAAGAAAGGGGCCGCATCGGCACCACAGCCACCCACCCATTGCCAGCCTAAAGTGTTGGAGGCAAGATCCGCATCCACAAGGCAATCCCAAAACCATTTCGCCCCTTCTAACCAATGGATTCTGAGGTCTTTAATCAAAAAAGAACCCACAATCATTCTGACACGGTTGTGCATCCAACCCGTATGCTGCAGTTCGCGCATCCCGGCATCGACTATGGGGAATCCAGTCTCGCCTCTTTGCCAAGCCTTAAGAAGTTTCGCATTTTTTTGCCAGGGAAACGCATCGAATTCGGGCTTGAGCGGTTTGTCAGTTGTATGGGGGAAATGAAATAATAGATGTTTTGCAAATTCTCTCCATACAAGCTCCTTCCTGTAGGTTAAAGAAGCGCCTGTTGCGTGCCAAACAGTTCTTGGGCTGATCTCTCCTAAATGAAGGTGAGCAGAGAGTTTCGAGCTGCCTTCGATAGCAGGGTAATTTCTATCGTGAGCGTAATTTTCCACTCTTCCTTTATCCACAAAATTGCGTAGCCGTTTTTTTGCCCCCTTTTCCCCGGGCTCCCAAAGAGAGGGGATCAGATGAAGATCCCACGTTTGCTTAAGGTGGAGTTTAGAGAGGGGATCACAGGCCCCTTTGAGACAATTTTCCAAAGACCTGGGGGCTGCTAAAGGCTCTTCTGGATGGGCGAACTGTTGTGTGCGGTTCCAAAAAGGGGTATAGACTTGATAGGGCTTCCCCTCTTTTGTGAGAATAAGCTCCGGATTATAGAGGAGGTTATGGTGAAAACGATGAGATTCTATTCCAAAGCTTTTACAAAGAGAGTCAATTTTGTGCTCGATTTTCCTCTCCTCAGGCTCGTAGTTAGCTCCGTAGTAGACCGCCTCGGCTTTATATTTAGAAATCAGCTTTTCCATGATTTCTGCTGTGTCTGCGTGAAATAGATGGAGATGCCCCCCTTTCTCTTCGATCGCCTCCTGAAAGGCTTTTAAAGACTGTTCTAACCACCACTGAGCGGCACGTCCTATGGACCAATGCTTTGTTTTATCTAAAATGTAGACAAGAACTAATGGGCGACCTGCCTTAAGGGCTGTAAGCAGGGGATAGTGGTCTTCCAAACGAAGATCCTGACGAAACCAAACAATTGAACTCATGCAACTAAAATGATCCTTTGCCCTTTTCCTTTCAACAGAGAAATAAAAAATAGCTCATCACATTTCTTTAGGGGTACTAATTGACCTTAAATTATGAAATACCTACTAAATAAGAAAAAACTTGAAGTGCTAAAAAAATAGGCCCTGGGTAAAGAGCAGGGTTTTATTAGACAACCAGCTCATTGAATTTATGATGTATTTTGTAAAAAATTAGATTATCTAATCTTTGAAAAAAAGCTTGCTCAATTTTTTTTGGAAAATTGTGTTTTTCTAATCGTGATCTTTCTTTTTTGAAAAGCATATCTTTTTAGAAAAAAACCTCTCTACAATAGTGTGTTTTGCTTGACTTGGTACTTCATATGTACCAGTTTAGTATTTCTTTTGGTTGAATAAGAGCTTTTTGAAATCAAGCACTAGGGAATAAAACCCTATTCTCTTTTTAATTCATTAAACTGCATTCAGACTCAAAATAGGTTCATTTCTTAAAAAGAAAAGGATTTGAAATTCCCTCCAAAGAAAAAAGCCCTGTGGAAACCAGGGCTTTTTTGAGATAGGATTTATTTAGCGACCGAGTCTATAAAATATCGATTTCGACTCTACCTTTATTACCCGCATTGGCAACCGCACTTTTTAAGGCATCAGCAACCGTCTGAGCACCGTTTGTAGCAGCACTCAAAGCTTTAGCTAGAACTGGTCGTGCACATTGAGCAGCTCCAGAAGCAAGCCTAGTAAATAATTCAGGATCATTTTTCAATACCGCAGCTCCAGTTATAACAGCAGCACTTGCCCCAAATAAAGCTAAAGGTACTTTTGAGCTAAATGGTTCTTCTGGTTGGGTTTGAGGAGAAGATTTTGCTACAAATGGTGAGAAAATTTCCTGTTTTCGATCCGGACTAAGCTGACTAAATATTTCTACATAAGCATTAGGAGAAGTGTTGAATTTAAAGGATTTTTGTGCAAAAACTATCGCATTAGCTAAAACATTTACTGGATCTCTGCGAGTATCAGGAGTTAATTCTTCTTTGCTATTTATCGCCCCTTGCAACTGCGAAGCTGCAGTGGGTAATTCTTCCAGCTGTATTGGTGGAAGCTCAATTGGTGGAAGCTCAAAGTTATAAGCAATCAACATTCTTAAAGATCGGGCTATCATTGAATTCATAGTATCCTGGTCTTTTGAATTCCCAGCAGCCTCTTGTGATCCCCTATGAAGTACTAGGGCGCCAGTCTCAGGAGTTAAAATCGGAGGAGCTTGCTTTCTTCTTGGCATCGCTTGCAACCTCGAGGCTGCGTTTTGTTTGCTTTGTTCTTCAGGAATCTTGGAGATGTTGGCAGCCACTGGCTCGATGCTTAATTCCTCCGAAGCCGTAGGGGCGCTCTTTTTGAAGTAAAAGGTGATTTTAGCTTTTAAAGCTGCGTATTTAGTCTTGCAATAATTATAGCAAGTTGCAAAAAACGTTGAGATTTTTTCAAAAGCAGTTTTGACAAAACTCTTAATTT
>Ga0194119_10008020_pt1 | contig 14682 bp, 10 predicted proteins | sample TA2MahC100mmetaG_FD_148620 | JGI IMG/M metagenome (GOLD analysis project Ga0194119, IMG submission 148620) | Freshwater microbial communities from Lake Tanganyika, Tanzania - TA2015018 Mahale Deep Cast 100m | ecosystem: Environmental > Aquatic > Freshwater > Lake | place: Tanzania: Lake... | reverse complement strand
CAACAGCCGACAAAGCTTGCAACAGCCGACAAAGCTTGCAACAGCCGACAGAGCGGAACCGATAATGCGGGCGAGAGGACTTGAACCTCTACGACCTTGCGGCATCAAGAACCTGAATCTGCATTTTTCTGTGGTTTACGTCCCACCGAAAAACCTTGTTTTCTCGGCGAGTTTCGAAGATTCTACACCGTCCCACCGCATTTGCAACCATGATCGCCGATTCGCACGAATTCGCTTGGAATCGCAGAAGTTGAGCGAAACAAAGAATTCAGCTCAACAGCAACCTCTGCGATTCCAATTTGCGTTTGTGTTCCGTGCCCTATGGTTCTCCCTTAAAATCGCCGGTATAGGGTGTCCCGTCTACCTCGTCGCTAATCGTTCCGGCGAATTCTTTGACGATTCCCAGCGTGTTGTGTGTTCCGACAAATCGCGAGGAAGTGCCTTCCGCTTCGCCTTCGAGCGGCTTTGCGATTTATTCGAACTCCGTCATCGGATCATTGATGACGAGATTGATTCTGTTAGCTTTGATAGGTGCAGCAGACTTCTCGTCACTGCCAACGATGTATGCGGTCGCCTCCTTCTTGTCGTGGTGGCCTTCGCCCGATCTATGTACCACTCTGAATGAGAGGATCTGGAGTAAAGGGATCGGCGAACTCCGCCGGGGTCTGGTAGTCGAACGCACTATGTGGTCGGCGGTGATTGTAATCGAGCCGCCAGCTCAGCATCGCCGACGCCGCCCAAGAACTCTGGACCACGCGAGACTGACGAAGTCGATATTAGCCAACTCGACTCACACGCCCGCCCAACCACCAGTTCGGCAACGCTGACCTGAGCCAGTCCGCGAAAGTGGCTCTCTTTTCAACCGCGATTGACAGCGAGACGGCGACATGCGTGAACGCTGGTGTGTTGCCGGCCGCATGGATGCCGAGGGTCGATTCAATCGAGTCAAAGGACTCAAACAGATTCCGGAACTGCTCAAAGCACTTGAGCGAGACGTTCAACCTTCACTTGACTCGCTGCGAAAACGAGCGTAACAATCATGTCTCGAGCCAAAGCCTTTACAACTAAAGGCGGGACAATTTCTTACAAACTGTAAAAACGCGAGACCATGTTACGAAGTCTCAAAAAGCCCTTTTCCGCCACAACTACAAGGGTAGTCCTATCCTGTTCGCCACGCCATTGGAGTTACTCATGCGCCTTGTCAGCCTTCTCGTTTGTATCCTGACGTTTCATCCCACCGCACTGCTGGCCGACGAGAAACCTGCCATCATGGTCGGCGGGCGATTTGAAGTCGAAGCGACCTTGAACATTCCGTACTACGAAGGGCAGGATGCCGACGCGAAGAAGCACAAACTGAATCTCTACGTTCCCAAGGGGCACAAGGACTACCCCGTACTGTTCTTCATTCACGGCGGTGCATGGACCACAGGCGACCGCGCGATGTACGGGAGCGTTGGCCAGGTGTTCGCAAAAAATGGCATCGGTACGGTTGTCATCAGTTACCGCCTGTCGCCGAAGATCCAACATCCGGAACATATCCGCGATGTCGCCCGGGCTTTTGCCTGGACGCACAAGAATATCGGCAAGTATGGTGGGAAGCCGGATCGAATCTTCGTCACCGGTCAATCCGCCGGCGGCCACCTTGCGGCACTGCTCGCAACCAACGAGACCTATCTCCATGCTGAGAACTTGACACTCAAGGACATCAAGGGGGTGTTGCCGATCAGTGGCATTTACACCTTCGCTCCTGGTCGGATGAAGCGGGTAATCGGCGAAGGCGTCGAGGCGGCAACAAGTGCTTCTCCGATCAAGCATGTCCATGGAAAGGAACCGCCGTTTCTGATTCTTTATGCCGAAAACGACTTCCCGAAGTGCGACTTAATGTCGAAGGATTTGTGCAAGGTGCTCCATGACCAGAAAGTCGCGGCCGAGGTGAAGGAAATCGCCGACCGCAATCACATCACGATCATGCTCTATTCGATGCTGAGTGAAGCTGACCCCACGACCCAGGCGATGCTTGAGTTCATTGCCAAACATTCCAACTTGAAACTCGAACCCCGTGATTCCAAGAGCGAGAACTAGCCGATGCGATTCTCCTCGGCAGGTGCGGTACTCCTGCTCCTCGCGCTCGCTTCGTCCGGGCGAGCTGATGTCCGGCTCCCCGGCGTCTTCGGCGATCAAATGGTCCTTCAGCGCGACCGCCCGGTGCGTGTCTGGGGCTGGGCCGGGCCGGGCGAGCAGGTCGCGGTCGCCATCGACACGCAGCAAGCGGAGACGGTCGCCGGCAAGGATGGCCGTTGGTCCGTCACCCTCGATGCGATGAAGGCCGGCGGCCCTCACAAGCTGATCATCCGGGGCACGAACACGATCGAACTCATTGACGTGCTGGTCGGCGAGGTGTGGTTCTGTTCCGGCCAGTCGAACATGGCCTACGGAGTCGTGAAGTCGCTGAACCATGACAAGGAGATCGCCGCTGCGGATCATCCGAACCTGCGCCTGTTCACCGCACCCAACGCCGAGAGCAAAGAGCCGCGGGACGACCTGCAGGCCCCGTGGCTGGTCTGTTCTCCCAAGAACGTGTCGTACTTCTCGGCCACCGCGTACTACTTCGGGCGAGAGTTGCAAGCGAAGCTGAAGGTGCCCGTGGGGCTGATCGTGTCGGCGGTCAACGGCACGCGCATCGAATCCTGGACGAACGCGGCGGGCGTCGGGTCGGTGCGCGAACTGGACGGTAGAGACGAGCCGAAGGACGGCGCGCTGTACAACGGCATGGTTCACCCGCTGACGCCGCTGGCGATCCGCGGGGTCATCTGGTACCAGGGCGAGGGCAACGTCGGCGACGGACTGTGGTACTACCACCGCATGCGCGCTTTGATCCAAGGCTGGCGCAAGGCGTGGGGCCAGGGCGACTTTCCCTTCTACTACGTCCAACTCACCCCGCTCAACTGGGGCGGCAAGCCAAAGGAGCAGCACGCCGAACTTTGGGAGGCCCAGGCTGAGGCGCTCCGCATTCCCAACACCGGCATGGCGGTGACCAACGACATCGGCAACATCGGCGACGCCCACCCCAAGAACAAGCAGGAGGTCGGACGCCGGCTCGCGTCGTGGGCACTGGCGCGCACCTATGGCGAGAAAGGCGCCGCGTACTCCGGGCCGGTGTACCGGTCGATGGCGATCGAGGGCGAGCGGATCCGGCTCCGCTTCGACCACGGGCACGGCCTGGCGTCACGCGACAAGAAGCCGCTGTGGTGGTTCACCGTCGCCGAGGTCGATGGCAAATTCTTACCTGCGAAAGCGGAGATCGACGGCGACACCGTGCTCGTGTCGAGCGACGAAGTGAAGCAGCCGGTCGCGGTGCGCTTCGCCTGGCACCAGAACGCGGAGCCGAACCTGGTAAACGGAGCCGGCCTGCCAACCTCTGCATTCCGCACGGACCGGCCCGAGCCGCCGGGCCCGAAGTACCGGTTCCCGGAACTCATGGTGATCGTGTACGCGGACTTCCCCAACGAAGCGGAACACCAGCTCGCGCTGGCGAAGTACACCGCCGAAAAGGGGTTCCACTGCGTCGAAGCGGAACTGGATAAGCTCGACGTGTGTCGCAAGGCCGGGCTGAAGGTGCGCCTCGGCAGCATCGACTACAACGACCTGCTGAAAGCCGCGCCAAAGCTGAAGGACGATCCCGCGGTCTTCGGCTACTTTGTCTCCGACCGTCGCCAGCGGGATGCGTACCCGGGGTTCGCGAAGGTCGCGCGCGCCTTCGAGACCGCCGACGCGAACCACCCGACGCTATTCATCAACCGGGCCGAGTACAACCAGTTCCCCGAGTTCGCCGAAGTCGTCCGGCCGATGGTGTTGGATTATTACCACTACCACTGGTGGCATCAAAACCATCCGGAAAGATATTACCTGTACCTGCGTATGTTCCGCGATCTGAGCCTGAAGTACGACGTGCCGCAGATGCGGTGCCTGGGGTCGAACAACCCGCCGGAGAAGCTGCGGCAGTCGATCTACGTGCCGCTCGCCTACGGCGTACAGGCGTTTCACTTCTGGCCCCCGTGGTTCGTGACGTGCAGGATGGACAAGGACCGCAACGCCGTGCTGCAAGACGGCAAGCCGGTGTTCGGGTTAAGTGACCAGGCGAAGACCGTCTCCGAAGTCGCGCTGGAATTGAAAGCGCTGAGCCCGGTGCTGGTGAAATTGACGAACGTCGCGGTGTACCACTCCGACGCAACGCTCCCGATCGGCGCGGAGAAAGCCCCAGCCGATTCGTGGTTCCAACCCGAGGGCGAAACGTTCCTCGTTGGCGAGTTCCGCGACCGCGCGGGCAACAGCTATCTGCTTCCGGTGAACCACGGCGTGGACAAGGCACGCGAACTGGCGCTGCGCTTCGACGACCCGAAGATCGGCGTCGAACTCATCGACCGCAAGACGGGCAAGTGGGACGCGCTGCCCGTAGAAAAGGCGGAGCGCGGGTGCGTGCTCAAGCTCACGCTCGCGCCTGGTGACGGCGAGTTCCTCCGCGTGATCGGCCGCTGACGGCCTCGACCCCGGGTGCGTCCTGGAGGAATGGAACGCTCTCCTCGGCGCCTGCTTGCTCACGCCTCTCGGCAGAGTTCTATTTAATAATAACTATGGAGCCACGGTGGATGCCGTTCTACCTCTATCAGTGGACGAGAGAGAGCGAAGCTCACTATGCGGAACACGCAGTGACACCGGAAGCGTTCGAAGAAGTGGTTGGAAATCCGGATTGGGTGTAATCCAGCCGAACGACGGGTCGTCCCATCGCGTTTGGTGAAACGACTAAGGGTAAGTACTTGGCCTGTGTCTACGAACTACTGGACGAAGTTACGGTTTTGCCAATCACGGCCTACGAACCCGATGAGCAATATCGCATGACCACGCGGAAATCGCAGCGACATTATTTGAAGTTGACGCCGGAACAGCAAGCCACGATCGACGAAGTCCGCCGCACGATCGAGACGGAGAAAAAGGCTGAGATCATGGCTCTCGCCAAACGACTGCGCAACGCGAAGCGACGCGGCATGGCAACGCTGGAAAAAACGCTCCAGATGTTGAAGCACGAACGCGAGTCCCAGGGAGTCAGCTTGGCGGTCATGGAAGAACGAACCGGAATGGCCAAGTCCAACCTTTCTAAATTGGAAAATGCCGCCGATTCCAATCCAACCGTCGCGACGCTGCTGGCGTGAATGCGCGCCTGGCTGGCGTCAGGCAATGCACCTGCTCGCAAAGGTGAAAAAAATCTCGCGAAACATCGAGCGCGTCGCGTCCCGCAAAGGTCCTCGGTATGAAGAACGACTCAAGACCCAATACCGACAGCCGTTGAAGTTGAGTGGCAAGGTCACCAAGCGGGCGCATCGACTTCTCCAAGCAGCACGAGCTCATAAGAGAATGTCCGGCAGCGCGTTGGTCGAGGAATTAAGCGTCTTTTTCGCACGAACCGAACAAGTTCGCGAGACCGCGCGCCGCGAGCCCACAAAGAGCACGCACTTTTTTCCGGCGATCAGACCAGTATCGCGCGGATTGGCTGACCAAAGTCGATTTCCAGCCGTTTCTGACCGGGCACTTCCAGACGCCGGGAATCAAGTCCCAACTGGTGCAGCACCGTGGCGTGCAGATCGGTCACATAGTGTCGGTCCTGCACGGCGTGAAATCCAAGTTCATCCGTGGCGCCGTGGATCGTACCACCCCGCACTCCCCCGCCCGCCATCCAGATGGAAAATCCGTACGGATGGTGATCGCGGCCATCGGATCTCTCGGCGCCTGGCGTGCGCCCGAATTCCGTGCCCCAGACAACAACCGTTTCCTCCAGCAGTCCGCGTTGTTTCAGATCCGCAAGCAAGGCGGCGATCGGCTGATCGACCGCCGCGCAGCGCGTGGAGTGATTTTCCTTGAGCTTCGAATGCGCGTCCCAGCCATCGTCGTAGATCTGGATGAACCTCACTCCTTGTTCCACCAGCCGCCGCGCCGCCAGGCAGAGTTGTCCCATGCGCCGCGTCGGATCTTTGTCCAGGCCGTAGGCCGTACGGGTCGACGCAGTCTCCTCGTTGATATTCAAAATTCCCGGCACGGCCATCTGCATGCGGAACGCCAGTTCGTACGCCTTGACGCGGGCGGCGAGGGCCTGATCACGCGGGTATTCGGCCTGGGCCACTCCATTCAATTCCCGCAGCAGTTCCAGTTCCTCTAGCCGCTGCTGCTCGGAGACTGCGATCGCCGGTTTTCCGAACGCCAGCGGATTGGCGGGATCGATATTCAGCGGCACCGCCGCATGTTCCGGACCAAGATAACTCGCACCGTGCGCGCCCACTCCCCCGCAACAGTCGCCCGGACTCCCGCCCATCACGATAAACTGCGGCAGATTGTCGTTCAGCGACCCTAGTCCGTAATGCACCCACGATCCGATCGACGGATGGAAACCGTCAAAAATGTGGCGACCCGTGTGAAACTGCAGTTGCGCCGCATGATCGTTGTCGGTGGTCCACATCGATCGCACGACGGCGACGTCGTCGATGCATCCCCCGACGTGCGGCCACCAGTCGCTGACCGGAATTCCCGAGTCCCCTCGCGGCTTGAACCCGATCTGCGTCGGGTAGAGCGTCGGCATCAGATCGCGCGGCACCCCGGCGAAGTCGCGCACATTGCTGCGATAGTAGGGGGATTTGACGATCGCGTCGTTGTGCGGGGTCTCGGTAAAAGTCTTGCCGGCGTACTTGTCGATCTCCGGTTTCGGATCAAAGCTCTCCAGATGACTCGTGCCGCCAAGCATGCAGAACCAGATAACGCTTTTGGCTCGCGGAGCAAAGTGTGGCCGGCCGTCGGGTATCTCGCCCGTGTTGTGATCGCGGCCCCAACCGTCGCGATGCAGCAACGCGCCCAGCGCCAGGCCGGTGAATCCCATGCCGGCATCTGCCAGAAACTGTCGCCTGCGAATTCGTCCACAAGAAAAATGGCGGCTCAACGGGACTTCCTCGCCCTAAAGTACAGCTCGATTAGCGTATCGTCACAAAATCGTTATGGTTCAGCAATACATGCGTCAACGACCGCAGCGCGTCCCGAGGCACCTCGTCGGCATCGTTCGGCCGGTGGCGCACCAGCATCTTTCGGCAGGCCTCAAATTCCGCCGCCTTCGGGGGCCGTGCCAAAATCAACGCGAACGCCGTCTCAATTACGTCGCCGATTTTCGCCGATCGCCCAGACGAACGCATCTCCCGCAGGATACTCTCACTGATACTCTCGGCCTGCGACAGCGATAAGAGGCTGTTGGTCAGCGCCAACGCCTGCTGCGGCATCACGCTCTCCTGCCGCCGGTAGCATTCGTTCGGATTCGCCTGATCGAAAACTTCCAGAAAAGGCATCTTCTCGTTAGGGGTCGAACGAAAATAGAGGCTGCGACGAGTCGACTGTTCGCCGAGTGATTCGGCGATTTCCGGACCCCCGAACTGTCGGTCGAGCCGTCCACCGATCGCAAGCACACTATCGCGAACCACTTCGGATTCCATCCGTCGCGAATTCATCCGCCATAGAAATCGATTGCGGGGGTCGATGCTGTAGTTCTGGTCAGCATTCGGGCCGTCGGTCGACTCGCGTCCGTAAGCCGCGGAACCGACGATGTCGCGATGCAACCGTTTCATGTCCCAGCCCGAGGCGGTAAACCGATCGGCCAGCCAATCGAGCAGTTCGGGATGGCTGGGGCGCTGTCCATTCATTCCGAAGTTGGCGACGGTCGGCACGATCGCTTCGCCGAAGTGCCGCAACCAGATCTGGTTGACGGCGACCCGCGCGGTGCGCGGATGGAGAGGGTCGGTGATCCAATTCGCCAGGGCTAACCTGCGTCCGGTGCTGTGGCGAGGGAATGCGGGGCCCAGTGGAGTATATTTGGTGTCGGTCGACGCCTGCGCCGCCGACTGTGCCTCCGCCAGCGTTTTCTTTGATGTGTCGAGTTTTGCCTGACTTGCGGTCACTGCTTTCGTTCGCGTCTCGTCATCCGCATAGCTTGCTGCCACCACCGCTTCGTGTTCGCGTTCGGCCCGATAACCATCGCGTTCCGCTTTCAACACCGCCAGGGACCGTTCGGCGCGGGCCGCGTTCGCGGCGGAAGCGGTGTCTTCCTGCTCGGCCCGCTGTCGCTCCGCCGCGATCCGCGCCGTCAATGCGTCGCGCTCGGCACGAGCGATTCGAACAGCGAAATCCGCCAGCACCCGTTCCGTTTGAGCGCGCGCCACGGCTTGGGTCTCTGGAACATACGGCGAGCGGATCTTCTGATTGGTCGATTGAGCCACCTGGAAATCGAGCGGCATGGGATCGATGAGCAGCTCAAGGAACTCGGCCGAACCTTCATGGGTCCACAACGCGAACTTGCCGTCCTGGCGGCGCATTGGCATCGTATACGCAATTGCGATTTCGCCGTTCACCCAGACATTCAGCTGCTGCTCGCGCACGGCGATGTCGAGTGTTATTTCCTGGCCGATCTTGACCGGCCAGGGGACGATGCCCGCCGACGGATAAACCTCCGCGCCGTCTTGCCGGTGGAACGCCTGGACTGTGGAGTCATTGGTCGCCGTATAGACCGCTTGAGCGGCCCGCGTGTCGTTCATGTCGAAGAACAGGCCGACCGAATGAATCGAGCCGGCCTCCAACGTGCGATAACGAAGCCTGGCAACAAAGTTGCGAGGTGGAGTCACTTCGGCGACGATCGTGGAAAAGCTCCCGGGGACTTTCTGCGCCAGCTTGCCCGGCTCGTGCTCCCATTGGCCGGAAATCGTCCGCCATACCTGCTGGTCGAACCGGTCGAACGTCTCGCGAAACACTGCACCCATCCGCGCTGCCTCGTCGGGCGGACTCGCGGATTCCCGCATTGTGAACCGGTCCAACTCTTCCTGCCGGCGAGTCAGCTCCTGTCCGCGAGCGAGCAACTCCGTCTCCGCCTGGATGATCACCGCCTCGGCGTCGCGTTCCAGACCGGCGACGATCCGTGGCGCCAGCATCGGATACCAGGCCTGCAACGGCAATTCGATCGGTTGAATCGAACGGATCTCCAGGCCAAAAATGCCGGGAACTCCGGGATCGAGCGGCTGGGATTCATCCGGGTAGCGGTTGTCGCCGCGCTTAAAAAGAAATGTCTTCACGTCGGGCTGTTTGTCGAAAACCAAGTCCACTCCCGTCTTTAGTACTGCGCCAAGCGTCGCATCTTTTTCGGTGGCCAGGTCCGGTCCCAAGGGGTCGGTGCGGACATCGTGCGGCTCGAAGAATGCCCGAAATCGGTAGTAATCACGCTGTGCGATCGGATCGAACTTGTGGTCATGGCAGCGAGCGCACTTCATGGTCGTGGCGAGAAACGCTTGCGCGGTCTGTTCGATCGTCTCAAACATCCAGACATTCCGGTCAAACTTGTACCAGTTTCTGCCGAGGAATCCGGTAGCGCAGACGGTGTCGGGATCGCCAGGGGCCAATTCATCACCGGCCAGCATCTCGCGCAGCATTCGATCGTATCCGCGTCCGGCGTTCAACGAATTCACGACCCAATCCCGCCAGCGCCAGATCTGCCGCTGGCTGTAGCGGATCTCGTTGATGCCGCGGCTGCCATACCAGTCACTGTATCGCCAGATGTCCATCCAGTGCCGGCCCCAGCGCTGACCATGTGCTGGACTCGCAAGCAATTGATCCACGGCCCGCTGGTAAACGTCCGGCGAATCATCCGCCAGGAATTCAAGCAACAGGTCTCGATCGGGCGGTAATCCAGTGAGATCCAGCGTCACGCGCCGCAACGCTGTCGCCTTCTCCGCGGGCGGTCGTGCGATCAGTCCCCGCCGTGTCAACTCGATCGACAGAAACGCGTCGATCGGGCTGTCGGTCGGGATGCCGTCGGCGAGCGGCACTTCGGGACGTTTCACCTGCTGATACGACCAGTACTGTCGTGGATCCTGATCGGGCTGCTCATCCGGCGGTACCACAGCACCTTCCGCAATCCAGCGGGCGAGCAACTCGACTTTCGCCGGGGCTAGTTTCACTCCTTCACCCTCGGGCGGCATTGTGAATTCAGCTCGACCCGCGACGACCTTCCAGAGGAGACTCTGATCCGGTTTGCCCGGCACGACTGCGGCTCCTGATTCTCCCCCCTTGCGCAGCGCCTCGCCCGTATCGACGCGCAGCCCATTATTCTGTTTCAGCGCTCCGTGGCAGGCGGAGCAGTGTTCGCGCAGAATCGGCTTCACTTCCCGTTCATAGTCCACGGCCTGACGTGCCACAGCCGACGTTGCGCCATCGCCGGCGTAAACGACCAGCGCAACGATCGCATGAAGGGCAATTCCCGCCATGGTCATGGTTGGTCCTCACTGCAATGGTGGGATGATCGGAACACAGGGACCAGCCTCACGAACGCGCCACCGAGGTCTGGAAAATCGCCACAGTTTTCTAATTATGACCGAAAGTCAGCGGGAGTACAGCCCGGAAAGTACATCGCCGACGGATCGTCCCATCAAAACGACCAGGCACCCCGAAACGTGTCGCCGGGAATCAAAGCACGCCGAATTGCCGGAACGCTTCCGTGGCGAGCATGCCGCCGCGGATGGCGTCGCGAACGAGGTTTTCCGAATGGACCTTATTCCAGGCCCGGCGGATCGCCTCGTTTTCCACAACCTGGGGCACGACCACTACGCCATCGTCATCGGCGAAGACGAGATCGCCGGGATGAAAAACAACTCCGTCAATTTCCACGGGAACATCGAGGTCGATGACGCGCTGCCGGTTGAGGCTGTCGTAGACCGACGTCGCACGGGCATAGACCGCGAAGCCCATTCTGGACATCGGTACGACGTCGCGAATGGCGCCGTCGACGATTGCGCCGATGCAGCCGCGGGCCGAAGCGGCAGTCGAGAGCAATTCGCCCCAGAGGGCCGAATGGACAGAACCACCGGCCGCCGCGATCAGCACGTCATCCGGCCGGCACGCGTCGACGGCCTGTAGTTCCAATTCATAGGGCCGCGGATCGTCGTGATACATATCCGCCCAGAGCGTGGTTTTGCAGCGGCCGACGAGCAGCCCTTTTCGGGTCCATGCGGGTAAGGGAACGCGGGGTGACTGGTGGCGGTAGCCGAGTCCATCGAGCGCGTCGGAAACGACGGCGGCATACAGCGACTCGCGCATCATCGCCAGGGTGATTTCGGCCGGTTCGTTTTGCATCGTGCGGTCTCCCCTCGGGCCTGAGTGTGCTATCTTGTCGGCTGCTTTGCAAGCCAACCGAGGAGAATTCCCGTGCGCGTCGGTATCGTCGGATTCCTGCATGAGTCGAATACGTTTATTCGTCAGCCAACCACCTATCGGCATTTTCAAGAAAACACGTTGCTGCGCGGCGAGGCGGTACGCGAATATTTTTGTCGCTTATACCACGAAATTGGCGGATTTTTCCAAGGGCTCGAACAGTCCGGACTGGATGCGGTCCCGATCTTCGTGGCACGGACGTTGCCGTCGGGAACGATTACCGCCGACGCGTTCGAGACGATCGTCGAAAAACTGATTGAGGAGACGCGCGGCGCAGGAACGCTCGACGGCCTGCTGGTCGCCCCTCACGGCGCGACGGTCAGCGAAAAATTCCCCGACGCGGACGGCGAGTGGCTGACGCGTTTGCGACAAGCGGTGGGTGCAGCCCTGCCGATCGTGGGAACGCTCGATCCGCACGGCAATCTATCGCCCGCGATGGTGGCGGCGTGCGACGCACTGGTGGCCTATCGATCGAATCCGCATCTCGACCAGCACGCGCGAGGGCTGGAAGCGGCCGCGTTGCTGGCGCGCACGCTGCGCGGTGAGATCCGCCCGACGATGGCGGCAGCCTACCCGCCGATTGCGATCAACATTGAGCGTCAGTGCACGACCGATGCGCATTGTCTGGCACTGTATGCGGAGGCCGATCGCTGGCTCAGACAACCTGGCGTCCTGAGCAACAGCATCATGTTGGGTTTTCCTTACGCCGATGTCCGCGAAATGGGATCAGCCTTCCTTACGGTCACCGATAACGATCCGGATCTGGCCCAACGCGCCTCCCAAGCCCTGGCGTCGTATTTATGGCAACATCGCCAGGAATTTGTCGGGCATTTCGTCACCGTCGAACAGGCAATCGCCGAAGCGTTTCGCGGCCCCGGCCCCGTCTGTCTGCTCGACATGGGAGACAACGTCGGCGGCGGATCACCCGGCGACGGCACGCAGATTGCGCAGTCCTTGATGCGACTTCCGCAGGTCCGCTCCTTTGTCTGTCTGACCGATCCGCAGTCAGTGGCGTTGGCGCGGGAGGCGGGCGTCGGTGCCCGTTTGCCGATGCGGTTGGGGGGCAAGTCGGACGATATGCACGGGGTACCGCTGGAGGGTCTGTTTACCGTGCGTTCGCTGGCCGAGGGAAAATTCGAGGAACCGGAGCCGCGCCATGGAGGCTTTTCGCGGTGCGATCAAGGTGAGACGGCAATCGTCGAAACGGATGACGGATTGACCGTGATGCTCACAAGTCTGCGCATGCCTCCGTTCAGCATCCGCCAACTCACGGCGTTTGGTATCGAACCGCGTGATTACCGGATTCTGGTCGCCAAAGGGGTCAATGCGCCCGTGGCCGCCTATGCGCCGGTCTGCTCGCGACTGCTGCGTGTGAATACCTCGGGCTCGACGACCGCCGATATGCGGCAATTGAATTATCTTCACCGACGACGGCCGCTGTTTCCGCTGGAAACCGACTTCGAGTGGTCGGAAGTATGACCGACACGACGGCCAGACTGGCGGCGCGGCAGGGCACCTGGCGACCGCTGCTGCGGCTGGCGATGCCGGTGATGGCCGAGGAATTCCTGAATCTGCTGGTCGGTTACACCGACTGGTGGCTCACCGGAAAATTTCTGGGTACGACCGAACATCAGGCGGCGATGGGGCTGATCGCGTACGTTCTGTGGTTACTGCCGAGCATGTTCTCCGCTGCGGTGATTGGTGCCACGGCGTTGATCGCCCGACTGGTCGGCGCCGGCGACCTGCCGGGGGCGCGCCGCGTCATGCATCAGGCCTTTCTGGTGGGTGCCGTCCTCGCGGCACTGGCCACCGCCGGCGTGGCATTTGGGGGCGAGACATTCGTACGATGGATGCGGCTTGACGCCAGCGCCGTTCCGCTGGCGATGGAGTATATCGCGGTGCTGGCCTGGATCGTGCCCGCGATCATGGCCGAACAGGTGGCGATTGCATCACTGCGCGGGGCCGGCGACACGCGGACCGGTCTGCTCGCCAAGGTCGCGGTGAATGTTGTCAATACGCTGCTATGCACCTTGCTTGTGACGGGCAGTTGCGGCGTTCCGAAACTTGGATGGAAGGGCCTGGCGATCGGCGCGTCGGTAGGACATCTGGTCGGTGCCGTTGTTTTGATCCTGGTTTTGCTTCGCGGCCGCGCCGGACTGCGATTCGAGTGGCGTGAATTGCGCCCCATCGCGTCGATCATTCGCCGACTGTTGCGCGTCGGCGTCCCGGGCGGCATGGACGTCCTTGCCGTTGTCGGGTGCCATCTGACTTACTTCGCGATCATTAATACGCTCGGCAAGGAAGCGACGGCCGGCCATGGACTGGGAGTCCAGATTGAATCCCTGGCGTATTGTCCGGGCAGCGCATTTCAAGTTGCCATTGCGACGTTGGCCGGTCAACTGCTCGGCGCGGGGCGGGCTGACGAGGCTGCCCGGACCGTGCGCCGAACCAGCCTGGCTGCGGTGGCTTTTTATTCGGCGGCAGGGGCCGTTTTTTACTTCGGGGGCCTGCCGCTTGCTCGACTGTTTACTGCGGCTTCCAACGATCGGGCAGCCGAGTTGGCGGCCCTCTACCTGTCGATCGTGGCGATCTCCATGCCGAGCCTGGCCCTGGTGGTCGTCTTTAGCGGCGCATTGCGAGGAGTCGGCGATACGGTCTGGCCGCTGGCCGTTACCTTTCTCGGACTGGCCATCCTTCGCATTCCGGGCGCCTGCTGGCTGGCCTGGGACGAATGTACCATTTCGTTCCTTGACCTGCGGATTCCCGGATGGGGGTTGGGTGTGATCGGCGCCTGGTATGCGATGGTTTTCGACGTCTTCGTCCGCAGCGGGTTGTTCCTAGGAAGGATCGTCCACGGTGGCTGGAAAAGAACGATCGTCTGAGCCTGGCTGACTATTCCGCTGCCGCCGTTCTCGGTTTATACTGACGATCGCCCGCCCGCATTTACGTAGCGGTCCGCGTAACGGAACCTGCTGCGTCGGAATGACTTGGCGTAGCCTGCCGGCTGCCGTGCCAGGATGGCCGCAGCGAGTGGCACCGCGAATACCGCTAAAAACCTGTCCTGCCTGTTGCCGTCCGGTCTGCCCGGCTGCCGAACCGAGGAGCCTGCCATGGTTGACGAGCGTTCGCCAGATAACTGTTCCCTGATGCTGCGACGGAAAATCGTCGCCATCTGTTGGCTGATGGCCGGCGGAATCGCCGGAGGTTTGGCCGGTAGGGCCAACGCCGAGGAACCGAGCAAGCCGGTGAGTTACTCGCGGGAAATCCGCCCGATCTTCCAGGCGCAATGCCATGGCTGCCATCAGCCGGCCAAGAAGGGCGGCGGGTACGTTATGACGACCCATGAAGGGCTGATGCATGGGGGCGAATCGGGGGAGGCTGCGATCGTGGCCGGCGAGCCGACCC
>Ga0194119_10008019_pt1 | contig 14683 bp, 10 predicted proteins | sample TA2MahC100mmetaG_FD_148620 | JGI IMG/M metagenome (GOLD analysis project Ga0194119, IMG submission 148620) | Freshwater microbial communities from Lake Tanganyika, Tanzania - TA2015018 Mahale Deep Cast 100m | ecosystem: Environmental > Aquatic > Freshwater > Lake | place: Tanzania: Lake... | reverse complement strand
CGACCCGGGTATCGAAGACGCCCTCGCTACCGCGCCACCCGTGCCCGCCTGCCGCCCCGACACCAGCAAGGGCTCGGCATCGCGGACCCGCGGGAAGGACGAGGGCGGCTACAACGACGACTGGACCAACACGAGCCCGGACGACGAGGAGATCTGCGGCCACTTCTACAACTACATGGTCACGTGGTCGAAGAAGCCCGCCGCCGCTGATGCCCAGGCCGTGAGTGAGTTCGCCGCGCAGGGTCCCTCGCTCGGCACGGGCGCCACGCAGTGGATCTCCGAGGACCCGCTGCAGGCCGTGGGCGGGGCCTGGACCGACGGCAACGGCCAGTGGATGTGGGGACCGTCGTGCGGCAATCTCGAGCGCGGCCAGAAGGACGGCTACGACTACCGCTACTGCAACAAGCCGGAATACGGCTGGGGCTTCGGCCAGAACGTCGAGATCACCTACTGGGACCAGAACTTCACGTCAAACGCCGCGTTCGCGTACATGAAGCAGAAGGCCGGCGATGTCTCGTTCGGGCCCCTATACTTCCGCATGTACAACAACGGGGGCGAGAGCGACGGCAAGCCCGGCAACTGCGACGACAGCAAGTCGAATGCCCGCACGTTGCTCTCGTGCGCCGCGATGGACCAGGGCAAGATCACCGACGCCACCGAGAACGCCAACGACCCGGACTACGACCGCCTGGCCTTCGGCTTCTACGTGCAGAACTACCCCGTGGCCATCCGCGTGGCCAACGACCTTCCCGACTCGCGGCTGGACATCCGCTCGGTGAACACCGGCACGGCACGCGTGAGCGCGCAGTCGTCCACGCTCGGCAACGGCACCTCGGTGACCAGCGGGCAGTCGCCCGATGCCCTGTGGTGGGCCGGCTACCGGGCCCGCGAGGGCAGCACCATCACCATCACGGGCAAGCTCGTCAGCACCGCCACGCCGCCGGCGCAGGAGCCCTGGGTGAACCAGACCGTCACGATCACATCCCGCTTCCCCGCCCCGCCCAATCCGCAGCCCGGCGACAAGACCGTCACCGAGCGGAGCGAATCCTCAAATGGTGCGACCTGCAGGATCAATCAGTCGCAGACCAGCGGCGAGGCCGCGCAGTGCAACGTGACCAACTTCGTCAATGGCAGCCCGTCGCGCCCCGGCGTGGCTGACATCGTGATCTCCCGCTAGCGAGCCCGCCATGAGCCACGCGCCCCCCATGTCCTTCCGCCCGCGTCGCCGGCGCCACCGGGCCGCCGCGTCGGCCTGCCTGGCGGCCTTCATGGTGCCGGTCACCGTGTTTGGGTGGTTCACGGCGGACGCGGCGGCCGCGGTGGCGGCGCAGCCGGGCCGGGAGGATGTGACCGAGGCGCCGAAGGCGCCGCACCAGGTGCAGGGCAACCCCGGGTTCGACCCTCGCACGCTCCCGGCTCTGCCGGCGGGCGATGCCACGGGTCCCCTCGTGCCCGAGCTGCAGGGAGTCACCCTCGACGGCACGCTCGGGCTGTCGACGTCGCTCACCCCGTCGCTCGCCTGGCCCGGCGGCCCGGACAGCGGCGTCACCTTCACCATCAAGGACCTGGCCGGAAAGCTGGTCTGGAGCCAGCGCGTCGACGCGAACGGCACACGAGTACCTCCGAACCGCCTGAAGCAGGGCGGCGTGTATGAGTGGGGCGCGACTGCGGGGGGTTCGACGTTCGGGCCCTACCAAGTGCGCGTGGACTTCCAGCGGCCGTCCGTGCAGCCAACGGTGGAGTTCGGCGGGGTCAGCATTGCCGGCGTCACCGGTGAGGTCCTGATCGCCCTGGCGACGCCGGCCACGGAGGCCGTGTCAGGGCCCGTGGGGGTCACGCTCAGCTACCGCCCGAGCGAGTCGAAGGCGATCGCTCCGAGTATTGGCGTACCTGCTGGGTGGCATGTGGCCTCAACGGGTGATGCCCCGTGGTCAAACCTGCGGCGCGTCAGCGCGAACCGGATCGACCTCTACTCGAATGACGGCGGCGTGGTGCCCTTCCGGCAGTCATCCCCAGGCGCGTGGACGGCCGTGTGGGGGAAGGGGCAGACGTGGCCGGGTGGGCAGTACGCCACGCTCTCCCAGGCGGTGGACAGCACGACCGCCGCCGGTGAGTTCCAGGTGACGGACCGCTCGGGCGAGGTGACCACCTTCCCGGCCACCGCTGCGGGTGCGCAGTCGCGGCCCACAGGTACGTGGTCGGCGCGCATGCCTACGCTGCGCACCGCATATGACGGCACGGGCCGGCTGGTGTCGCTCACGGACCCCGTCTCGGGACGCCAGGCCCTGGTCAAGTACGGCGGCTCCGGCACGTGCCCCGTCCCGGCGGGACCCGGACTCCGGAAGGCGCCGAAGGGGATGCTGTGCCGGGTCACGGGTTGGGATGGCACCGGCACCGATGTCTTCTACCGGGCGACCGATGGTCCGGCGGGCCCCCTGATCGCCCGCATCGTCACGGACGCCGAGGCAGGGCCCGGGGCGCTCCAGCAGACGGACATCGGGTACGACGCCACAGGTCGGCCGTCCGCGCTGCGTGGCCCGCTGGCAAATGCCGCGGTTGCATCGGGAGTGATCGCGGCGGCCGGCGTCACGACTGCGAACGCCGATGATGCGAACGTGCTCACCACCATCGCCTACGACGCGGCCGGTCGGGTGCAGCAGATCCGCCGCCCAGCGGCGATCATCGCCGGATCGCCTGAGGTGCCCGCGCGAGGTGAGCGCACTTTTGAGTATCCCTCCCCCGGGTCATTCAGGGTATGGTCGCCTGGTCGCGACCGACCGCTGTCTGAGTCGGTCGCCTCGCCGCGATCGATGCTGGTGAAGAGCGGTCGGGACTCCGGCGGGCGCCTGCAGACCACCACGTGGGACTCCGCGCGACAGGTGGTGACCGAACAGGTGGAGCCCGGTGGGCTGGTCACCCGCTATCGCTACAACGCCCAGGGTGAGGTCACCGATTCATTCGGACCCAGCGTGACCCCGCAGGCCGGCGGCGCTCCGCGCACGCGGTTCACGTACGACACGCAGGTTCCTCAGGGTGGGGGCCCCGGAACCCCGGCGCGCGCCATCACCGGGCTGCAAGCCACCGTCTGGAAGGGCACGGCGTTCGAGGGCACGCCCTGGAAAGGCTCCGTCGGGCCCAGGATCGCCGGAAGCACTCCGGCATCGCTGGCGTACTCCTGGACCGACGCCTCGCGGTCCCCCTACTCGGCTCGCCTGGAGGGCACGATCACGGTGCCTGTGTCGGGCATCAGCCGCATCACGAATGTGCTGCGGGCGTCGCAGGTGTGGGTCGACGGCGTGCGATGCGATGGGGACTGCCCTGAGTCCCTCGACCTGGCCGCTCGCGCGCCGGGTAGCCAGATCCCTATTCGCATCGACGTGCGTTCGGATAATGCGGGAACGGGTGCGGTCAGCGTGCAGTGGATGCCCAAGGGCGGTCAGGCCGCGCCGATCCCCTCGTCCGCGCTTAGGCCGGAGCTGCCACAGCCCACCGCGACGGCCGTGCGCGACCAGGTGCGCGCGGGCGGGTCGCTGGCCGATCTCACGACCCACAGCACCTATTCCGCCTCGAACCCGCGGCAGATGGTGGGGGCGCGGTCTGCGTCCGGACTCACCAACACCCGCACCTACGAGGCCTACGACCCCGCGGCTGGCAGTTTCGGCCGGGCTACCGGGGCCCTGACGGCGGCGGGCACGAACATTGCCATGGCCTACTACGCCCCAGGCGAGAAGGCAGCCATTGCGTCGTGCGCGGGTGCGGCGGCCAATCAGGGCGGCCTCCCCAAGTCGATGACCACGCCCGGCGGACGCACGGTCGTCAACTCATACGACGCCTCTGGGCGGGTGGTGGGCCAGAGGACGGCCGGTGCCATGCGCACGTGCACCACCTATGACCTCGCGGGCAGGCCGCTCACCGTGACCGTGACCGGTGCGGCCACGGGCGGCGGAGGTGTTTCGAGGGTCGCGTATGGCTACGCGCCGGACGGCAACCCGATGGCGCTGCGCCAGACCTTCCCGGACACGGACATCGCGCCCGAAGTCGTCAACAACGATCTGCTCGGCCGCGCGGTGGGCACCACCGATTCGTGGGGTACCAACTCCAGCGTGTCGTACGACGAGCTCGACAACCCCGTAGCCACCACCATCCGCACCGCCGCGGGCGAACGCACGACCACGAATGCCACGTACACCGTGGACGGGTCCACCAGCACCATAAGCCGCGATGGCCAGGTGCTGGCAACGGCCGCGTACCAGGACTCGACGGGCCTCCTGCAGTCGGTGACCTACGCGAACGGCGCGGTGGCATCGCTGGGCTACGACGCCCAGGGCAACGCAAGCACCCGCACCATCGAAGTTGCCGGCCAGACGATGTCGGACACCGCTGCCGTGTCGCCCGCGGGACGAACGCTGCGAAGGGCAATCGCGGGCCCGGGGGCGGCGACGGCCACGTGGGACTACGGCTACGACAAGGATGGCCGCCTCACCAGCGCCGCGCTTGGCGGCGCCGTGCCCGCAGGCGTTCGCGGCGGCACGTGGTCGTACGCGCTTGACGCCGCCAGCCAGCGCACCCGCATCACGAGCCCGTACACGTCGACCGCCGGATTCACCTACGCGTACTCACCGACCGGTGCGGTCACAGGGACCAGCGACCCGCGTTTCGCTGGCGGCTTCGCCTACGACCCGCTCGGGCGCGCCACCACCGCGGGCCCGTTGTCGCTGGCGTACGACGCCCAGGGCGTGGCGTCCCGCATCAGCGACGGCACGGTCACGGAAGAGCGCACCAGCATCCCGAGCGGCGTCGTGGTGGCCACCAGCATCACCGCCAACGGCATCACGCGCACCGCACGCAGCACGCTCGGCGGCCTGCTGCTCGACAACCAGGGCCGGATCACCTCGCAGTCGATGGCTCTTCCGGGCGCGGTCAGCGTTCAGTTGCCGCCGCCGGGCGGTGCTGCACCAACCCTCTGGCGGTACGCGGACATCCAGGGCTCGATCGCATGGGAAGGCGCTGACGGCGCGGCCCCCGCGACCACCTCGCTCTATGACCCGGATGGCAACCGACTCAACGGGGCAGCACTGTCGCTGGACCCGGCGACGCCGAACCTGCTGTTCAACTCGGAGGGGACCGCCCCTCTCGCTGCCCCGGTGACCCACATGGGCGAGCGCGAATACGTGGCGCAACTCGGCATCTTCCTGCAGCCAGACCCGCTGCCGGCGTCGAGTAGCACTGCGTACAACTACGCCGCGTCCGATCCCATCAACGCACAGGACCCAAGCGGTGGCTTCTTCCTCTTCGACGGGCAGTGGTGGAAGGACCACGGGGGCACGGCCCTCAGAGTGACCATCGCCGTCGTGACGACCATCGCGGTCAGTGCCGTGACAGCCGGTGCGGCAACCGGGCCCGCCGTCGCCTTCCTCAGCACCGTCGCCGCCGGTGCGGTGGGCGGGTTTGCCGGTGACGTGGTGGGCCAAGTGGCAGAGAACGCCGTGAACGGTGACAATCCTCTGGATATCAAGTGGTCGGAGGCCGGCATCGCTGCCGGTATCGGCGGTGCCGTGGGCGTCATCGGCGGAGGCTTCAAGGCGTACAGGCTCCTGCGCGCCGGACGCGGTGCCGGGGGCGCTGCCGCCGATGTGTCGTTCAAGACATCGAGCAGCATGGCCTCCAACCCCAACAGCATCATCCAGCGTGCTCGTGCCCCGTGGACTCAGCAGGCCAATCCATTCAGCGAGCCGGAACTCGCGACGCTGGAACGCGTGTGGTCGGAGTCGCGTCCGCGCTTCAATCCCCTTGGCGCGGGCCTCCGGGACAAGATGTATCCGCGGTTCGGCAAGGACGAGCGAAACATGTGGCGGCTCGACGTGGACGTGGACTTCAGCTTCTGAGGCCCGGCTTCTAGCGGCGCAGCACCCGTTGCGCCACCACGCACCCGACGATCGCGCCGATGATGCCGCCCACCACCAGGGCGGTGGTGCGGTTGGCCGTGGATGGGTCGAGCACCGCAACCAGCGCGGCGGCGATGCCCACCCCGATTGCGCCCACCACGATCGCGGCGCCCAGGGCGATGCCGGCGGTGCGGCCGTCGGGCATGCGCCAGCGGCGGTCGTCATCGTCGGCCGTGGCGTCCGGGCCGCTGAACAGCCGCACGTCCTCGGGGTCGCGGGCCGTCACCGCGATTCCGCTGGCCATATCGCGCAGGGTCTCGGGATACACCGTGGCCTCGCGGGCCAGCGCGCGAAGCGCCACGCCTGAGCGCGCCAGGTGCAGCGGGTCGCGCGGCAGCGCCCGCGCCAGCGCCGCCGCGGTGAGCGCGGCGGCTTCTGCCGGGTCGATGTCCCCGGTGTAGATGGTGGGCTCGGCGTCGTCGGGATCGTCGCCGGGGTGCAGCGTGAGGTCGGCGATCGCCGCGCCCGGGGGAGGGGACACCTCGCCCGGGGGCACCGCCAGCCCGCCGATCTCGCAGCGGCCGGTCAGGTCGACCAGGTCCTCGGGCGCCGACGCGCCGAACGCGCGGATCACCGCGTGGCGCCCGGCTCCGTCGGCGGCAGCCAGGCGATCGGCCGCAAGGGCCACCCCGCATGCGAGCACCGCGCGTCGCACCGTCTCGCGGTCGGCGTCGCCGGGCTCCACGAGGGCCCCGGCCGAGGCGCGGCCCGCCCCCAGGCGGCCGGCCCACATGACGACCCGGGTCATGTCAGCCGATTACGGCGATGACCTCGTCGGCGGCCACGGACTGCCCGGCCTCCACGGACACCGAGGTGATGGCCCCGGCCGTGTGGGCGGTCACCTCGTTCTCCATCTTCATGGCCTCGATGATGCAGATCACGTCGCCCACGGCCACCTCCTGCCCGGCCTCCACGGCAACGCTCAGCACGGTGCCCTGCATGGGGCTGTGCACGTCGCCCGTGGCGCTGCCGCCGCCCGACCCGTGATGTCCGCCGCCCTTGCGCTCGCGCTTCTTCTTCGGCGCGGGCGCTCCCCCGGCGGCCAGGTCCTTCTCGGGAATAAAGAGCCGCACGTCGAACCTGCGCCCGCCCACCTCGGCCACCATCGTGCGCTCGGCCACCGGCTCGGCCTCGGGTGCCTCGGGCGCAGGCGGCGGCGAGCCGTCGCGGGGCGGAAGCGGGGTGTCCTCGGCGCTCATCACCTCGAGGGCGTCGTGGCAGGCCCCGCCGTCGATGAACTCCTGCTCGTTCAGCAGCCAGATGTGGAACGGGATGAGCGTGGTGACGCCCTCCACCACGTACTCCTCGAGCGCCCGCAGCATGCGCTTGCGCGCGGCCTCGCGGTCGACGTCCCAGGTGATGAGCTTGGCCACCATGGGGTCGTACATGTCGCTGATCACCGATCCGCCCTGCACGCCCGAGTCCACGCGCACGCCCGGCCCGGCCGGCTCGCGGTACGCGGTGATGGGCCCCGGGGTGGGGAGGAACCGCCTCTGGGCGTCCTCGGCGTTGATGCGGCACTCGAAGGCGTGGCCGCGCGGTGCCACCTCGTCCTGCGTGATGGACACCGGCTCGCCCGCCGCGATGCGGACCTGCTCGCGGATGAGGTCGAGCCCGGTGACCATCTCGGTGACCGTGTGCTCCACCTGGATTCGCGTGTTCATCTCGAGGAAGAAGAACTCCTCCCCCGACACCAGGTACTCCAGCGTGCCGGCCGACCGGTAGCCCACGGCCTCGGCCGCGCGCACCGAGGCCTCGCCCATGCGGCGGCGCAGGTCGTCGCCCACGATGGGGCTGGGGGTCTCCTCCACCAGCTTCTGGTGGCGGCGCTGCACCGAGCAGTCGCGCTCGCCCAGCCACAGCGTGGTGCCGTGGCCGTCGGCCAGCACCTGGATCTCCACGTGCCGCGGGTGGGGCAGGTAGCGCTCCAGATACACGGTGGAGTCGGCGAAGAACTTCTCGCTCTCGCGCCGCGCGCCCTCGAAGGCGCCCTCCAGGTCGTCGGGCGTGAGCGCCACGCGGAATCCCTTGCCACCACCACCCGCCGCCGCCTTCACCGCGATGGGGTAGCCGATCTGCTCGGCGATTCCCGTGGCCTCGGCCACGTCGGCCACGCCCTCGGTGACGCCCGGCACGATCGGCACGCCCGCGGCGTCCATGAGGGCGCGGGCGGCGGTCTTCGATCCCATGGCGTCGATGGCGTCGGGCGGCGGGCCGATGAACGTGATGCCGGCCTCCTCGCACGCCCGCGCGAACGTGGCGTTCTCGGCCAGGAACCCGTAGCCGGGGTGCACGGCCTCGGCACCGGATGCCGCGGCCACCTCGAGGATCTTCGGGATGTTCAGGTAGGTGTCGGTGGCGGGACCGGGCCCCAGCGAGTGCGCCTCGTCGGCGAACTGGACGAACAGCGCGTCGCGGTCGGCCTCGGAGTACACGGCCACCGAGCGGATTCCCATCTCGCGCAGCGTGCGCATGACGCGGATGGCGATCTCGCCGCGGTTTGCCACCAGCACCGTGCCGAACATCAGCGACTTGTCATCTCATCGGGGGCCAGCCCCACGCCCTCGCGAATGGCCGCCTGGCGCCAGGCCGACCGGTACGCATGCGGGCGGGGATCGACGTCGCCGCCGCCCGCGCTGAGCACGGCCTGCACCGCCGCGGCGATGGCCGCGGCCTCGTCCGGGGTGGGGGCGGGGGATACCTCGAGCGCGGGGCTCACAGCGGGATGTTCCCGTGCTTGCGCTTGGGGCCGTCCACGCGCTTGGTGAGCGACGCCTCGAGCGCCTGCACCAGCCACGGGCGGGTGTCCTCGGGCTGGATCACGTCGTCCACGTATCCGCGCTCGGCGGCCAGGTACGGGTTGGCGAAGCGATCCTTGTACTCGGCGATGAGCTCGGCGCGGCGGGCCTCGACGTCGCCGCCCTCGTCGGCCACGCGCTTGAGCTCGGATCGGAAGATGATGTTCACCGCGCCGTCGGCGCCCATCACGGCGATCTCGGCCGATGGCCACGCGGCGTTGAAGTCGGCGCCGATGTGCTTGCTGTTCATCACGTCGTACGCCCCGCCGTATGCCTTGCGGGTGATCACCGTGATCTTCGGCACCGTGGCCTCGGCGTAGGCGTAGAGCAGCTTGGCGCCGTGCAGGATGATGCCGCCGTACTCCTGGCTGGTGCCGGGCAGGAACCCCGGCACGTCGACGAACGAGATGATCGGGATGTTGAAGGCGTCGCAGAAGCGGATGAACCGCGCGCCCTTGATCGATGCGCCGATGTCCAGCACGCCCGCCAGCGCCTTGGGCTGGTTGCCGATCACGCCCACCGAGTGGCCGTTCAGCCGCGCGAAGCCGATCACCAGGTTCTGCGCGTAGAGGGGCGCGATCTCCATGAACTCGCCGTCGTCGAACACCAGCTCGATGACATGCTTCATGTCGTAGGGCTTGTTGGGGTTGTCCGGCACGATCTCGTGCAGCTCGGGCTCGCGGCGCGCGGGGTCGTCGGACGGCACCTCGTACGGCGCGCCGTCGAGGTTGTTCTGCGGGATGAACGAGAGCAGGTGGCGCACGTCGTCGAGGCACGACTCCTCGTCCTCGGCGGCGAACTGGCACACACCCGACTTCATGGCGTGGCTGAGCGCCCCGCCCAGGTCCTCCATGGTCACGTCCTCTCCCGTGACCGTCTTGATCACGTCGGGGCCCGTGATGAACATGTGGCTGGTCTCCTTCACCATGAAGATGAAGTCGGTGATCGCCGGGCTATACACCGCGCCGCCGGCGCAGGGCCCGAGGATCACCGAGATCTGCGGGATCACCCCGCTGGCCTGCACGTTGCGGTAGAAGATGTCGGCGTAGCCCCCCAGGCTCACCACGCCCTCCTGGATACGCGCGCCGCCCGAGTCGTTGAGCCCGATGAGCGGGCAGCCCATGCGCATAGCCATGTCCATGACCTTGCAGATCTTCTCGGCGAACACCTCGCCGAGGCTGCCGCCGAACACCGTGAAGTCCTGGCTGAACACGAACACCCGGCGGCCCTCGATGGTGCCGTGGCCGATGATCACCCCATCGCCCCACGGGCGGTTGTCCTCGATGCCGAAGCCCGTGGCGCGGTGGCGCGTGAACATGTCGAGCTCCACGAAGGACCCCGGGTCGAGCAGGAGGTCGATGCGCTCGCGGGCCGTGAGCTTGCCGCGGGCGTGCTGGCGCTCCACCGCGGCATCGCCTGACGGGTTCATGGCCTCGGCGCGCAGCCCGTCGAGGTACTTCTCGGCGTCGGAGGTGTTCACCCGGCAGCCGCCATCACGCGGTCGTACTCGCCGAACTCCTCGCGCAGCACCCCGCACACCTCGCCGATCGTGGCGCGGGCGCCCAGCGCGCGATGCATCGGCGGAAGCAGGTTGTCCGTGCCGCGGGCGGCGCTGCGCACGGCGTCGAGGGCCGCGCTCACGTCGGCCTCGTCGCGCTTGGCCCGCAGGTCGGCAAGGCGTGCCACCTGCGCGCGCTCGATCGCCGGGTCGATCTTCAGGATGTCGATCCGGCTGTCGTCGGGCTCGGCCTGCACGTTGATGCCCACCACCGTGCGCTCGCCGCTCTCCATGGCCTTGTGCCAGCGGAAGGCGGCGTCGGCGATCTCGTCGCGCATGAACTCGATGCTGTCCACCGCCCCGCCGCGCTCGTCGATGCGGGCGATCAGCTCGCTGGCACGCTTCTCGATGTCGGTGGTGAGGGCCTCCACCATCCAGCCGCCGGCCAGGGGGTCGGCGCTGTCGGTGATGCCGGTCTCCTCGGCGATCACCTGCTGGGTGCGAAGCGCCAGCTTGGCCGAGTGCTCGGTGGGCAGGGCCAGGGCTTCGTCGTAGCCGTTGGCGTGGATCGACTGGGCACCGCCGAGCGCCGCAGAGAGCACCTGCAGCGCCACGCGCACCACGTTGTTGTCGGGCTGCTGGGCCGTGAGGGTGCTGCCGCCGGTCTGGGCGTGGAACCTCAGCGCCATCGACTTGTCGTCCTTCGCGCAGAACCGCTCGCGCATGATGCGCGCCCACAGCCCGCGCGCCGCCCGGAACTTCGCCACCTCCTCGAGGAAGTTCGAGTGGGCGTTGAAGAAGAACGACAGCCGCGGCGCGAAGCGGTCGACATCCAGCCCGGCGTTCACCGCCGCCTGCACGTAGGCGATGCCGTCGGCCAGGGTGAACGCCACCTCCTGCACGGCCGTGGATCCGGCCTCGCGGATGTGGTAGCCGCTGATCGAGATGGTGTTGAACCGCGGCATCTCGGCCGCGCAGTACGCGAAGGTGTCGGTGGTGAGCCGCATGCTCGCGTGCGGGGGGAAAATGTAGTTCCCGCGCGCGATGTACTCCTTGAGGATGTCGTTCTGGATCGTGCCGCGCAGCTGATCGGGGGTCACGCCCTGGGCCTCGCCCACTTGGCGGTACAGCAGCAGCAGCACCGCCGCCGGCGCGTTGATGGTCATGCTCGTGGACACCTCGTCGAGCGGAATGCCGTCGAAAACCCGCAGCATGTCGTCCAGCGAGTCGATGGCCACGCCCACGCGCCCCACCTCGCCGAGCGCGCGCGGGTCGTCGGAGTCCATGCCCAGCTGCGTGGGAAGGTCGAAGGCCATCGACAGGCCCGGGGCGCCGTTGGCCAGCAGGTACCGGAAGCGCTCGTTGGTCTCCTCGGCCGTGGCGAAGCCCGCGTACTGCCGCATGGTCCACGGCCTCTCGCGGTACATCGTGCGGTAAGGGCCGCGCACGAAGGGGAACTCCCCGGGCTCGCCGAGCGACGCGGCCAGGTCGAGCGAGGCCACGTCGTCGTCGTGGTAGACCGGCTTTATCTCGATGCCGGAGTCCGTCGTGCGTGCGGCTCCGGCGGCTTCGGTGCTGCTCATCTGGCACGCCTCCGCGGATGAGGACGCACGCGCGGGAGGGCCCTCGCGTGCGGCGGCACGCTACCAGAACGGGGGTGCCCGGCCTGTGCCCGCGCCGCCGCCCACCGGTGCGCGGTAGCCTCACCGCCATGAGCGACCAGGACCGCCGGCTCGACCCCGGCACGGGCCCCGGCGTGGGCGTCATCGAGGCCACCGACCAGTCGGTGGACGTCGAGGAGAACCTCTGGACCGACGACTCGGGGGAAGACCTCCAGGGCTGGTACTGCATCGCCACCGACCCCTGGCCCTGCCCGGCGGAGGGCTGCGGCTTCGTGGCCAAGCACATCACCGCGGCGCACCTGGTGATCTGCTGGCCCGAGATGGATGATCCCAACCTGCTCACCCACGCGCAGATCGCCAAGGAGGTCGGGCGCAATCCGCGGGTGGTCGAGTACCAGACCGGCATGGGCCCGGCGTGCTCGTACTACCAGTGGATCGCCGCCGGCCGGCCGGTGCACGGCATCAGGGGTGGGGAGACCAAGGCGTCCTGACGGGAGCCTGCGCCGGGCCGCCCAGGGGCACGCCTAGAGCAGCCCTCGGGCCTTCAGGTCGTTGACGATCGCCGTGCTCAGCGTGCGCGAGATGAGGGGCACCTTCGCGAGGAACCGGTTGTCATCGGGGGCGGCGCCCACCTCGATGATCACGCGCGACTGCGCGGTGGTGCGGTAGAAGCCGTAGAAGTGGTTCATGCGGCGGTTGGAGTCGGGCGGGATGACCCCGCTGAACCGTCCCCCGGCGCCGTTGGCGGGCGTGAAGATCGACTTCAGCGCCGCGGACACGCGGCGGGCAGTGCCGGCTGACGTGCGCTCCACGGCCGGGCTCACGGCGGTGGCCGGCGTGCGGTGCGGGCCGCTGTCGGGGTAGGGGGTGGGGCTCGCCGTGCCGGTGCCCTCGCCGCGGTAGTAGTTCTCGTTGCCGCCGGTGATCGCGTGGCCCACCATCGCCGCCCCGCCGGGGGAGTCGTGGTGGATGCTCACGAAGGTCGCGCCGGGCGCGCCCAGGGGCTCCACGCGCGCGGCCAGCGGCCGGGCGTTCACCCCGGCCGCCGTGAGCCGCTTCACCATGGCGTCGCGCACGCGCCGGTTGAACTCCGACTCCAGGCCGAACGGGTTGCCCGATGCCCCGGTCTGCGCCAGGTACCCCGGCTCGCCGGGGCTCAGGTGCCCGGCCTGCACCAGTACCACCGGCTGCCGGGCCGAGAGGGCGGCGGGTGCCGCGAGGGCCAGCGCGGCGGCGATTGCGATGAGAGCGGTGCGCACGGGGCGGCAGGATGCCACCGGCCTCGGACCCTCAGGCGCACGGCGGTTCCGCGCTGCCGGGCGCGCAGGCGCTACGTGCCCGCTACCCGCGCGATCGCCGCTTGCGTGCGAATACGTCGAGCGCGAGCGACTTCACCCGGTCGAGTATCAGCACCCCGCCCAGGTGGTCCATCTCGTGGAGGACCACCCGGGCCTCGAACCCCGAGGCCTCCACCTCATGGCGGTCACCCGCGATGTCGTCGAAGGCCACGACGATCTCCAGCGGGCGCTCCACGTTGGCGGTGATCTCCGGCAGGCTCAGGCATCCCTCGCGTCCGATCTCGGCGCCCGAGTGGTAAAGCAGGTCGGGGTTCACCAGCACCATCGGCCCGTGTGCCTCGGGCACCTTGGGGTGCCCAGTGCAGTCGACGAAGCACGCGCGCCACAGCTCGCCCACCTGCGGGGCGGCGATGCCCGTGGTGCGCGGGAACGAGCGCGCGGTGTCCTCCAGGTCGGCGGCCAGGCGCGCCAGCGCGGGACCGAACGACCTGACCGGCGCGCAGGCCGTCTTCAGGCGCCGGTCGGGGTATATGACGACGGGGCGGATCAGAGGAGGCGCTCGGACTCCGATTGCACCGACATGTCGAGGCCCGCGAGCTCCGGGCACCGGATCGCCTGCTCCAGGCCGGAGGGGCCCATGCCGTCGGGCAGCTCGGCCTCGATGCCCAGCACGTAGATGGGGGGGTCGCCCACCAGGCGCGAGCTGAGGTCGACGATGTTCACGCCCGCCTCTGCCAGCGCCGACGCCGCGCCGTGCACGATGCCCGGGCGATCGGCGCCGTAGATGGTGATCACGCAGCGCTCGCGACCCTCATCCGCGGCCGCGGGGGCGGCCGGGCGCACGCCCAGCGACAGGCCGAGGCCCGACGCCGTGGGGGCCAGCAGGTCGACGATGTCCTGGTCGGTGACCCACTCGGGCACCTGCACGGCCAGCACCATCGCGAACGACCCGGCGAGGATGCTCGCGCGGCAGTTCTCGACGTTCCCGCCGGCCTCGAGGAGGGCCCCGGTGACGTCCGCGACGATGCCCGGGCGGTCCTCGCCGACGATGCTCACGGTGAATTCGTTCATGCGCCGAGGATAGGGGTCCTATGCTTCATGCGTGGGCGGCCGCGCATCGCTGAACCCCGCACTGCTCGTGACGGCAGCGCGCATCGCGTTGATCCCCGTCGTGATGGTGCTGATCCTCGTCGACGACGAGGGCGGCCGGTACTGGGCGTTCGCGCTCTACGTGGTGGCCGCGGCCACCGACACGCTCGACGGCTGGCTCGCGCGCTCGCGTGGCGAGGTCACCGTGGCGGGCGCCTTCCTCGATCCGCTCGCCGACAAGCTGCTGGTCACGGGCGCCCTGCTGTGCCTCATCGAGGTGGGCGAGGTATCGGCCTGGATCGCCATGGTCATCATCGCGCGCGAGTTCGCGGTCACTGGCCTGCGCCTCGTGGCCGTGCGTGAGGACCTGGTGATCCCCGCCAGCAACCTCGGCAAGCTCAAGACCCTCAGCCAGAACCTGGCCATCGCCTGG
>Ga0194119_10008018_pt1 | contig 14686 bp, 14 predicted proteins | sample TA2MahC100mmetaG_FD_148620 | JGI IMG/M metagenome (GOLD analysis project Ga0194119, IMG submission 148620) | Freshwater microbial communities from Lake Tanganyika, Tanzania - TA2015018 Mahale Deep Cast 100m | ecosystem: Environmental > Aquatic > Freshwater > Lake | place: Tanzania: Lake... | reverse complement strand
CGAAGAATGAGTTCCAGAATCGCCAGAGTGCCGTTGGATATAAAAAATATATAAGAACCGGCAAAATATCGGTGCAACAGGCGGCTTGAGAAGAATTGATCAATTAGTCAACTTTTTCAACAGCCCCCAGGCGCCTAATTTTCTATTGACACGACGGGCTTAATAAAGCGTCCCTGCTTCGGATTTACTCCTGGTTTTGTTGCCGGAAATATCTGCCGCAATGAGGAATGTTATTAGCCGAGAACTTTCACATTCACACGGCCTGAAAATAGAAAATCTAATCGTGAAGGGTTAATGGCGAATAGGCACCAAATTAAAAATAGATAAAGAATCCCATAAATCCTGTCTGAAAAACAGGTCTCTTGCGTCTCTTGTGTCTTTTGCGTTAAAAACTTTGGAACATTGGAACAGAAACCACCAATGGAATTCCAGATTAATCAGAAAAACCAAACAAAGCCATTTCAGGAAGTCGCGAAAAGAACATCAGCCTGCCTTGACGCCCCGAATTATCAGTGTGTCTGATAATGGTATTGTTATCAATGTTTTTTTGTTTTGAAATTTGGTTTTTTCTTGCGAAATGGGTGCAATCCGGTAAATTCTTTAATCGGTTTTTTTAAGGGAATGGGCATTTTATGAGCCATTATATCGTATTAGTTAAACAAGTGCCGGACGTATCACAGATTGGGGATGACGCCTTTGACCCCAAGACGGGCAACCTGATTCGTACCCGGCTGCCCAGCGTGATTAACGAACTGGACGCCCAGGCCCTGGCCTTTGCCCATCAGATGCGGCAGTTGGCCGGCGACGAGGGCGCCAAACTTGTCGTCCTGACGATGGGCCCGCCGATGGCCGCGGAGGTGTTGCGATACAGTCTGAGCCGTTATGCCGATATGGCGGTCCTGCTGACCGACCGGGCGCTGGGCGGAGCGGACACCTGGGCCACCGCCAATCCGCTGGCCTGCGCAATTCGTAAAATCGTGCGGGAGATACTGGACAACAGCAGCGATTATTATATCGTCGCGGGAATGCAGTCTGTCGATGGCGACACGGCCCAGGTCCCGGCACAGATTGCCGAGGAATTAAAGATTCCTTGTATTCCCTATGCCACAAAAGCCGAATACGTGAAGGACCATTTCGTTTTTACGCGGATTATCAGCGGCGGAAATCAAGTCCTCCGTACGCGCAGCAAACCCTGCATCATTACGGTTGCCAAAAATGAGTATCCTTTATTTGCCTCCTTTGCGGCTTCGCGAAAGGCCGGACGGACGAAACTGATTCAATGGGACGCCGCGGCTGTCGGCGCAGCCGTCTTGGGTGTCGCAGGTTCCAAAACACGCGTCATTCGCGTCTTTCCGCCGGGCAAAACCTCACGCAAATGCCGGCAAGTCAACACCGCCGCCGAAATGGCGGCAATTCTGAAGGAAAACTTCAGCCGGACTGCACGGCAAAACGAGACTTCTGCGGATAAAACAAGGAAATATGTCCTGCCGACGAAACGGAACGACCCGTATGATCGTTCCTATGAGGCGACGGACAAGGAAAGCGAGGACTTTATCGCCCTGGCAAAGCGGTTTAATGCATTGGCGATGGATGAACACTTGCAAATTAGCGAGGCGACAAAGGACAAAATCCTCGACAGCCCGGACATACCATTTCATAAAAAAGCCCTTGAGGATATGCTTGAAAGCTATAAGCACATACAGCCCGTTTATACCGGCGATGTGTGGGTGATGGCCCAGATCGAACAAGGACAAATTCACCCATCCACGTTGGAGCTGCTCGGGAAAGCCCGCTCGCTGGCCGACAGCCTGGATGTCCGTTGCGGCGTGATTCTGGCCGGCGATCAGGTTCGGTTGCTTGCGAAGGAGCTGATTGCCGCCGGGGCCGATGATGTGTATGTCATTGAACATCCACTGCTGGCGGCCTTTGACCCGGCTTGTTTCTGCAAAGTTGCAGCGGATGTAATTGCAAAATACAGGCCGCAGATTGTATTGTATGGCGCGACTCCCGACGGGCGCGTACTGGCCCCGATGGTGTCGTATCGGCTGGGTTGCGGATTAACCGCCGACTGTACCGGCTTAGACATCCGCGACAGTTCCCGCAAAGGACAAATCGCAATTCTCCTGCAGACCCGTCCCGCCCTGGGCGGCAACGTGATGGCCACTATCTGCACCAAAGATTCATTCTGCCAAATGGCCACCGCTCGTCCCGGCGTGATGCGGCGGCTGACCGCCGACTCTAATCGTGTCGGCAGCATCATTGAACATTCCGTGGAATTGACCGAGGCCGATTTAAGTCTGGGTATCATTCGGACCGAACACGCACAGGGAAAGGTAAATTTTGACAGCGATGTGATCGTCAGCGGCGGCAAGGGGATGCAAAACCGGGATGATTACAACAGGCTGCTTGGTGACCTTTGCGATACAATTCATAAGCGATTCCATATCGCGGTGGAAAAAGGCGCGTCGCGCAGCGCTGTGGAACAGGGTTTTGCCCAGCGGATTCACCAGGTCGGACAGACCGGTACCGCCGTGGGACCTAAAGTCTATATCGCTGTCGGCATCTCCGGCGCTATTCAGCACATGATTGGCGTAGCTAACACTGAAACCATTTTCGCCATTAACACCGACCCGCATGCGCCGATCTTCCACCAGTGCGATTACTACATCATTGGAAACGCTGAACAAGTCATCCCCCAACTTGCAGAAGCATTAAAAGGATAAATCGTGGACAACAAAGCCTATACTCATGTATCCGTCTTGATTGTCGGATCCGGTCCTGCCGGGCTTTCCGCGGCGATCACGCTTAAAAAAGCCAGACCCGACCTCGACGTTGTTGTGATTGACAAAGCGCAAGGTCCCGGCAATCACACTCTGTCCGGCGCATCGCTGGAGGCCCATGCTCTCCACGCTCTGCTGGACCCTGTCGATCCCGGCTGGCCGCAAAGCGAACCGGCCAAAACAGCGCTGGGTTCACGCGTGGACCGAGACGACGTCATGTTTTTTCTCGGCGATAAACATGCGTTTCGAATGGAACCTCTGCTTAAAATCGCCAAAACGATGGGACTTGGATTTGGTGAGATGATCCAGCACGGCGACTATCTTTGTTCCATCAGCAGACTGACCGCGTGGTTGTGTTCCATCGCCCAAAGTCTGGGCGCCGAAATCCTGCACGGTTTTGCCGCCGGAGACATCGTATGGGATTCATCGACCCATACCGCCGTCGGCATCAAACTCGTTGACCAGGGTCTCGACAAAGAGAATAACCCGCAGCCCAATTATCTGCCTGGCGAGACGATAACCGCAGACCTGATACTGCTGGCCGAGGGCTGTGACGGCCTCATAACCGAAAAATTCATTCAGAAAGCCGGCCTTGTCCGGCAGGGCAATCAACTGTATTCCGTTGGCGTTAAGCAGTTGATTAAAGTCAGCGAGCAGCAATACAAGAATTTTGGCGCCGGCCGTGTGGTTCACGCGCTGGGCTGGCCGCTGTGGACGCCGGTTATTGGCCCTGCGATGTTTGGCGGCGGTGTGATGCAGCCAATGAGCAATAACCATATCGCGGTTGGAATGATTGTCGGCCTCGATTACAAATACTGTGATTTCAATCCGCAGGATGCCCTGACGCGATTTAAGGAACATAAATTCGTCAATCAGTTTATCGCCGGAGGAACGATCGTCGAAGCCGGCGCCAAGATGATCCCCGAAGGCGGTTTGTACGCCATCCCGCGCGACCCGGCTGTGGGTCTCATCGGACGAAGCAATGTTGTGCTTCTCGGCGACAGCGCCGGCTTTGTCAATATGCTCAAAATCAAAGGTCTGCATAATGCCATTTACTCCGGCATCGCCGCGGCCAAGGCCGCCGTCAGCAGCCTTGATGCGCCGTTGGGTTTTGCGCGGATGTACACTCGTTTTCTGGAACAGACGGGCGTTCTAAAAGAGATGGAATCGGCCAAAAACTTCCGCCAGACCGTGGCCAAATTAGGTCCGCTGTTTGGAATGCCGTTATCGGTGCTGGGTAAATTCCTCCCGAAGTTTCATATTGAGCCTGACTATCAGGCGATGACGCCCGACCGGTATCGGCTCAAACCCGCGACAAAGTTTGATAAGGACACCTTCACCGCGATGGCCGCAACACATCATCGTGAAGACCAGTCCTGTCATTTGCTGATTCAGGATGCCAGCATTTGCATGGAAAAATGCACGCCGAGGTTTGGCCGGCCGTGCATTACGTTTTGTCCCGCGGGCGTTTATGAGATGGTGCATGACCAGGTCAGGGCAGCCAACCCATCTAATTGCCTGCACTGTAAGACCTGCCAGCGAAAGTGTCCATACGACAATATCCGCTGGACCGTCCCTGAAGGCACCGGCGGCCCGCGGTATAAAACCATGTAGTACTCCGTCAACGCTATTTAAGCAAAGCGAAGACGGAAGGCGGGAATCCAGGACTCTAACGGTCAATAAGAGTGTCTTGTATTTTCACAACGTTAGCGATGACACGGTAGTAGCCTTCCATAACTAAAAGGGGAGATGTTTAAGGTGCAGTTTGATTCAAAGAAGAGATTGTACAAAGAAGCATCTCTGCGGCGTTGGCAAAACCGCGTCTGGAGGGAGTCGAACCCCCAACCCTCAGTTCCGAAGACTGATGCTCTATCCAATTGAGCTACAGACGCCTGCGGCATAGTTTGCCTGAAAACCGCATTTCCATGCGAAATATCAGCCATTCAATTGTACGATATTTTTTTACTCTCTGCAAGAGACTGCGGAGAATTTTGGGTGGGAAATTTGACCCTTCGACACTTTGACAAGCTCAGTGCAAGCAGGCTCACCACAGCAAAAAGGTGGGTCGATGACCCGCCCTGCAAAATTTAGCGATCAATATTTCATCCCTGCGTTTGCGTTTCGGGCTTCTGTACGACTATTATTGAATGATGGTTTTCCAGCCGTTGTTTTGCTGCTGGGCGGGCTGAGATTGTACTGGCGGTGGTGTCTGGTCCTGCGAGCGATAGTAGAACATTGCTTCCGGCAGATAGCTTCGGATGCCGGCGATGCGTGTGTCGTCGGCGGGGTGGGTGCTGAGAAATTCCGGCGGTTTCTGGTTGTTGCCGGGCTGTGCGGCCATTCGCTGCCAGAATCCGACGGCGGCCTGCGGGTCATAATTGGCCATCGCCATGAAAATCAACCCCATGCGGTCGGCTTCGCTTTCCTGCAATCGGCTGTAGGGCAATAACACTCCAACATTGGCGCCGATGCCGTAGGAACGCATAAATAAGTCTTTCGTGGCGGCGGGTTTTGAGGCCATTGCTTCGCTAAGGGCCGTTCCGCCCATCTCCACGAGGAGACCCTGGCTCATGCGTTCGTTGCCGTGGCGTGCGATAACGTGAGCGACTTCGTGTCCGATGACGACGGCCAGTCCTGTTTCATCTTTTGTGACGGGCAGGATGCCGGTATAGACGACGACTTTTCCGCCGGGCATTGCCCATGCGTTGATGTCTTTACTTTCGATGAGGTTGAATTCCCAGTTGAAGCTGGCGATGCGGTCGGCCAGGCCGTGGGAGCGGCAATAGCGTCCGACGGCGTCGGCGATTCTCAGGCCGACGCGCTGCATCATGGCGGTATTGGCGGAATCAGTACTCTTTTTATTTTCCTTGAGGAATTGATTGTATTCCTGCAGGGCCATGCTGTTCATCGTCGAGTCGGGGATGAGATTCAACTGCGACCGGCCGGTGATGGCAACTTCCGAGCAGGAGGTGCAAATAATTGTCAGGATACAAAGTATCGCCGTTGTTACTATTCGTCGTATTGTTTTCATAACTGCTCCCTTCACAGGCATAAGCGTATTGTTGTGTATGAAAGATTCCTTATACCATAATTCACGTAAAGATACCGCCATTTTCTTTGTGAAAAGTGAAAACCCAAAACGGTTGTCCGTTCTGAAAACAAGATAAAAAGTATATGTTTTCCGGCTTGATTTGTCAAATTAGAATATCATTAATTTGGTTCAAAGTTAAAAGCGGAAAATGGTTGAAAAGCGGGTACACAGCGTTTATGATGTCGTCAACTTGTGTTTTTCTGTGTGACAAGATCGGCAATAAGTATTTGATTTTAAGAGAGTTAGTTCAGGAGAGATTATCTATGGCAAAGATGTATTATGAAAAAGATGCACCGCTGGCGGCCTTGGCCGGCAAAACGGTGGCGGTGATTGGTTACGGAAGTCAGGGGCATGCCCATTCGCAGAACCTTCGCGATAGCGGTATTAAGGTTCAGATTGCGGAACTGCCCAATACGGACAATTATAAACTGGCGGTGGAACACGGATTCAAGCCGACGGATATAGCCGGGGCGGTCAAGGGCGCGGCGCTGATTATTGTGACGCTGCCCGATGAGGTGCAAAGCAAAGTCTATGAGACGCAGATTGCGCCGAATCTCAAGGCCGGCCAGACGCTGGGCTTTTGCCACGGGTTCAATATTCATTTCGGGTATATCAAGCCCAACAAGGATATCAATGTGGTGATGATAGCGCCGAAAGGGCCGGGGCACCTGGTCCGCAGCGAATACGAAAAAGGCGGCGGCGTTCCCAACCTGGTGGCGGTGTATCAGGATGCCACGGGTACGGCCAAGCAGATCGCGCTGGCGTGGGCCAACGGCATCGGCGGGGCGCGGGCGGGCATCATCGAGACGACGTTTAAGGAAGAAACCGAAACCGACCTGTTCGGTGAACAGGTCGTTTTGTGCGGCGGATTGACGGCGCTGATTAAGGCGGGATTTGAGACGCTGGTGGCGGCGGGGTATCAGCCGGAAATCGCGTATTTCGAATGTATGCACGAAGTCAAGCTCATCGTCGATTTGATGTATCAGGGCGGTCTGAGCTATATGCGGTACAGCATTTCGAATACGGCCGAGTACGGCGACCTGACGCGCGGCCCGCGGATTGTCACCGATCAGACCCGTGCGGAAATGAAAAAGATTCTGGGCGAAATCACCAGTGGCGCATTTGCAAAGGAATGGGTCAATGAGTACAAGGGCGGGATGAAGAACTTCAACGCGCTCTATCAGAAGGATTACAATGGTCAGCTTGAAACCGTCGGCCGGTCGCTTCGGAAAATGATGAAGTGGATTAAGGCTAAGGAAGTCTAATATTTAGATTCAAATTTCTGCTTTAGGAGCCAGACTATGAGAAGCCGGTTATTGAGTGCGGTGTTAATCGTGTCGCTGGTTGGGTTGAACGGCTGCGGCGAGAAACTCAAAACGCGCGACAGTATCGAATCCCGGTACTACCGAACGGTACTTAAACAGAGTACGTCTTCGGATGTATTAAGTTATATTCAGGACCCGGAGGTTGAACATCTGAGCCAGTCAGAGAGCGTGGTGGCCAGTTGGGCCGACGTGAATAAGACGCGTACGCACTGGTTTGATATGGTGGCATTCGATGAGGAAAAACTGACGGCGGTGCGCAAATACGGATTCACGATGGCGGACTATCGCGGATGGAATACCAAGCCCCGGCCGCATATTCAACTGGATATGGAGGCGGTGATTGACAGCCAGACGCTGAACGCCGCGTATGCCAGCCAGAACCAGATGCGCGTCGAAATCATCAAAAAGCTCAAGACGATGTTTTTCGATGATTCCCAGGCAGTCAGTTATGAAAGCGTGACGCTGAAAAAATCCGCGATGGTGGTAACGCAGATGCTGAATAATCTGCTGGTCAAGCTGGACGCCTCGCCGGGACTGGCCGCGGATTTATCCGAGCTGCATGGACTGGAGTTTGACGTGATGAATATCGGCAAAGGCACTGTGCGGATGCTGATTAAGGACGACATTGTAAAACTTAAAATCAAGGCCGGGTACGTGTGGTATTTGCAGCCGGGCAAAGATTTTGAGGATTACGAAGACGTCAAGAATATGTAGAGCGCCGAGAATTTTCCGGACCTTTGTTGAGAATCGGTAAAGTATCGCTATGGAACAGCGGGCGCCGCGAAATCGAACATTGACGCTCACGCCGGGAGAAATAGCCTTTTATTCCCGAAAGCTGACGACACTGGATGGGCCGGTATCCGTGGAAGAAATTCTGAACCGGACACTGTGCCAGGATATGCTGTCGGCGGTTCAATATCTGCCGGATGGCTTTGTGGATTTGCTGTTTGTTGACCCGCCGTACAATCTGGATAAGGACTTTAACGGCAGGCGGTTTTCCCGGCGGAATCAGGCGGGCTACCTGGAAATGCTCGAAACGTGGCTTGTGCCTTTGATTCGATTGCTGCGGCCCACGGCTTCCGTTTATATCTGTTCGGACTGGAATTCCTGCGGGGCGGTGCAATTATTCGCGGAAAAGTATTTTCATATTCGTAACCGCATCACGTGGGAGCGTGAAAAGGGACGCGGGGCGAAGGCCAACTGGAAAAATTGCAGCGAAGATATCTGGTTCTGCACCGTTTCCAATGAATATACGTTCGATGTGGATGCGGTGAAAATGAAGCGCAAAGTCATCGCTCCTTACACACACGACGACGGCCGGCCCAAAGACTGGCAAAAGGAAGATGGCGGCAATTTTCGGATTACTCACCCTTCGAATATGTGGACGGATTTGACGGTTCCGTTCTGGTCGATGCCGGAAAATACCGACCATCCAACGCAAAAACCTGAAAAACTGCTGGCCAAAATCATATTGGCCGGTTCCCGGCCCGGCGATATGGTGCTGGACCCGTTTGCCGGTTCGGGGACAACGTCGGTGGTCGCCAAAAAACTGGGGCGAAATTATCTCGGCATTGAAATTGACCGCACGTATTGCTGTCTTGCGGAAAAACGGCTGGAACTGGCCGAGCGGGACAAAACGATTCAGGGTTATAGAGACGGCGTGTTTTGGGAACGAAACACGGCCTTAAATGGGAATGGGTCTCAGTCGAATAAGAAGGGAAATCACACCTCACTTCTTTTTTAGAGTGAGCTGATTAGAGATATGAAAAGCAAATTATTCTCAACCGGCCAATACACGGATATAGAGAAGAAAATAAAACTGTTTTTGAATCAACAGCAGTCTTTTCTATCCGGCACTACAGCCAAAAGCCCGCGGGCTGTCGGTGATGCAATTCAAGATATTTTGGCGGAACATTTTGATACTATTGTTGGTAAAGATACTATTTGCAACTATTCCTCCGTGTTCGCTCGCAGAGCGATGGCGGATTTGGCATTTGAGGATGTCGCGGGGTGTTATTATCGCGTGGATGTAAAAACGCATCGTCTGAGTACGCAATTCAATATGCCTAATCTGACCTCCGTCGAACGGCTTTCGAAATTTTATGAGGATGATAAAAATTACTTTGTCATTCTTATGGTAGTATATGATTTGGAAAACATTGCTGTAAAGGTTGATAAGGTTCATTTTGTTCCGATTGAATTTCTGGACTGGTCATGTTTGACAATGGGAGCCTTGGGATGGGGCCAAATTCAAATAGCGAATTCCAATCGAATTTGTGTTAATTCCAAAATAACACGAAAGCAATGGATGCTGACTTTCTGTGATATTCTGTTAGATCATTTTTATCCTGGTGAAATTCAAAAAATTGACGAACGAATCAAGCGATTTAAGCAGGTACGAAAGTTTTGGGAGAATCATTCAGACTAGACTTAAATCGAATTACTTATGGATTGAGATAGGATTTGGAAAATTAATTATGGATATACTTCCGGCGATTGATTTACGTGAGGGTAAATGTGTCCGGCTGATTCAGGGCCAGTACGACCGGCAGATTACCTACAAGGATGACCCGGTCGCGCAGGCGATGGAGTTTTATAACGCCGGGGCGCGGTGGCTGCATCTTGTTGACCTTGACGGCGCCAAGTCGGGGTATTCGGTCAATATCGAGACCATCAGCCGGATTGTCAAAGAAACGCCGATGCAGGTTGAGCTGGGCGGCGGCATCCGGGATGAACAGACGATTGGGCAGATGCTTCATCTGGGGCTGAAACGCGTTATTCTCGGCACTAAAGCCATCGAGGAATTCGAGTGGTTTTCTGAAATGGCGTATCAGTTTTCCGGCCGGCTGGTGCTGGGGCTGGATGCCCGCGGCTTGACGCTGGCCAAAGAGGGCTGGCTGCGGCAGGCGGGTGAGGACCTGATCCATTTTGCTCAAAAAGCCGCGGGCTTGCCCGTCGCGGCGATTATCTATACCGACATCAGCAAAGACGGGATGATGGCGGGGCCGAACCTGGAGCGCACACGGCAGCTTGTTGAGGCTGTTTCCATCCCCGTGATCGCCTCCGGCGGAGTGACGACCGTGGAGGATGTCAAACGTGTCAAGGCGATCGGCGCCGCCGGCGCAATCATCGGGCGGTCGCTTTATGAGGGAACCATAGATTTGAAAGAGGCTCTGGTTGCGGCAGTATAAAAATAAAGTGAAACATTTTGCGCTTGGAATCGTCTTATTTAGTGTGTACGTTAAACAATAACAAAATCTAAGGAAAGCACAATGGGAAAGTGGATAATGACTGGTTTGATTTGCGTATCCATATTGTTTATCAGCGGTTGCATTATTGTCAGTGGAAACAGTTAAGGAAGGGAGTAAATCTATGAAAAATTACAAATCAATAGTTGTTTTGGCTATAAGTCTTATTTCTGCAACAGGTTGCGTTTTTATTGCCAATAACGGCCCAAAACCGTGTTCTCCTCCCAGAGACGCTAAGGAGGTCGGCGGCGGGTTTGAGATATTTTATAAAGCTCCTGAAGATGGTACGGCGGTTCTTGCAGATAAAAGATCCGGTAAAACGGTTAGAACCCTTTCATTAAGTGAAGGTGAAATATTCGAGTTCACGTCAAGGGTGTTTGATGAAAAGGCTTATAAGGAAATGGGCATTGACCCTAAGAAAGCCGACTTTGTATTATATTTCTACCCGAAGAATCCGAAGCCTCCGGTGCCGCCTCAACCGCCGTTGCCGCCGCAGGCTCCGCAACAGTAATGTTTATGACAGTAGTTTTTCAGGCTGGGACGATTTCGCCCGGCCTTCTTTGTTTTGGGATGTCTTGTCAGCGGGGCTTCGATAATTTTTCTTTGTATGACAGCGGGATAATCATCACGGCGCAGGAGGCGTGACGCGCCACTTTCTCCGTGACGTTTCCGAAAAACGCCTTCTGGAAAGCCCCTTTACCCTGACGGCCGAGGATAATGAGGTCGATATTTTTTTCCTCCGCGAAGGTCAGGATTTCCTGATAGTCCTTGCCGATCCGAAACTCCACGGCAAAATCAGCTCCGGCCGGCATTTTGGATCTGTAATTCTGCTGGATGCGCTGGTCAATATCCGATTTGGCTTTCTGGTCCACATCCTCCACTTCATAAATATAGCTCTTCCAGAACTGAGCTTCGGATTCCGGCACGACATGCAGCAAATAAAATTTGCGGTTGGGATTCTGGCGGGCGATATCGACTAAGAAGCCAAATGCGAAGTCAGCGTTCTCTGAAAAATCCGTACAGAAAAGAATGCGTTCAAAAGGCGGCGGAGAGAAGAGAGGTTGCGTTGCCATACCACCGATTCCTTTCTAAAAGTAGCTTGGTAAAAATGTGGCGATTTGCGGAAACAGCACCAGCAGAATCGCAGCCGCCACGAGGGCCCATACGAACGGCATCGATCCCTGGAAAATTGCATGCAAAGGGATATCCCGTTCCATACCGCTGACGACATAGACATTGACGCCGACCGGCGGAGTGATGATGCCCATCTGGGTCACCAGCACAATCATAACGCCAAACCAGATGGGGTCTTGCCGAGGCCCAGCACGACGGGATAAAAAATGGGCGTCGTGAGAAAGACCAGCGCCAGCGCATCGACAAAACAACCCGCAATCAGGTAAAAGAAAATAATTACCGCCATAATTCCCCATGCCGGGAGGGGCAAAGCCGCCGTGGTCGTAGCGATATTGGAGGGTAACTGCGTGATTGCCAGGAAGTGTCCGAAAATCACGGCTCCGGTGACGATAATGATAACCATACAGGAGGTGCGGATCGTTTCTTTGAGCGATTGGGTCAGCATTTTCATCGTCAGTTTTCGCCGAAATGCCGCAATCACAATCGCTCCCAGCGCGCCCATTGCGGCGGCTTCCGTGGGTGTAAAATACCCCGCGAACATCCCGCCCATGACCCCCACGAACAAAATCAGCGTTTCCGAAACGCCGCGCAGGGCGAGCAGTTTTTCTCGCAGACTAAATCGCGGTCCGGCCGGGCCTAACGCAGGATTTCGTTTACATTGCCAGTAGATAACAAAGCAAAAAAGGAAAGCCGTCATCAACCCCGGCAGGATACCGGAAATAAACAGCTTGCCGATGGATTGTTCGGTCAGGATGGCATAGACGATAAACACTACCGATGGCGGAATCATAATGCCCAATCCGCCGCCTGCGGCGATGGTTCCCGTGGCCAGCTTCATATCATAACCATAGCGTTTCATTTCCGGCAGGGCGACCGCTGCCATGGTGGCGGCGGTTGCCGGCCCGGAGCCGCAGATTGCGCCAAATGCCGTGCAGGCGCCGACGGTGGCCATCGCCATCCCGCCGGGCCAGTGTCCCATCCATCTATAGGTCGCGTCAAACAGCCGTCGGCTGATGCCGCTGTGAAAGGCGATTTGCCCCATAAAGACAAACAGCGGAATTACGGTCAGCGTATAGGAGGTGAAATTGTCGAAGATATCGGCGGCTACCAAATACGAGGACGCCGAAAAAGACACCATATAGGCGTAGCCGGCTGCTCCCACGATAGCCATGGTAAATGCCACCGGCAGACCGCTAAACAGCAGTATCACAAGCAGTATCAGCCCGAGAAGTCCGGTTTGCAGGGGAGTCATAGCTTAATCAGCTCCTTACGGGGTTTCAGCAGGCTGTACAATACCACCAGAACAACCACTGTCAGGCATACGGCAATCATATACATCATCCAGCACATCGGGAACCGCAGTGTCATCGTGCCCTGATTGTGGGCGCGCAAGTCGTTGCCGTAAAGAAAAGAACGATGCGCGGCGAACACAAAAAGCGCAATTGTCATTATTTTGATGATGCTGCCCATTACCAATCGCCCCCGATGCGACAATTTATGCAGGACAAACTCAATGGCGACATGGGCATTGACCGCGGTGGTATAAGGTAATGCCGCGGCAATGGATACCGCGCCTGCAATCTGTACGATGTCCACCGCCCCGGTAAACCGGATACGCAGCAGACGAAAGACGATATCTATAAATGTCACGGCAATCATCGCCAGGATACCGGCGCCGGACAGCCATATCATCACGGTAATCAGCCGGCGCAGAACCTTTTCGTACCAGGTCATAAGCAACTCTATAAAATAAAATCTTCTTATTTAGTGGGAGCCGGGGCCGCCGCCTTTGCTTCGCTGATCATTTTTTGGATATCGGCGATGAATTCCTGGCCGGGCAGATTTTTTTCTTTTGCCTTCGCAATATACTTTTCCAGCACCGGGGCCGCGGCTTGTTTCCATTTCTGCTGTTCTTCGGCGGACAGCGAAATCACCGGATGATTCAGCTCTTTAATAAACGCATAGCCGTCTTTGTCGGCCTGATCCCAGGCCTGGCCGTGCTTATCGACCCATTCTTTGCTGACTTCCGTAAAGACCTTCTGGATGTCGGCCGGCAGAGAATCCCATTTCTGTTTATTCATCGCCACAAACATCGCGGTGGTGTAGCCGATAACGGAACTATCGGTGACAGAGTCAATGACTTCGCCCTGTTTCCAGCCTTTCAATGTTTCCACCGGACAGAATGTTGCCTCGACGACGCCCTTTTGCAGCGCCTCGTATGTTTCCGGCTGGCTCATTGCCACCGGGATACCGCCCAGAGCTGTGACGATATTGGCCGAAAGCCCGGTTGCCCGTATCTTCATACCTTTAACCTCATCGAGTTTAGAGACTGGCTTTTTGGAAGCCAATATTCCCGGGCCGTGGGCATGGATATATAAAATATGGACATCGTCCACTTCTTTCGGGGCGTATTTTTCGACCATCTGTGTTGCAATCCGGCTGGCGGTCAGGCCATTGGGATAACCCAGCGGCAAATCCAGCCCTTCGAGCAGCGGGAAACGGCCCAGTGAATAAGCAAAACAACTCATTCCAAGGTCGGAGATATCATTGACTACGCCTTCGTAGCACTGGGGAGCTTTGGTCAACTGCTGGGCGGGAAAGATTGTGATTTTGACTTTATCGTTAGTGCGTTTTTCAATTTCCTTGGCCCATTCGACGGCCGTCTGGGTTTGAATATGGGTCGGCGGGAAAAAGATGCTGTATTTCAGTTCGATGGGTTTTGTGTCAGCGGATTGTGCGGCGGTTGTTTCCGATTTGGGTTGCACTGCTTCGGTGCCGGGCTGTTTCTTGGAGCATCCCCACGCCGTAAAAACGATTGCCGCTGCGAAAACAAATCTCATAACCTGCTTTGTCGCTGTCATTTGCAATCTCCTTATATTAAATGGTTGTTTTTGGAGACAATACCCCAAAAAAGGAGGGGTGTAAACAACTTTTTTACGGGTTCCTGGAATGGGAAGGGAACATCGTATCCCCCTGATGAAGATAAGATGTATGACGATGAAACGGTATCAAGAACTAAAGAAGTTGTGGGCTGGGGGTACCCCCAGCGGGCGACATTTTGTATCCAAATTGCCCGGCAAAAAGACTTGAATTAAAAAGACCCTCGCG
>Ga0194119_10008017_pt1 | contig 14686 bp, 17 predicted proteins | sample TA2MahC100mmetaG_FD_148620 | JGI IMG/M metagenome (GOLD analysis project Ga0194119, IMG submission 148620) | Freshwater microbial communities from Lake Tanganyika, Tanzania - TA2015018 Mahale Deep Cast 100m | ecosystem: Environmental > Aquatic > Freshwater > Lake | place: Tanzania: Lake... | reverse complement strand
ATATCTCCGACTCTGCTGTGAGTTGCTCCACCCCCTCAGTACACTCCAGAAGTATCATACACCCCATTGCTGATGGTGTATAAGGTGCCACTGTTGGTTGTTTCTTTGCTATTTGTGATGCTTGTAATGGAAGTGTTAAAAATAATGCTGTGGCAATCGGTAATAGTTTTTTCATCGTTTTAGCGATCGTGTATTTTTTCATTCATTAAATCTTCGATTCTTCTACGCATCTGTTCAGATTCGTGTTCTTCTCTTGCATGATGTCTATAACCACGCAAACCTTTATGAATCATGATTCCATGATAAGTCATTGTAGCAAGAAATATTAGTAAGAGTGAGAACCCGATTATTTCAGGGTAATGTTGAGCCATGGTAGTAGTGGTGGAATTACGCCTATAAGTCTTAAAAGTCCTTCAGCAAATAAAGCAAGAACCAACCAACCAACGCACATAGAAATAATGGAAGCATTCCTATTGTGCCTTCGTATAGCAGCATCAATCATCTCTTGACATTCTTTATGTGTTACTAAATGTTCTGGTTGTATTTGATTCATTCGATGACTCATGGATTTTATCGATACCTAATTTTTTATCCTTCATAATACATAATTATGTCGCCGTGTTTTCTATGAAAGTCAAGATGTTTCTTTCCCCATGGAATTACACGCCATTCAGTTTTTCCGTTCCAAAGTAACAAACAAATGCGAATGTATCTCATTAGTGTATGTTATACATCGTTATTTATTGAGTGTTTATGACTATCAGAATTTTCTGACAGGAGGGTGACAATTGTTGTGTGGAAACCAAGAAAAAATGTTCGGTTTTCTTCTTTGCTGGGCACCATATTTATAATATAAATATCATCGGATGCCTAAGGGGTCCATAAAAAACTCGCTTATTCAAGGAGAATAACCATGCATTTTACAACAAGTACACTAGATACCTTTTGGAAAGAATACGCACCCCACGCTGTAGGTCTGGATGATGTGTTCCATAGACTAGAAGCAATGTCTGGACACAATACAAGCTATCCCCCCTACAATTTAATTAAACATGATTCAAGTAATTTCACAATTGAAATCGCACTTGCAGGATTTAAAAAAGAAGAGATCGAAGTCACTACAGAACAAAATATTCTCAGAGTTGCCTCCAAGGTTGAGAAACGAGATATTGAGAGAACATACTTACATAGAGGATTATCGAACAGAGCATTTACGAGATCCTGGCAACTATCTGACGACGTAAGAGTTGTAGATGTTTTATTCGAAGATGGACTACTAACAATTAATCTAGAAAAAGTAATTCCTGAACACCAAAAGAAAACAGTATATAATATTGGTGGAACTGTTTCCGATCCAAAATTTTTAACTGAAGATAAAGAATAAAAAAATATATAAATTTAGAGCCTCCCATGGGAGGCTCTTTTTGTAGCCCTTGACACAGGGATGAAAATGATGTACACTATATGGAGACCCGTATTACAAACATGGAAAACAACGAAAATACAGAAGAAACTATTGTTCAGGTGGTTCTTTTGAAATCTGGTGAAGAGGTAGTTACCGAAGTACGAAAAGTAAAAGATACTGAGACTGGTAAACGATATTATATTATGAACAAACCTTATACAATTAAAATTGTATCCACTGACGTTGTGCAGATTTCACCAGAAGAATCTCGTCCACAACTAAACTTGGAATATGCACCATGGATTATGTTTACAGATGAAGAGACAATGATTGTCCCTGAAGATTGGATTGTAACTACAGTGAATCCAAAACAACAAATTCTTGAAAGTTATTTGAAAAACAGGAGAAATTCTAATGAATCTGATGGTTCTACAACTGAAGAGTGATGATTATCTGATTGCAGATGTTGAACAGATGGATGAAGAACCATCTTGTTATTTAAAAAATTGTTATAAGATTGTTGAGTGTGCTGAGTATGGATCAGAACCAGAAGATCTAGAAAAACGTGCATACTCACTGGAAGGTACTCACTTGAAAATTTCTGCAAGAAAAATTGATGAAGGTGCAGCTGAAAAAGATTGGTATGTCTATGAATATGTAATCTTACAAAAGTATCCGAAGTATTCAAAAGATAACGAGGCGTTGATTTATTCGAATAAATTACTTACAATATCAGAACCAACTGATGATCTCGTAAACCTTTATACTAAAGTTACTGCTGAATGAATTTCTACACCAACGTTCAACTAGTCGGAGATAATGTTCTTTTCAGGGGGTATGTTAATTCAGAACGTACCTTCTTTAAAGAGAGTTTTTCTCCGACTCTTTTTGTCTCATGCAAAGACCAGAAAAGTAAATACAAAACTCTAGATAATAAGTATGTAAAACCTATCAAGTTTACAACTGTCAAAGAAGCACGAGAATTTGTGTCCAAGTATTCTGAAGTGGATAACTTTGATGTGTATGGATATGAAAGGTATCTGTATCAATATATCGCAGACAAGTATCCAGAAGATGAAATCATGTTTGATCCATCTCGGATTCAGTCTGTGGTTATTGATATTGAAGTTGCTTCAGAGAATGGATTCCCTGATGTGGAAAGTGCAGCAGAAGAAATTCTTTGCATTACCACGAAGAATCTTTCAACGAAAGAAATTAATATCTGGACTATTCGTGAGTTTCATACAGACAGAAAAGATTGCACGGTTCATAATTGTAAAGACGAAGTTGAAATGCTCAAGTTTTTCATTGGTCATTGGGTGCAAAATACACCAGATGTGATTAGTGGATGGAACGTTAAGTTTTACGATATTCCTTATATTTGTCGTAGGGTTGATCGTGTTCTTAGTGAGAAGTGGGTCAAGTCTCTTTCTCCCTGGTCTAGAGTAACTGAACGGGAAACTTATGTTCAGGGTCGTCGTCAGATTTCTTATGACATTCTTGGTATTGCAGTTCTTGATTACATTGATCTGTATCGTAAATTTACTTACACAAATCAAGAATCATATGCTCTAAATCATATTGCGATGGTTGAACTTGGTGAACAGAAGATTGATCACAGTGAGTATGAAAACTTTAAAGAGTTTTATACTAAAGACTGGAACAAGTTTGTAGAATACAATATCAAAGACGTTGAACTGGTTCAGCGTTTAGATGAGAAAATGAAACTTCTTGAATTGGTATTCACTCTTGCTTATGACGCAAAAGTAAACTTTGAAGATGTTTACTCACAAGTTAAAACCTGGGATACAATTATCTTCAACTATCTGAAGAAAAGTAATCTTGTTGTTCCTCCTAAGAAAGAAAACAAAAAAGATTCTCAGTATGCAGGTGCTTATGTTAAAGAACCTATTCCTGGATTTTACGACTGGGTTGTTAACTTTGACTTGAACTCTCTGTATCCTCACCTGATCATGCAATACAACATCAGTCCAGAAACTTTGCTTGAAAAAAGATTCTCTGGTGCTTCTGTTGACAAGTTTCTAACTCGTGAAATTGATACTAGTGATCTATCTGGAGTAACAGTCTGTGCAAATGGAGCAATGTATGATACAACTCGTCAAGGTTTTCTTCCTAAGTTGATGGAAAAAATCTATGAAGATCGTACTATCTTCAAGAAGAAAATGATTGCTGCGAAACAACAGTATGAAAAGACACCGACTGCTGATCTGAAGAGAGAAATCTCTCGTTGTAACAACATCCAAATGGCACGTAAGATTCAATTGAATTCTGCTTATGGTGCAATCGGCAATGAATACTTCCGTTATTTTCGAATTGCAAATGCAGAAGCAATTACTCTTTCTGGACAACTTTCGATTCGTTGGATCGAAAACAAAATGAATGTATACTTAAACAAACTACTAAAGACAGATGGAATTGATTACGTTATTGCTTGTGATACTGATTCTATGTATCTTAATCTGGGTCCGTTGGTGGATAAGGTATTCTCTGGAAGAGAGAAAACTAGTGAAAGCATTGTCTCGTTCCTTGATAAGATCAGTGAAATGGAACTTGAAAAGTATATTGAAAGTTCTTACCAGGAATTGGCAAACTACTCACACGCCTACGCACAGAAGATGAAAATGAAACGTGAGAATATTGCTGATCGTGGTATTTGGACTGCGAAAAAGCGTTATATTCTTAACGTCTGGGATAGTGAAGGTGTTAGATATTCAGAGGCAAAGATGAAGATCATGGGTCTTGAAACTGCAAGATCCTCGACACCTGCTTATTATCGTGACAAACTGTATGAAGCATTTAAAATTATCATGAATAATGATAATGATACTCTCATTAACTTTATTGATAAGATTCGAATTGATTCTAGGAATCATGATATATCAGATATTTCTTTTCCCAGATCTCTGAATAATCTTCAGAAGTACAAGAGTTCTGCAGATCTCTATAAGAAAGGAACTCCGATTCAAGTTCGTGGTGCAATTCTATATAATGATTTGATTCGAAAGTTAAAACTTGAAAGTAAGTACCCTCTTATCAAAGAGGGTGAAAAAATCAAGTTTGTTTATCTCAAAGAACCAAATCCTATCAGTGAAAATGTTATTGCTTATTTCCAGAATCTTCCTCCAGAATTTAATCTGAATAAGTATATTGATTTTGATATGCAGTTTGAAAAATCTTTTCTTGAACCACTTAAATCTGTACTAGATAGTATTGGATGGAAATCAGAACAAGTTGGAACACTTGAATCTTTTTTCGCATAATGTGGTATAATGTAAATACATGTGGAGAATAGTATGTCTTTTTTAAATACAATTGTTAAAGAAGTTGGGAATGAATATGCATCATTTGTTTCTGATGGAGTTGCTGCTGGTGATGTGACTGGTTTTGTTGATACTGGTAGTTACATTTTTAACGCTCTTGTTAGTGGTTCTATTTTTGGTGGAATTCCTTCTAACAAAATTACAGCAATTGCTGGTGAAACATCTACTGGTAAAACTTTCTTTTGTCTCGGAGTAGTTAAACATTTCCTTGAAAATAATCCTGACGCAGGTGTTGTTTATTTTGAAACAGAATCTGCAATCAGTCGTTCCATGATTGAGGACCGAGACATTGATTCTAAACGAATGATTATTATTCCAGTAACAACTGTTCAGGAATTTCGCACACAATCTATTCGCATTGTAGATAAGTATCTGGAACAAAAGAAAGAAGATCGTCAACCACTGATGTTTGTTCTAGATTCACTTGGAATGTTGGCAACAGAAAAAGAAATGTCAGATGCTTCTGATGGTAAAGAAGTTCGTGATATGACCAAGGCACAGTTGATTAAGTCTGTATTCAGAATTCTTACTTTGAAACTTGGTAAAGCAAATATTCCTATGTTGGTTACTAACCATACATATGATGTTATTGGTTCTTATGTTCCAATGAAAGAAATGGGTGGTGGTACTGGTCTTAAGTATGCTGCATCTACGATCATTTATCTTTCTAAGTCAAAAGAAAAAGATGGTACGGAAGTTGTTGGTAATATTATCAAATGTCGCACACAAAAATCCAGACTTTCTAAGGAAAATTCACTGGTAGAAACCAGACTGTTCTACGATACTGGATTAGATCGTTATTATGGTTTGTTAGAACTTGGTGAAAAACATGGAATATTCGTTCGTTCTGGTGGGCGATATGAAATCAATGGAAATAAAGTTTATGCAAAATCCATTTTAAAAGAACCAGAAAAATATTTTACACAAGAAATTATGGAGAAGTTAGATGAAGCTGCAAGAACCGAATTCTGCTATGGTGTTAACGGAACCGAAACAGAAGAGACCGAAAAACCTTCAGGCAAAGACTGTTAAAGATTTTATTCGTGTCTATGATAATGTAATACCTGCTGGAATGTGTGAGGAAATCATAGACATTTATGAAAAAAATTCCGAATACCATCAGAGATTTGAAAATCTAGGAAGACCAAATTTTACTCAATTAAACATAACAGCAGTTAAAAATCAATCAGAAGATCTTTCTGATTGTAATGAAGCACTAATTGGAATTTCTGTTCAATATCTTAGAAGGTATATTAAAGATTTAAATATCACTCATGAATTTCCAGAACAATATGCATTTGAACAAGTTCGTTTGAAAAAGTATACTGTTAATGAAGATGAATTTAAGGATCATGTAGACGTTGGTGATCATGCTTCTGCAAAAAGATTCCTTGTATTCTTTTTATATTTGAATGATGTTACTCGGGGTGGTGAAACAGAATTTCCGTTTTTGAATTACAAAGTTAAACCAAAAGCTGGAAGGATGCTAGTGTTTCCGCCATTGTGGAATTTCCCTCACTGTGGTAAAATGCCATTGAGTAACGATAAGTACATCGTTGGTAGTTATTTGCATTACATTTAATATGGATAAAATAGAAGTCAAAATTCTTTCTCAATTGATTCATAATGAAGATTATCTACGCAAGGTTCTACCTTTCATCAAAGACACATATTTTGAAGAATTATCTGAGAAAGTAATTTTTTCTGAGATCTATAAGTATGTAAATGACTATGACAGTGTTCCAACTAAATCAGTTCTCTTTATTGAATGTGAAAAAAGAAAAGATATTACAGAAGAAATATTTCAGAAAATTGAAACAACTATTGAAAAGTTTCAAGAAGAACGTGTTGATCATCAGTGGATGCTTGATACTACTGAAAAATGGTGTAAGGACAGAGCAATCTATCTTTCTCTTCTAGAAAGCATTAAGATTGCAGATGGAAAAGATAAGACAAGATCTAGAGATGCTATCCCAAGTATTCTTTCTGATGCTTTGTCTATTAGTTTTGATGATCATGTCGGTCATGATTATTTTCTAGATGATGAAGCTCGTTATGATTTCTACCACCGAAAAGAAGAAAAAATTCCTTTTGATCTTGAACTCTTTAACAAAATTACCAAGGGTGGGTTACCTACTAAGACGCTTAATATTGCCCTCGCAGGAACAGGTGTTGGTAAATCTCTTTTTATGTGTCATATGGCTTCCGCATGTCTTCTACAAAGTAAGAACGTTTTGTATATTACGTTGGAAATGTCTGAAGAAAGAATTGCAGAACGTATTGATGCAAATCTACTTGATGTTAACATTCAGAAGATCACTGAAATACCAAAGGTATTGTACACAGATCGCCTTGCAAACTTATCCAAGAAAACGCAAGGAAAACTTATCATCAAAGAGTATCCCACTGCCTCCGCCCATGTGGGTCACTTTAAATCACTACTCAATGAACTTGGTCTCAAAAAGGGTTTTCGTCCCGATATTATTTTTGTGGATTATCTTAACATTTGTTCGAGTAGTCGTTACAAAGGATCTATCGTAAACTCTTATACTTATGTAAAAGCAATTGCTGAAGAACTTCGCGGTCTTGCGGTTGAGTTTAATGTACCAATTGTTAGTGCAACACAAACAACTCGTTCTGGGTATGCAAGTAGTGATATTGATTTGACAGATACAAGTGAATCTTTTGGTCTTCCTGCAACTGCAGACTTTATGTTTGCATTGATTAGTACAGAAGAACTAGAAGAATTAAATCAACTTATGGTTAAACAGCTTAAGAACAGATATAATGATCCAACATCAAACAAAAGATTTGTTGTGGGTATTGACAGATCAAAGATGAAGTTGTATAATTTAGATGATACTGCTCAAAAGAACATCGTTGACTCTGGAAGAGAAAACGATGATTATGAGCCAACACACATAACCAGTAAAAAACCAAGGAATTTCGAAGGATTTAAAGTATGACTGAACAAGTACAAGCTGATTTTGAAAAGTATTTTGAGTTTGTTGATTACGTTACCAGCACACCAACCAAGTTTACTGCAAACTTTGTAGAACGTGTTGAAGAACTCAGTGTCCAATATCCTCCACTTTCTCGTCTTCTGACTTCTGCAATTGGAATGAGTGCAGAAGCAGGTGAGTTTTCTGAGATTGTGAAAAAAGTTTTGTTCCAAGGTAAACCTCTTAGTGAAGATAACCTGAATCATCTTCGTATTGAACTAGGTGATGTTCTTTGGTATATGGTTCAAGCATGTCTTGCTCTTGGTGTTACACTGGATGATATTGCAATTCAAAATACAATGAAACTCTCTGCACGATATCCAGAAGGTGCATTCAGTGTCATTCGATCTGAACATCGTCGTGAAGGTGATCTCTAAATAAATTGTTCCCCCCTCTTCTAAATAGTTACGAAGAGGGGGGTTTTTTAATGTCTGATAAAATCCAACAAGAAATTTTAAAACTCTGTGGCACTGGTTCTAAGTATTCTTATCTAACAAAATATACTGATGTTAGAATGAAAAGCAATGATGGAACTGGTGAAGTTTATGTATTGGCAGGACCCAGTACACGATCAGTGAGAACATTGTTTCTGGAAAATTTATCAAAAGCATTAAATGATTTATATGATGATGTCAAATTTTATACGATAGTTGGTGATAGAACTGCTTCAATAACAGGAAAAGATTCTAATAATAGAGTTGTGAATAGACCAATTAAGTCTGGAGCAGGTTTGTTATTTGGAGTTGAAGAAAAAGAATTAAAAAGAATATATGAAAAAAATAAAATTGCGTATTCTTTAAGTAATTATCAACGACAACATAATACAAATAGAGTGCCCCGCGAGGTTAGATTAGCTGCAAAAGATCAAGCAGAACTAGAATCAACTGATCTTGATAAAGTACATACATTTTTATCCAGTGATTTGGAAAAATTTTGGACAAGTGTAAAACCAAAATATCTAATATTAGTTGGTAAAAAATCTGATGCAGATAAAGGTCTAAAAATAAAACCTTCTGATATAGGAATTACTGGAAAAAAAGTAACTGTTAATCAAATAGTCAGTAAAACAAAAGATTATGTCCAAACAAAAGAATCATCATTAATACCATTATTTGATGAAATGTTTGATGAACTAGATAAGAAGAAAAGTACAGAGATTGTATCTATTGTCGAATTTGGTAGTGAAGCACTTGAAATATTCTCTGCATATTATTTACTGAAAGAGTTACCAAGAAATAGATCATTGAAAAGATCTTTTGGTATCACTACAAATATTTCTAGAAGTTCTGAGTGGACAATAAAGTTTCCCACTGAAAGTTCTTTTCCATTGGTTGACTATTTTGTTTATCCTCCAGATTCTGATGTTGGAATTCAAGTGTCTGTAAAAAATGCAGCATTTGGAACAACACCAAACACAGTAAAACCAAAAACTCTATTTCCAAAAATAATGGATATAGAAAAGTGGAAAAAAGAATTGCACCCATCAGATCAAACAAATGAATATAATACTTTCCGTGGTGGAGTTTTGATGAAAGCACCTGCTGGAAAAACAAATACAATGTATCCAATGATGTCTGTAAAAATGTTTGCAAAAAAAGATAGACAAACAATAAAGAAATTTTTTGTACAATATCTTTCGAACCTTAATACAGAAGTTGGGACTATGAATATAAATCAAATTGCAGATTATACTATTGATTTTATAGATAAAAAGGTACAAGTTTCTCAAGTTTCTTTGAAGGATTCTGTCACAGATCCTACGATGAGACTTATATTACAAAACAGTGTTTTGAAAAGATCTAATAAAGGAAACTCTAATATGATGGCTTTATCTTTTTTGTGTGAAAAAACTTTAGAATTGGCATCACAAAAAAATGGTCCAATGAATTTCAAAACTATGTTTGAGGAGAAAGCAATATTTGAAAAACAAGTAATATATTGTACCGCTAAAGATAGGAAAGTAGGATCGAAGACAAGAATATATTTCCTTTTACAAGGTAAATATAATTGGTCTAAATTTAAAGGAGACTGGATGAGTCTTCGTAGTAAAAATAGTGCAGGATCATTTAGTGATGCACTTGGTATTGACCCACGACTTTTTTAGAAAAATGGCAGAAGTAGTAAAGTTAAAACACTTAGAACACTTGGAAGATGAGGTCCTTAATTATGGATCTGCTGGTTGTTTTGCAATCGTAAATTTTCTACGATCTGTAAGAGACATGGTAGGTAAAACTAAAACCACGGCAACCATATCTACAAAATGGGATGGAGCTCCTTCTGTAGTGTGTGGGAAACACCCCATTAATGGAATGTTTTTTGTTGGAACTAAATCTGTATTTAATAAAACTGAACCGAAAATGTGTTTCAACAAAACTGACATTGATGAATTTTATCAAGGTGAGTTAAATCAAAAATTAAAAGATTGTTTGGAACACTTTTCTAAGTTGGGAATAAAGGGAGTTATACAGGGAGATTTACTTTTTACCAATGATAAGAAAATGGAAAATGTAAATGGTGATAGACTGATTACATTTAGACCAAACACTATTACATATGGTGTTGAAGAAGATAGTGATGTGGGTAAAAAAATTAAAAGAGCAAAAATAGGAGTGGTATTTCATACCAGTTATAGAGGTACAGATATGGAAAGTATGTCTGTTACTCCTGGTGTAGACATCGATTCATTTAGAGAAGTTCCAGATGTTGCAGTAATCTCAAGTAAAACTGATACTCAACAAGTTAGTTTTAATGATAGAGAAAACACAAAATTAGAAGCATATATAACTAAAATAAATAGAATGTGTCAAATATCAAAAGATTTCCACAATCACTTACATAAAAATTCTGGTACTAGTGGAGATCAAAAATGGTTTGTTGGATCGTTCTTAAAACCATTTTTCAATGCACAAATTAGAGATGCAAAAGCTATTACTAATGTGAAACAAACAATAGATAGGTTTGTTAAATTTTATTCTGATAAAGTTGAAAAGGAAATTGATAAGTCAAAACAAGAAAAGACAAAACAAAAATATCGTGATATTCTGGATTCTGGTGTTATCTACATTAGAGGACATCAAAAAGAATTTCAAGCTTTTATCTCCCTATATAAGACAGTACAAGATGCGAAACAACTTGTCATTGATAAACTTGATAAGCTAGAAAAATTTAAAACTTTTGTGCAGACAGAGGATGGATACAAAGTAGTTGGTGGAGAAGGTTATGTTCTCCACCATGAAGGAAGTATGGTTAAACTAGTTAACAGATTAGAGTTTAGTAAAAACAATTTCACTATAGAAAAGAACTGGAAAAAGTAATGTCAAATTTCACTCTTCACTTAATGAAAAAGTTTGCAGTTAACTGCAGGACAAAAAACAAGGAAGAGTTTAAGAAGCAATTTGCAATATTTGCACTTTCCATTTTGAAGAAATTATCTGTATCTGAAAATGAACAGAAATTATTTCTAACAGATCTAGATAAGAATTTTACAATTTATTATAAAAAATTGAATAAGTCAAATGATTGAATTAGAAATAAAACTGAAAGTATTGATTCACCAAATCTGCAATGTATTTGTTAGACTTTGGTATGTCAATCTTTTAGTGTTTATTATTTTATTCACTTCATTGCAAAAAATTTTAGAATATCCTCTTTTATTCTTTTTGTTTTTATTTGGATTAACTGAAAAATTAAATGATCAAAGAATTGATATGTTTGGAATGTCTTTAGCAAAAACAGTTTACAAACAGATGATAACAAAATACTAAATAATATATGGGAAATCACAGGTAAATATGAAAACTTTTAAAGACTTTTTATCTGAAGCAAGGACACATGCAAGTTTAGAAGCTAAGAAAAGAGGTTTAACTCACGTTGGCGCTGGTCATTATGCAGATGATACAGGAAATGTAGTTGCTAAAAGTGAAGGTGGTATTAAGTTAGTTGATTATGATTCACAACCTGCAACACAACCGCAACCTGCAGCACAACCGCAACCTGCAGCAGAACCGACAGCTCCTGTAGATCCTGCTGCAGCACAATCAGTTGAACCACCAACACAATCTGATGCACCTCAAGTAAATCATGGAAACCAACCAATCACATTTACATTTGGTAGATTTCAGGGAGTACACAGAGGTCATGAAAAATTGATCAATAAAGTTGCTAGTATTGCAGGTGATGGTGAATATAGAATTTACCCAAGTCATAGTCAGGACAACAAAAAAAATCCTTATGATATTGATTCTAAAGTTGCTTTGATGCAACAAATATTCCCAGATCATGCTGGTGCAATTCAGAATGATCCAGAGAACGGAAGAAATATCTTTGACGTTTTGAAGAATCTACATGCACAAGGTTATAGTGATGTTAATCTAGTTGTTGGTAAAGATAGATTAAAACAGTTTCAGGATATGGTTAACAAGTACAATGGTAAGTTGTACAATTTTAATTCAATCAACTTACATAGTGCAGGTGAAAGATCTGATGATTCTGACGATGTAGAAGGATTGTCTGCATCTAAAATGAGAAAGGCAGCCGCAGATGGAGATTTTGAAAAATTCAAATCTGGATTGCCTGGACATGTAGAAGATGAAGATGCACAGAAAATCTATGATGATCTTAGAAAAAGAATAGGTATCAAAGAGGGGTTTGAATACTGGGATATATGTCCTAGATTCTATCAACGAGAATTGAGAGAAGAATATATTCAGGGAAATATCTTTAATCTTAATGAGAAAGTTGAGAATATGAATAGTGGAGTTGTTGGACGTATTATTAGTAGAGGTCCCACTTATGTCATCATTTTAGATGAAGATAATATGGTACATAGAACATGGATTAAAGATGTAAGTTATCATAAAGGACCACTTGAAGTTGGAACTGATGAGTACAGGGAGTACTTACAGAAACTAACTCCTTTCGAAAAGATTAGAAGTTTTGCTAAAAACAATAAACCTAATAAATAATAAAAACCAGGAAAATTACCAGCTATGGAATTAGATAAACTTATTACATTGTCTCCAGATAAACTTTACGCAAGCGTAAAAGTTTTTGAAAGAGCATGGGCAATGTACGGAGAAAATGATACCGATTCTATTCTAAAAGAAATTGAAGAGAATTTAACTGGTTCATATAGAGACTATGCTTTTTCTTTACTTGAAGCTAAAGTTGGTTCAGTAAAGAATTACATGGGTACACCAGTCTACTATAGTGGAAAAGGTTTTAGTGCTCCTAAACATGGAATCTATGGGGTTGAATCAAAACCACAACTCAAAAAAATGATTCAGCAAAAAACTCAAGCAAAAAATGAGAGAGAAAGAAAATCTGCTGAGTTAAAGAGACGCGCAATGAGGAAGGAGGAAGTAAGTTCATATTCAGCGTATTATCGTGATCTATTAGATCAGTACAAGAACGAAGATCTAAACAAAGATTTTGAAGAATTTGCAGAAGCAATTCAACTTCCTGCAGTAAAGAAACCAGGACAAACACAACAACCAGGACCTGCGGCTCCTAATTCGATGAAACCAGCACCCGCAACTGGTCAACAGACACCCGCAACTGGTCAACCACAACCACCTGCTCAACCACAGGCAAAACCTGCTCAACCACAGGCAAAACCTGCTGCTGGTACTCCTGCAACTGGTCAGGCAACACCCCAACAACAAAATGCTGCAAAACAGGTAATGCAACAACAACAGATGTTGCAACAGAAAAAAATGCAGATGCAAAAGCAGGGCAAACTACCATTGAACATGGGCGAAGATGCACAGTGTAATACTTGTGCAGATAAATCTGGTAATACAGAAAAAGGAAAATCACCACTCCCTAAAAACAAAAAGGTAGGAAATGTAACTGTAAATCCAACAGTCCAGTCAGAAAAGATTGATGTTGGTTCAAATATTAGAAAGACTATTAAAGATTTCGTACATAGTAGTGATGAGCGTTTCTCTGGTGATACTAAGAAAGAAAGAATCAAGAAAGCAATCGGTGCATATTATGGTGCGAAGAATGAGTCAATTGATGAGGCAAAAAAGAATGATGGTAATCTTGCAAACAACTATCCTCCATATGATAAAGTAACCCGTGGTGATGTTATTGCTGGTCGTCTAGGAAAAGACGAAATGGGTGGAAAGAAAAAGTCAACCAAGAAAGAAGAAGTAGAGCAGGTTGATGAACTCTACAAAGGTAAGCACGGTCAATCAGAAACTGAATATCAAGACTCACGTTCTAATGCTGGTAAGATGGTTTCTGGAACTTCTAAATTAAGTGGTGCTGCATACTCCTATCGTGGTGTCAAAAATACTGGTCCTAATCCCGCAGGTGGCTCTGAAAAACCTAAGGCTCAGGGTCGTATGACACCAGGACAACGCACAGAGTTGCAATATCGTAAAGCGAATCTTATGAAGAAAGAAGAAGTTGATATCTTTGATGCTGTTCTTGAATACCTAGTTGCAGAAGGTTATGCTGCTACAAATAAGGAAGCACTTGTGATTATGGCAAATATGAGCGAAGAGTGGAGAACTGAAATTATCGAGTCTCAGTATGCTCGTGAAAATCCAGAGAAGTATGAGAGAGAGCAAGCAAAGGCAAAGAGTAAGAAACAAAAAGCGATGGAAGATCCACACACTGGAATCAATTCACCTGCTTTTGAAAAGTTTATGAGACAGCAAATGGGTCGTTGATGAAAACCTTTCAGCAGTTTAATGAAGATATTGAGCAACGCAGACAGGAATTGCGGCAAAGGTCAAAAGATCAAATGCAGAAGTTTAAGGAAAAATCTAAGGCTTCTGCAGATGCTCAAAGACAAAGAGCAGCAGAAATTGCAGATAGAAAAAGATTAAAAGATGAAATTAAGAGAGAGTTAAGAGACGAGAACTAAATAACCACGGAAGGTTGCTCTAACCCACTTGACTTTGAGTTGAGTGGGTTTTATAATATCT
>Ga0194119_10008011_pt1 | contig 14693 bp, 11 predicted proteins | sample TA2MahC100mmetaG_FD_148620 | JGI IMG/M metagenome (GOLD analysis project Ga0194119, IMG submission 148620) | Freshwater microbial communities from Lake Tanganyika, Tanzania - TA2015018 Mahale Deep Cast 100m | ecosystem: Environmental > Aquatic > Freshwater > Lake | place: Tanzania: Lake... | reverse complement strand
CAACGCGTGTGGTCCGCTTCATGGTGTCCGCCTCCTGGCGTCCTCATGAAATTACCAGCGATTGGCTTTGGCGTCACGCAGCCTTGCCGGAAACTCACGGCTCAACGAGGGCCTCGCTGAGCTGTACTCCAGCATAAACTCCATGGGCGGCAAGATGCGCGTCGGCGATCTCCATGTGGGCCGCTACCAACTGCTCCATTCCTCCAAGTAACTACCCATGGAGCAACTCGCCGAAGTGGACCACTCCTCGCCCATCTATCGCGCCAAAGGCCACGCCGGCATCTTCTACTCCCAAAGCTAGGCGCTGGCGCACATCTGGCGCACATGCTGATGCTCGGCGACGCCTACCGCCCCAAGGCCGGCGAATTTGTCCGCAGGTCGCCTTTGCGGACGTCCCGACGCCCAAGGCGTTTCAAGACGTCTACGGCAAGACCCTGTTTCAGGTGCAGAAAGATTTGGAATCCTACCTCAGCGCCAACTCAATCCGGATCATGGTCTTCAACTACAAGCCGGAAAAACCGCCCAGCCGGAGGTCCGCGCCGCTACGCCGTTTGAGTCGGAACTGGCCGTGGCGCGGCTGCTTTCGCAGCAGGAAGACCCGCGCGATGCCGACGAAGTCTTTGAGCAGCTCGAAAAGCAACACCAAAGCGATGTGCAACTCACCGAGGCCTATGGCTTCCACCTGGTCCAGAGGCGGAAGACCGCCGAGGCACGGGAACGCCTGGAGCGGGCGGTTGCCGCTGGCAGTGCCAACCCCAAGGTCTATACGCAGTATGCGTTTCTCATGCAGGACAAAGCCATCAACAAATCCGTGGCCGCGCTCAAGAAGGCTGTCGAACTCGAACCGGTCGACAAGGAACTACGCTATTACCTCGGCCGCATGCAACTGCAAGCCAAGCGCCCCGGGGATGCCTTGAGTACACTTTCCCCAGCGCGCCCGGTGCCACCGGAGCACGCTGTGGGTTACATGGAAGCGCTTGGCTAGATCTATCTGCAGTTCCAGAAGCCCGACGAGGCACGCAAGGCCCTGGCACGGGCTCGCGAATTCGCCAAAGCGCCGGAAGACCAGCGGCGCGCCGCCGATCTCGAACGTAACATCGAGCAGTGGGAAAACCACGAGTCGCAGCGCAAGGCGGCCGAGGAGCGCTATGAAAAATACAAGGAAGCGCAGGCCCGCGCCGGGGACGAGGCGGCGGCTGTTCCCGTGATCCGCCACGGCGACGCCGAATCTACGCCAGCCGAAAAGACGCTGATCGAACGTACCGTCGAGCCCGGGGACTCGCTCCCCAAAGTAAGCGGCAAACTGCGCCTCGTGGACTGCCGCGGCGCGCAAGCGATCCTCCACCTGCTGTTCGACGGCAAGTTCCGCCGCTTCCGCATCGACGACCCAGGCTCGGTGGTGATCACCGGCACCGGCGCCAATGGCTCCACGGTCGACTTCAGTTGCGACGCGCAAGAGGACGTCCCGGTCACGCTCGGCATCACGCCGCAGCCGCACGCGCGCACCGCCACCGAAGGCCTCGTGCGAACGCTCGGCTTTTAGCCCCGCGCGCAACCGCACCACCGCCGCTTGCAGCGCCTCCTTACACGGCGGGAACAGCGGCGCTCCCGTCGCGGCGTGCGTCACCGCCCTCGACACGCCCGCCCGACAAACGGGATGAGCGTGCGAGAGCGAAGCGATTCAGCGAGCGTCTCGGGTAACGGGCTCACACCCGCCTACCCCACCACCTCAAGCTCCCAGCCCCAACCCGGCCGGTCCGGCGGACGCATGTAGATGCCCTCCGGCCCACGCGACACGCCGTAGTTCTCCTCAAACAACGAGTAGACCTCCTTCGGCCCGCCCGGCGCCGGCAGAAACAACTCACACCACGGCGCATTGACGTTGGCAATCGACCAGTGCACCGCGCCGTTCAACCCGCCGCCATGCGGAATCACCGGAATGTCGTATGCCGCCGCCATCGCGCCGATGCGCCGCAGTTCGGTCAACCCGCCGCACCATTGAATGTCGGGCTGCCAGATGGACGCGCCCTTGGCTTCGAGCAAGTACCGGAAGCCGTAGCGCCCATACTCGTGTTCGCCCGTGGCAATACGCGTCGACTTGATCGCCGCATTCAACCGGCCGAACCCGGCGTAGTCGTGCGGCTGCAGCACCTCCTCCACCCAGTAGACGCGCTCTGCTTCCATCATCTGGCACATCTCGATCGTGTACCACTCGTCCCACGCCATCCAGCAATCCAGCATGATGTCGCCGTCGCGGCCCAGCGCCTTGCGCGCCCGCTGCACCAGCTCGAGGTTCTCGCGCATACCCTCGCGGCCGCTCGCGCGTCCGTGCGGGATCGCCAGCTTCAGTCGCTTGTAGCCGAACTCGACGTGCTGCTCAATGTCATTGCCGGTGCAGTAGGTCGGCATCCGGTCACGGCACTCCCCGCCGATCAACTTATAGACCGGCATGTTCAGCGCCTTACCCACGATGTCCCATAGCGCTATGTCGAAGCCGCTGAGGGCGTTCATCGTCACGCCCATACGCCCGTATGACATCGTCGCGCGCCAGCAGATGTCCCAGTTGCGCTCGATATCGAATGGATCTCGCCCCATCATCAATTTGGCGAAGTGCCCGGTGACGATCGGTCCACCGCCAGGACCGCCGTTGCCGTATCCTTTAATGCCTTTGTCGGTGGTCACCTCCACCGTAAAGCTGGGCACGTTGGTCGCGGCAAACAACTCGCGCCGCGGTTTGAACTCGGGGTAAATCGAAACGGGGTTAGCCACTTCCACGCCCTGCGTCGACCACGAACCGGCCGAGGGCGTGTAGGCCGGATAGGGCTTCTTGGGGCGGGTGCGGACAACCTTGATGTCCGTGATCTTGAGCTTGCTTTTCTCTTGCGCCCAGGCGAGGGGCGGCAGGGCCACGCCGACGAGGGCGCCCATTCCGAAGAAGTCGCGTCGTGTCATGAGTGATTCACCTTAAGTGGACATTGTATTCCACCCAAGCACAGGACTGTGCAAGCCATCGGTCCTGGCCAACTAAAGCTCGCCGTCACGCGAGCCGATGATTGTCATGGGGAGCCTGCTTGCCAAGCCTGGAGGCGTCTGCCCGTTAGGTGCACCATTAAGCGATTTGTACTCTTGACTGCGATCCTTTTTGCCGCCGCGTTGGTTTGGACCGATTCCGCGCAAGCTCAGACTCCAACTGGCCACAGCGTGGTGATCGAAGCGCCGCGCGGTCTGCGCTACCTCGTGGACGGGCAGATGTATGAGTCCTCCACCACCTTCCTGTGGGCCGCCGGGACGTCACACACTTTGAGCTACCCCGTGTCGCCGCTCGACGGATTCCAGCACGGCAAGGATGGCGATACGCGCTACCTGCCGGGCGGCTGGCGGGTGAACGGTAGCGTCAGCCTGTCGGGTGGGGCCGACACGGTCACGCTCACAGCGGGGCCGGATCTCACGCGCGTGGCGGCCTCGGTAAGCACCGAATACCGGCTGCGGGTCCGCTTTTTTGACGATCAGCCGATTTTCGCCTTAGCCGAGTCTGCCTGCACGCAGAGCTTGCGCAACAACCAGCCGCCGGGAGCCGTGTATGTGGGCGCCATCTGCTACAGCCAAAACGTGGACCTCTGGCAGGTTGCCGGGCTGTTCCAAATGAACGCCTTCGCCTATCCCCGATCTTCGTTCCTCGGTTGGTCCCTCAACAACGCCCCGCTTCAGCCAACGCCGGCGGGGCAATTCAATCTTTTGGGCCCCACTACCGTTTATGCCCACTTGACCTCTGCCAAGCGCGTGAAGTTCCGCACCGACCCGGCGGGTTTGTATGTGCGAGTGAACCGCACCGAAGTTCGCACGACCGCGAGCGAGCCTTGCGAGGCCAACAACTACCAACCGCTTCCGGAAGGCGCGGGCACGTTGGCGGTACGGCGTCTGTGTGTGGGCGAATTCGATTTTGCCCCCGGAAGCAGGGTGTTTGTGGTAGGCGTATCGCCGCAAATAGACCGCTTCGGCAAAAGTTGGGTGCTCCACCGTTTCAGCAGCGGAGCAGCCGCTGACTGGGTGTACACCGTACCGCAGGAGATCTTTCCGGACGAGACCATCACGGCTACCTATGTACCCGACATCAAGTTAAGCTTCCCCACGCAACCGGCCGGATTGAAGATCAAGGTGAACGGGCGCGACAACTGGCCGGAAAACCACTTCGTGGCCGCCGCCGGCACCAAGCACCCGCTTGAAGCCCCTCTGCAGCAGACCGATGCCCGGGGCCGCAAGTGGGCTTTCAAGAGATGGTCGAACGGCGGCGCGCGTGCGCAGGAGATCACGATTCCGGCCGATGCCGAATTGGGCAACTTTGTGGTGGCCGCCGAGTTCGAACTACTGAGCCAACTGACGATTCGTTCCAATCCGGCCGGCGCGGCGGTGACGGTGGACGGCGCTCCCTGCGCCACGCCCTGCCGGGTAGACCGCCGCGATGGAACCGAAGCGGTGGTGACAGCGCCGTTGACGTCGGAGCTGTCCGATGTACATCGCCTGGAATTTGCCTCCTGGTCCAATGGCGGAGACCGCGAACAACCGGTCAAGGTATCCGGCGTCGATGGTACTTCGTTGACGGCGAACTTCACCACGGCTTTCAAGCTGGCGCTCGCCGGTGATCCGTTTGACGGCGTGCGCTTTGACGTGAGTGGCGCCACGCCGGAGAACTTCTATACCGCCGGAAGCACCATCACCGTCAACGCGCAAGACCGTCCCGGCTATCGCGTCCGCCGCTGGGAGATCGATGCGGCAGGCACCAGCCGAACGGTCACGCTGACGATGGAACGTCCGCGCACCCTGCTGGCTAGGATGGAGAAGCTTCCGTTTCAACCTCTGTCGGCGCTCAAGAACGCCGCAGGGGAGCCCTCGGAAGACGTAGTGGCCCCGGGCTCACTCGTCGCTATCTACGGCGAGAACCTGGCGGGCTACTACGAGGCTGGCCCCTCCGGTCCGATCCTCTCGCAGGTCCTCGCAGGCGTGTCGGCCGTCGTCGGCAACCGGATTCTGCCGCTGCTGTTCGTTTCCCCCACGCAGATCAACGCGCAACTGTCGCGTGACCTCGCGCCAGGAGCACACCAGATCCGCGTGATCCGCGCCCGTTTGCAGGACGCCGTCGGCAGCTTCAAGGTCGTCGTCCGTGCACCAGGCTTGTTCAGCCAGCCGGTTGACAATCAGCCGTTTGCGCTGGCCCGGCACGCTGACGGCTCGCTCGTCACCATGGGGAGTCCCGCGCGTCCCGGCGAAACCATCACGTTGCTGGCCACTGGCTTCGGCCCCTACCAGGCGCCGATTCTCGAGGGCATGGCCGTCCCGCCTGGCCCCGGCTACAGTATCGGTGGCCCGGTGTCGCTCCAGGCCGGCGACCTCTCGCCGGAAGTCGTCTACGCCGGCGGCGTGGCCGGGCAGATCGGGCTTGACCAGATCCAGTTCCGGCTCCGCGGCGAGTTCCCAGCGAACATGCCGGAAGCGCTTCGCGTCAAGGTCACACTCGACGGACAGGAAAGCAACACCGTGTTGCGGCCCGTCGCGCCGGCCCTCGCCGAGAAGCAATAGCCATTCACTCCTGCAAGGCGCGGCGCATCGCGATACACTACTGTCCGATGCGCCGCGCCATTCTTCTTTCCCTGCTCATTGCCTCTCAGCTGCTCCGGGCCGAACTCCCGCCCTTCGTCGAGAAACTTGCCCCGAACGTCTGGGCCGGCGGATGGGGGGCCAAAGAAGAGGCCGTCAACGTAGTCTGGTACGTCTCCGGTGGCCGGACCTACCTGATCGGCGATCAGGCTACCGCCGTCGACACAGCGGCCATCTCCGCGCTCACCGGCAAGCCCGTCGACTCCAGCCGCACGGGCCAACCCGGCGTCGAGGTGATCGCACCCGGTGTCTACTTCCTCAAAACAGCCCGCATCCTCTTTGCCGGGGATCTCATCACCAACGGCCCGCGCTCGGCCATCCAGCCCGACATCTTCGTCTGGCTCGCGCAACTCGACAAGCTCTCGGCGCTCCAGCCGCTCAAAGTGGTGCCGGGAAAAGGCAGTTGGACCGGCCCGGGGGCCATTGGCCGCCAACGCCGCTTCGTCCGCGAGATCTTCCGCCAGGTAGCCTTCGGCATCGCAATGGAGCGCCCGCTCGCCTCCATCCAATCCGAACTCCTGATCCCTGCCTCGCACCTCGTCTGGATGCCCTACGATACTCCCTCGCCGGAAGATGTGACCGCCGTATACCGGCAACTCACTGCCCCCGTCGCGCCCATTTGGCGTACGCCCACGCCCGGCAAGAAGCAAGCCCTCGTCCTCATTGGCGACCGGTTTCACGACCCCGAACACTTCCTCGATACGCTCCGTCCCGTCATCGAGTCCACGGGCGTTGAAACCCAATTCATCGTCGACTACCGCGCCCTCACCCGCGAAAACCTCGCCCGCGTGGACCTGCTCATCATCCTCCGCGACGGCATGGTCTGGCCCGCCGGCCCGCAAGGCGCGCAGCGCATCTGGATGACGCCCGCGCAGGAACAGGCCGTTGAAGACTTCGTCGTCAAAGACGGCAAGGCGTTCCTCAACCTTCACAACTCCATGGGCATCTACCCGGAGGGCGGCAAGTACCTCCGTCTCGTCGGCGGCCGCTACATCGGACACGGCCCACTGGAGCGCTACCACGTCGAAGTCAGCGACCCCACGCACCCCATCGCCCAAGGCGTCACCAACTGGTTCGCCGCCGACGAACAACACACTCCGCCCGCCGACATCCCGGTGAAAGTCTTCCTCACCAACCGCTCGCCCGACGGCAAAGTCAAAGCCAACGCCGGCTGGACGCACGAGCCGGGCAAGGGCCGCGTTTGCCACTTCGCTCCGGGCCATACGCGCGAGTCTCTTCTCCACCCCATGTTCCAGCGCACCCTGCGCAACGCCGTCGAGTGGTGCCTCCGCCGACGATAACGAGTCTGCCTGAATGTATAACAATGTATAATTGAAAAGCTGGTGCGGAGCTTTGTCTTCTCCCAGAAAAATGTTTGGGGTCTTACACAACGATTATGCGAACAACCACGTTGGTTACGAGCCTTTTGCTCGCCACATCATCCGCCATGGCGCAAGTCGCCACCGGCTCCCTCGGTGGTCTCGTCGTTGACGCCAATGGAGCGGCGGTTCCAGCCGCTTCGCTCACCGTCAAAAACGAAGCCACCGGCACCGAAATAAGAACCCAGAGTTCTGGAGCGGGCGTCTACGTCTTCCCATCTCTCAACACGGGCGTTTACACCATCACCGCGGAAAAGACCGATTTCAAGAAGGTCTCCCGCGGTAACATCGAAATCCGAATTGCGCAACGCATGGACCTGAACATTCCGCTCGAAATCGGCGACGTGCAGCAGACCATCACCGTCTCGGACGCGCCCCCGGTGCTGGAGACCACCACCGCCGAACGTGGCGCCAACATCTCCACCAAGATGATGGACAACCTGCCGCTGTTTGCCGGCGGCATCCGCAACCCGCGCGCTTTCGTCAACTACATGGCCGGCGTCACCAACGCGGGCGAACAGAGCGTATCCGGCTCGGGCGGCCGCGCGCAGGAAGTGCTGATCGACGGCGCTTCGGCGCTCAACGTCGAATCGAGCGCCGTGTTCAACTTCCCGTCCGCTGAAATGTTTTCTGAGTTCAAGATGTTGCAGTCCAACTACTCGGCCGAGTATGGCCGCGTGGGCGGCGGCATCGAAATCTACGTGCCGAAGTCCGGCACCAATTGGTTCCACGGCGCGGCCTTCCACAACATGCGCCGCGACATCTGGAATGCCAATGCCTGGGCCCGCAACGCCAACCCGAACCCCGCCCAGAACTTCCGCCCTAAGGAACGCTTCAACGAAACCGGCGGTTCAGCCGGCGGCCCCATCTACATTCCAAAGGTGTACGATGGCCGCAACAAGACGTTCTGGTTCTTCACATATACGAAGGACCTGCGTCCGGCCACCATCAGCTTCCCCACTCTGAACTTGCCCACCACGCTGATGAAGCAGGGTAACTTCTCACAACTGCCGCAACTCATCTATGACCCGGCCACCACCAGCGGCGCCACACGGCTTCCCTTCCCTGGCAACACGATTCCGCAGGCGCGCTTCAGCCGCATCGCCCGTAACGTCGTACCCCTGATTCCAGACGCCAATCGCCCAGCCTTCACCGGCGCCAACTTTGACCATGTGAACCAGTCGGTGTTTGAACGCACCATCTGGAGCCTGAAATTCGACCATGCCTTTTCTGCTACCAACCGCGCATCGTTCTTCTATAGCGACGAAGTGCAGACGCAGAACGACTTGACCAATTTCCCCGGAGCACTCGGCAACGGGCTACAGAACAATCAAAAGCCTTACAACTATCGCATCAACCACGATCTTTCGATCCGCCCCAACCTGTTGATGCACAGCACATACGGTTTCTCGATCACTCGCCAAACGTGGGATAACCCGTACCAGAGGGGCTTCGGCAGCAAGTTGGGCTTCAGCGGCTTGGCGGGCGACTCCGACGCGACTCCTCGTATTCAGTTCAATGGCCGCAACGCACTTTCTCCCTACGGCGTGCAGGACGGCAAGGTCGCCAACGGTTTGCAGTTCAACCGGCAATGGTGGATCAGCCAGGGCTACACGTGGCTGCGCGGCAAGCACGAGTTCAAGTTCGGCGGCAACTGGCGCAGGTTCACCACCCGCGGCGAAGACCTCGCGGGCACCAACGGCCGCTACGTGTTCAACACCGCGCAGACGGCCCTGCCGGGCTCATTGACCACCACGGGCCATGAATTCGCCAGCATGCTGCTCGGCACGGCCGACGTGGCATCCAACATCGTGCCCCCGGTGCTGTTCGATACGACGGTCTACTACGACACGTCCGTCTACTTCCAGGACAACTGGCGCATCACCAATAAGCTGACCTTTAATCTCGGCCTGCGTTACGAACTGCCGATCGGCTGGCACGTGCCCGGTGGCAACGGCTACTCGCACGTAGACATCAATGTACCGAACCCGGGTGCGGGCGGTCGTCCCGGCGCGCTCGTGTTCTCCGGCGTCGGCCCCGGCCGCACCGGCGTGAAGCGCTTCTACCCCACCGACTTCTCCAACATCGGCCCGCGCCTCGGCTTTGCTTACCAACTCGGTTCGAAGACCGTGCTTCGCGGCGGCTGGTCCATCTACTACCAGGGCCTGTCGAGCGGCGGCTGCGGCTGCCGTGCCGGCTTTGCCGGTTCGAACGACCTGCAGAGCGACGGATTGAATCCGGTGCTTAATTGGGATAACGGCATCCCGGTCCAGGCCGGCTACCGCCCGCCCCCGATCATCGACCCCACAATCGTGAACTTCCAGACCGTGCAGTACCAGGGTCCCACGGCCGGCCAGCCCGCGCGCATCTACAACTGGAGCTTCAACGTGCAGCATGACCTCAAGGGCTTCCTCATCGATGTGGCCTACCAGGGCAATCGCGGCACCCGCCTGAACTCCACAATGGACCTCAACCAACTGCCCACCAGCCTGCTGTCGCGCGGCTCCATCCTCCAACAGCGGATCGATTCGCCGGCCGCCCAGGCCGCCGGTTTCCGCGCTCCCTTCGCCGGCTTCCCGGGTAACCTGAGCGTGGCGCAGTCCCTGCGTCCGTTCCCGCAATATCTGTCGCTGAACAGCCTGTTTGCCGGTTTCGGCCGGAGCTGGTATGACGCGCTGCAGACCAAGGTGGAACGCCGCTTCGGCTCCTACCAGTTGATGGCCAACCATACCTGGTCCAAGAGCCTCGCCTATGGCCACTTCCGCCAAGTCTTCGGGCAAGGTGGCACCGCCTCGCCGCAGGACTTCTACAATGTACAGGATGCCAAGAGCTACATGCCCTTCGACATTCCGCACGTCTTCAATATCCTGTCATCGTTCGACCTGCCGATCGGCAAGGGCCGCAAGTTCCTGGGCAATGCGGGCCACGCGCTGAACACCATCGTCGGCGGCTGGACCCTCTCCAGCGCCCAGGTCTACCGCCAGGGCACGGTCATCCAGGCCGTCACTCCGGGCAACCCGCTCGGCAACGGCGTGCTGTTTGCCCCGCAGACCAAGGCCAACCGCTCGGGTCAGGCGATTCGCACCGGGGTCGATCGGACCACGCTCGATCCCAACAATCCGAACAACCGGTTCTTTAACGCCGCAGCCTACACGGCCGCTCCGCAGTTCACGCTGGGCTCGGCCGCGTTCTTTGACTCCGCGTTCCGCCAACCGGCGGTCTTCAGCGAAAACCTCTCGCTGGTCAAACGCACCACACTCGTGCCTAACGACAAGAACCCCATCGTGCTCACCTGGCGCATGGATGCGTTCAATCTGTTCAACCGCACCAACTTCGGTGGTGTGATCGGCACAATCGGCAACCCCAGCTTCGGGCGCCCCACGGGCCCGCAGAACGGCGCACGCATCATCACGATGGGCCTCCGCCTCGAGTTCTAACGGACTCGGGTCGCAAGCCTTCAACGCAAAAGAGCACCCGGGCAACCGGGTGCTCTTTGTGTTTATCGCCGGCGTTTTGAGCACCCGTATCGGCTGGCTCGGGCGAGGTCATCTATGCCATTCTGGGTTGCATCATGAAAACACGTCGCGGCGTCGTAGTCGGCGCGGGATACTTCAGTGACTTTCATCTGGATGCCTGGCGCAGGTTGACGGGCGTGCAGATCGTTAGTGTGTGCGATCTGGAGGAAGGCAAAGCGCGTGCAGCCGCCGCCAAGTACGGCATTGCTGAGGTAGCCACCGATCCGCGCGTAGCCATCGAACGGGACGACATCGACTTCGTCGACATCGCCACACCGCCAACCGGACGCCTCCCACTCGTTGAACTCGCCGTGCAGCGAGGGCTCGCCGTGATCTGCCAGAAGCCGCTCGCGGCCGACTTCGCGACGGCGAAAGAGGTACTGGACGCCGGCGCTGCTTCGTCCGCGCCCTTCATGGTGCATGAGAATTTCCGCTTTCAGCCCTGGTATCGCGAGATCAAACGGCTGTTGGAAGCCGGCGTCATCGGCGGCAAGCTGCACTCTATTACCATGCGTTCGCGCATGGGCGACGGCTGGGGCGGCGACGAGTGCCTGAGCCGGCAGCCCTACTTCCGTACGATGGCGCGCCTGCTGGTGCACGAAACCGGCATTCACTTTGTAGACACCTTTCGCTATCTCGCCGGAGAAATTGTGGAGTGCTCGGCGAGCTTGCGGCGCCTCAATCCCGCCATCGCGGGTGAGGATACGGGCCGCTTCGCGTTTCGCTTTCAAAGCGGCGCCGAAGCGGCGTGGGATGCCAATCGTTACAACGAGTCGCTCAGTTCAGGCTTCCGGTACACCTTTGGTGAGATGCTGGTGGAAGGCGACGGCGGCAGCCTTTGGCTCGATTTCGACGGAACCTTCCGGATCAAGAGGCTGGGTCAAGCGGCGTCTGTTCACGAATACACGCGGCCCCGCCAGGGCTTCGGCGGCGATTGTGTCTATGCTTGCCAGCAGCACTTTCTTGAAGTTCTCGATGGGAGGGCTGCGTGTGAGACCGCTCCGGCTGAGTATGAAAAGTCGCTGCGCGTAGTGGAAGCTCTTTACGAATCCGCCCGCCGCAACCGGCCGGTGGCGCTGGTGCAGAAGCGAAGGGTGATCGATCTGAGCATGCCCGTTTCGAACTCGCTGCCGGGCGTAAAAGTGAGTCCGGTAAAGACGATCGAACGCGACGGGTGGAACGCGACGACGCTCACCCTCAATTCACACGCCGGGACCCACATGGACGCCCCTTGCCACTTCCTGCCAGACAGCGCCACCCTGGATCAACAGGATCTCGCTACCTGCTGCGGCCCGGCGCGGGTTGTGAATCTGGCCCCGGCCCTGCCGCGGCAACTGCTCACAGTGCAGGGTATCGAAGCAAATCTCGGCACGGTGAATCCGGGAGATCGTCTGCTGATCCGCACCGATTGGTCCAAATGCGCCGGAACGCCGGAGTAACGCAACGACTTGCCCCGCATCTCGATCGAACTCGCACGCTGGCTGGTAGACCATCAGGTAGCGTTGATCGGCGTGGAACCGCCCTCGGTGGCCGACGTCAACAACATGGCGGAACTCACCGAAGTCCATCAGATGTTGTTTCGCGGCGGCGTTGTCATTGTGGAGGGTCTGGCCAATCTGGATCGCCTCACACAGCCGGAAGTCGAGTTTATCGCCCTGCCGTTGAACATCACCTGGGGCGATGGCTGTCCGGTGCGCGCCATCGCGATCGAGGAGCCAGCATGAAGCTAGGCTGCATCGCCGACGACTGCACGGGCGCCACGGACCTCTCTTCCAGGTTGGTTCGCGCGGGCTTGCGCGTGGTTCAGGTTTTTGGCCCCGAATCGAATGTGGACCTCGGTGATACCGACGCCGTGGTCGCGTCGCTCAAGTCCCGGTCGATACCCGCGGCCGAGGCCGTCGCGCTGTCGCTGCGGGCGCTTCGTTTTCTACAGTCGATCGGCGCGGAGCGGTACTTTTTCAAGTACCGTTCCACGTTCGATTCCACGCCCGCGGGCAACATCGGGCCGGTGGCGGAAGCACTAGCTGACGCACTACAGGTCAGGCGGGTTTGGTACGTTCCGGCATTCCCGGAGAACGGCCGCACGGTGTACTGCAGGCATCTATTTGTGAACCGCGTTCCTCTCCACGAAAGTGGAATGAAAGATCATCCGTTGAATCCGATGAGGGACAGCAACTTGGTGCGCGTCTTGCAAGCGCAGTGCACCGCCCGCGTGGATCTGCTCAGTCTCGATGAGATTCGCGCTACCGGCGAAGCCACCCGGTGTGCACAGCCGGACGCGGCGAGGCATTGGATTGTCGATGCGGTGTGCGATGCGGATCTTCGCCAGGTTGCACGGCTGGCGCGCGATTCTGTTTTCCTGAGAGGCGGATCGGCGATCGCGGGCTTTTGGCCGGAAAACGCGAGTTCCCGCCCGCCCCGCAACTCGCCGGCATCGCCGCAAGCCTACACTCGTACTAATGGACCGGTGGCGATCCTAGCCGGAAGCTGTTCAGCGGCCACTCGACCCCAGATTGAGGCCTATGCGGCCGAGGGGCTTCCGGTCATGCACTTGGATGTAACGGCTGCGGGCACAGGCGAAGCCGATTTTCAGGAGGCGATTGCGCAAGCGGTCTCGTGGGTCCAGGCAAGCCGGGCTGGCGTGGCGCTGATCGCTTCAGGAGCGGACACCGCGAGCGTGGCCGAGGCGGTCGCTCGTCTGGGTGAGAAAAGAGCCGAGCAATTGACGGAGTCTATCTTCGCAGCCATTGCGAAACAACTCGCTGTCAGCGGAGTGAACCGGTTCATTGCGCGGGCGGTGAAACCTCAGGAGCGGTGATTAGCGCACTGGGAATCGACGCCATCCGCATCGGTGAGGAGATTGCCGCGGGTGTACCTTGTGTCTATTCCGTGCGCGCGCCGGTTCTGTCGCTCGCGCTCAAGTCGGGCAACTTTGGAGGTGTGGATTTCTTCAAAGCTGCCGTGCGGAAACTAGGAGGATAAGTGCAATCATAACGTGAACTGCGCGAGCAAATGGCGTTGCACGGCAAGTCGCTCTACGATCGGGGGCTGACGCCGGGGAGTTCACGAAACATCGGTGTCCGGCTGCCAGACGGCATGCTGATCACGCCCACCAACTCCTGCCTGGGGCGATTGGACCCCGAGTCCATCTCACGGCTCGACTCCGCCGGAAACCTGTTGTCAGGCAAGCCGCCATCGAAGGAACTGTTCCTCCACCGGGCCTGCTATGATACTCGCGAGAGAGAGACGGCGGTGGTGCATCTGCACTCCACTTGGCCAGTTGCGGTGAGTTGCCTGGCAGAGGTGGATGCTGAGAATGTGCTACCGGCGAGCACCGCGTACTACGTGATGCGCGTCAGGCGGTTGCCGTTGATTCCTTATTTCGCGCCGGGCGACCGGAATCTCGCCGCCACTGTCGCCTCAGCGTCGTGGGCCGCCAAGGGTGTGTTGCTCGCCAACCATGGTCTGGTGATTGGCGGGGCTGACCTCGACAAGGCCGTCTACGCCGCCGAGGAACTGGAGGAGACCGCGAAGCTGCACATGATTCTGCGGTCTTTGCCCACCAAGTTCCTCACGCCGGATCAGCAGGCCGAGTTGCACCGGCTCTTCCCTTCATAAGTCTCGGGGCCAGCGCGGGAACAACTGCGGCAATGCGCGCAACGCATCGTCCAAGTCATACCGGAGCCGCGCGCGCTGCCGCATCAGTTGTTCGAGGAGCCGCTCAAGTTCATCCGCCTCGCCCGGCGCGAGCCTTTCACGCGCCATAGACCAAAGGGCCTGGTCCACCACGGTCTCCGGAAAGTTCTCGATACGCGTGAGCCACGGCTCCAAATCACCGGCTCCGGCCAGCGAGGAATACACCGGATTCGCGGACATGGTGCCCTTCGCGTGGGCGCCTTTCAGACTCCAATTCGGACCTTGAAAGACGAAACCGTGATCGATGGGCCACATCACAAACCCCGGCCGCATCACGCCCGGTTCGGCCACTTGGACACGAAAATAGAAGGCCTGGCGATAGTCTGTTAGCGCGCAAGTGAAAACGTAGATTTCTGAACATCACGCCGACTTGAGTGCCAGAGGCTTGTGGCGGAGGTAATCGACGTAGCCATGATCGAGAGGGGTTGGCGCTGAAGTTCGGCGATGACGG
>Ga0194119_10008002_pt1 | contig 14699 bp, 11 predicted proteins | sample TA2MahC100mmetaG_FD_148620 | JGI IMG/M metagenome (GOLD analysis project Ga0194119, IMG submission 148620) | Freshwater microbial communities from Lake Tanganyika, Tanzania - TA2015018 Mahale Deep Cast 100m | ecosystem: Environmental > Aquatic > Freshwater > Lake | place: Tanzania: Lake... | reverse complement strand
TTGGCCGAGATAGAAGATCCAGCCGAGGTCAAGAGCGTAACCGATTCATGTCGTGTGATATTTGATTACGACCCTGCCAATTACTACACATACTTCACCGCTAGAGTTATTTCAGTTGATGGATCTAAACATCCAGCGGAACGTATGACATTTGCGAATATTGTGTCTATCATGGAACGACTATATGAATTATCGATTGGGTATGTCGAACGCGTTCTCTCATTTCAACACAGCGAGTATGTTATATTTGAACTGTATGGCAACCTGAAAGACGCGAGTATGTTTTGGAATGAAATTGCCATGAATGGATTCAGTAATGTGTCGTGTAAGAGAAGAAGAGGATGCATGGATAATTCGAATATGGTGGTTAGGTTTTCACCATGCTACACGAATACGTTTGCCGTATTTGAGGAGAGTGATGATACCACGATGATCAGTATCCCTATTCAAACATATACGACGTATACCGAATGTGTTGAGGTGTTGAATGACCAGAGACACTATATTGAACAACTTGAAGCGAGAGTATACCATCTTGAAAATCCACACGCATTTAAGAGTAAGGTTGAACGGGTTCTCGATGAAGTGGGCGCGATGACGACACCTATTCATAACACGTATGACGACGAAGAAGAAGCTGTTCATTATGACCAAGAGATCGTTGTAAGGGCCGCGAAGAAGGCTGCGAAGAAGGCTGCGAAGAAAGCTGCGAAGAAAGCTGCGAAGAAGGCCGCGAAGAAGGCTGCGAAGAAAGAAGCGAAGAAGTTATCCGACTTGGGAACAAGAATGAATGCCGGATTGAATGCACAGTACGAGAGATTACGAAATATTGAGGTACAACTTGCTGCACTTTCTGAAAGGAGAAACGAGGTGGTAGTGCCACATATGATTAACACCCCACATATTAGCGTTAGTGTTGATCCTCCTCCTCCATCACAAGAGAGAGATAGAGACACGTTTTATGATACATTTACTCATCAAAGCAAAGATATACTATATTCAGACCCGTTTGCGTTTGCGGAAAACGAGAGTATTGACGATACAGATGTAGTAAGTGGTTCGGACATGTACAATGATTCGTATGCAAAAGATGCAAACATGAAGGTGAAGTATGCGATTCAAACGAGACAAAATCTTGTTCATATGACAAATCACTTACTTGAGGAACAAGAGGAACGAGATAAGTGGGCGATTCAAACGAGAGAGAATCTTGTTCATATGACAAATGATTTACTTGAGGAACAAGAGGAACGAGAGGAACTTGAGGAACGAGACAACCAAATATATAATTGGATGGATGAGTGCAACTATTACAAGAAACCGTTCGATTATGAATGTTTTCAAGGAGGGTGTGATAATGAATGCGGGTGCGATTGCTGCAGTGATTTCGATGATGAACATGAAGTGTTTTATGAGTAAATAGATAAGGATGATGGGTCTTGAGAGATGAGAAGAGAGGCGATTGAGAGAGAAGAGAGATGGATGTTTATCCATTTTTTATTTTATTTTTGTCGTCGATCACTTGAACATGGTATAAATGCCGAGAATGCAGACGGAATTGTATTTACAATATTATTATATGCTCCACTTGCACCATCCATAATCGATGTAAATGCTCCTGTTGCAGCATCCATCGCACTTGATGCGAATGACCCAACACCAATGCCTGGTTTCTCATTACCAGATGACCCATTTAATGAAAACATCTGAGAGATATCTGCATCCATTAAACTCTTTCGTTCTTGATCCCATGATGGAATATTTGTATTCGTTTGTTGCATATCAATACCGATTATCTGAGAGATTACAGCATTAAGTCGCAATACAATATCTTGAAGTGTAAGAGAGGTTGTTATATCTAATCGACGCAATACCTCTTGTTCCATCGGAAGCATGTCTGCCGTTCTTTGTATGTGAAACATGTTCTCTCGGTTTTGAATATATATCGTGTATATGTCAAACGCTGGTGGAGATGGAGGACGTGACTGAGCGAGAGAAGAGGAGGACGGCGGCTGCGAGGGCGGCGGGGGATGAGATGGCGTCATCACCTTGTAATTCACAATAAATACCCCTCGTTGCGTTGCATGTTTTCGTACAATAAAGTCCTTGTCATACAAATATGCTCTCACTAGATTCTTGTTTATTGAGGGATGATACCATTCAACAATATCATATGTTTGTACATCAAATAAACTATCAATCGTTCGACGCATTACTACCTCGAACCCGCCAAAGAAGTCAAGCCATTCTTGAAACTCGAATGCACTTATGTACTTATCTTTATCATCATTTACTACCCTTTTCAAAAAGTCTATCTCTGTTGACAAGAGCTTTGTATGCAATCGTAATGCACCAAAGAAGAGATTTTGCTGCACAAATATGTTTTCGCTGCCGAATGTTTTGTCCCAGAATGCGCGGCCACCTTCATCCGAAATGATATTTGCAACATCCATTTTACTTGATTGCATCATTTCCTTCTTCAGTTCCAAGAGATTCTTCAGCTTTTTTATCATCGATGACAACTGAATCGTGATTTTTTTGATTTTTCGTGTGTAAATAATCTTTGAAAACATGTTTTTAGACCCGATGTTTTCGGTCATTGTCTTTATTTTTGTTAGTTTTCGATTTATGTCTGATAAATAATTATTCACTATTTGATTATTCGCCATTCGTTGCGAACTCATTATTTGGTCTTGTAGTGCAACTAGGATTGCAATCTCATTTAAAATCTCTCCGTTGATTGTTTCTAATCGATTATAAAGTTCGGCAGTTTCATATAATACCTTTATGACTTCTAAACTTGCAATGAGAGCTTTACCTGGATCCATATATCATTGAAACATAACATATGGATATATTTTATAGTGAACGGGGACCAAGCGAAGCGTCCGACGATACTTAAAAGTCGCGTCTATCGACGCTTTACACCTGTCGCGTCTATCGACGCTTTAAAATTGATTTTTAAATATTATACATATTCATATGACATGTGGCGGATAACCTATGTACACGATTTGTTGCACCAGATACAATAACATCACATGGAACCAAAACGTAGAATGGCGACGGCGTAACCAATACATAGATAAATGTATATACGGCAGTCCCAAACAAATCACCGAAGACATATTATTCGACTCAAATATGTTCGTAATTGAGATGAATAATCAAACAAATAAAATAGTCGGAATCGGACTTGTTGCAAATAACCCGACACCTCTCATTCATGCTAAGAAATATGCTGTTTATAGTGAAGGAAATTATAATAGGTATACGTATTTTGGACACCACCGCGTAGATCGAGATACAGTCACGAAACCAGAAGACATACGCATATTCGATATTCTCGATTACTTATTATTCAAAGGTAAGCGACACTGTAAACGTGCAGGAGGTATTACTGTTTTCCCACAATGGATACTTGATATATTCTGGAGGAAATGCGGACGATTCAACTTAGCACAGTATATTCGTTACCTTTTCAATGAATACTCTCTTGGAGGCAGAGAGATTATTTGGTAAATAACTGAAGAATGAATGATCCACTACTGCTACTACTAATACTACTAATACTACTACTACTACTACTACTACTAAGACGGCGGCGTTAACTCATACAGGTTTGTAACATACTCCTGCTCTACAAACCACCACTCGTTACTCTCGGCAGTAACCATATATTTTTTATTATTCACGCTAATCACACTCGTTGGATCACATACATTCTTTGCATTCACCGGTTTACTTACATCATATAAGTGCAATGATGGCTTTCCATTTTCACCACCTTCGAAATCAACTACCCACATAAATACATCATGCTTCAATATTCCCTCCGGATATGGACGATCCTTGTAATAAACACGATGCCCAAACCCATAATATATATTATCATAATTCGGACCTGGGTTACCCACGTTGCTCGGCTTGGAAAGTTGCTGTGATAATACTGCCTTGAAACACAGTATCGGGTCATATTTGTAACCAGGAGTGCCGCCGCGATACTCCCCATTATGCGACCCATCCTGCTCCACATCAACCGTTGTTATATCCCCAGTTGTCATATTCACTTCATACATAATGAAAGGTGACATGTAATATATAAAATAAAGGCGGCCCTTGTGAGAGATAAACGAGAGATTCTTTCCTTTTGTTTTTACTTTCAGATATTCCTTCGTTTTTGTATTATATAAGTGGCAGTCATTCAAATAGTTATCTTGCACATAAACAGTACCATTATGTACAAATGCCCGTGGATCCTCTCCAGTGATAGGCGTGTCCTTGTATTCGTTGATGATGAGTGAGGATTCATCCAATGTAACCGAGAGAACATCGCGGTGATATATCCGCCATGACTTACGACCATATCCTTCGATTGTTTGTTTTTCCGGAGTGTTAACGAATGAATAAAATATTGAGTTTTTTAATGTCGGTATTCTCTTTACATGCGTCATAACTGGAGCATTCGGAGATGAAGACGCTTCAGTTGATGTCATTTTTATTATTGTAGTATGTTATTGCTGTTATTTTTATTATTGTTGTTTTTATTGTATTGTTTTTATATTACTTTTTGGTATCTCTCTGAAGGTTTCGTGCATCCCCATACTACTGGGGAGAACCAACGATTGTAACACAGGAATCTCAAAGTAGAATGTTTTCCAGGTCAATTGAAGATCCAGTAAAAAAAAGGTTGAACCAATCAATCCCGCCACGAACCATATCCCAGATGTTGCAAATACCCTATTTGCATTAGACGGACGGATGAATCAACATCATCACTAGAACCATCATCTTTGAATTGTGCATGATACATTGTGGTAATGACATCTGGGCCACATACCCAGAGAATGTCGGTTTCTTCCCATTTTTGCAGGTTCTGCTCAAGTAAAAAGGTGAGTCGACGTATACATTCGCGAATACATAATTCTAAGAAAGGGTGGCGTTTAAAAATCGATAAAAACGCGAAATTACCAACTCGCAATCCATTACGAGGATGTTTGCATTCTCTCGGGCCTAATTTTTCAACTGGTACAGTGAACTCTGTAAATAATATCATCCGATCACATTTGAGATTGATGGTATTGAATGGATTCGAAAGCATTACACAATCAACATCCAGGTAAAAGCCACTATTTTTATAAATGTAAAGCAACCGACCAAGATCGGCTTTTACAACCCAGTATGTATCGGGGATTTTAGCCCATAATTCGGGGAGACCATCAAAAGTAGAGAGAATTGGTATAATATCGTGCGGTGTAACGATAGTATATTCCGGCATAAACATTTTATTTTTTTGAATACAATCCATGGGAATCGGTTTTCGCTCATTAGGTTTGAAATTCCACATATATACGATGGAGTGATGGTTCATTGGATCGTATATGTATTAATCTATAATCATTTATAATCTTACATTTATGTGCGTTTAGGCTATATATATATAAAAATTACATACTCACTGTATACAAGATCATCTTTGTATGTGATGCAATGCGTTTTAGTCATCGTATATTGTTGTAAACATTCCAGGTAATAATCCTGCATCGAGGTTTACTACAAACAAGCCGATGATCCACAGAACAAGAGAAAATCCAAATGTATACACAAAACGAGGGAAACACATGCGCGTCAACTTATAATGAAAGGCACATTTAAATGCATAAGGGAAGAACCCGAAGAATAGTGACCATGCAATAATAAAATATGCCACAATTGGTCGCGTACTTGGAAACAACATAAATACAACCATCAATATAAGTGACAAAAATTGTGGAAAGTAATCGGCTGCTTTTTCTTTTAAAATATTCAACATTTGAGAATTAAGACTTCCTTTTGCCCCCGCTAATCCTCCCAACCCACCAGGTAAAGCTCCTGCTGCCGCTGCCCCTGCTAATCCTCCCAAACCTCCTGGTCCTGCTCCTGCTGCCGCTCCTGCTGCTGCCGCCGCTAGATTCATATATGTATAATCGAGAGATTGATGACGTTCAGTGGTAATCACTTATACTTTACTCAGAAACTTTATTTACATCATTTACCCTGACTCTATAACTCCGCCTTATACCCCGAAGAAAGAGCCGAAAAATAACAAAAAACTGATAATACATACACCGTAAACCATCGAGGAAGTCGTGTCATTCCAAATATACGTAAAACCTTGCCAATCTTGATTGCATCATAAAATGCAGTATGCGCCGCATTTGGTGCAAATCCGAAAAAGAATGCGAATCCAACCCATATTAACATGAACATTCGAATCATCATTTCAGGATATACATACGACGTAACAACCGAAACAATCACTACGATAATTAATACTGTTTTGGCCAAGAAGCTGTTTAACGGCCCCATCGTGGCATTTATATAGTCCATTTTTGAATAATGCGATGATAATATGTAACTAATATATAGTACGTTTACATTATTAACCAGATATTCTAGCCTACTCCTGCATGTAAAGCAATAAGTCTACCACAAGTATTCGCACTTTCTCTAATTGAAATTGTCGGAGATTTCGTGCTTAAAGACTTCGCCAATAAGGGAGGCCTGAAAAGTCTTGCAATAGGTATTCTCGGATACATTGGAGTTGTCATTCTTCTTATTATTAACCTGCAGGGGTCGACCGTTTTACTCGTGAATAATGCATGGGATGGAATGAGTTCTCTCATTGAGAGCCTTGCTGCTTATTTTATTCTTGGCGAGAGATTTGATAACTATCTTCAATATGTAGGAATTGTTTTTATTGTTGGTGGTATTTACCTTCTTAAAGTTCCGTGGAAAAAGTCGAATCCATATCATATTCCTTGTCTAACAAGTGATTAAGTATATTCCTAGATAGGTGGCGGTGGCGGCGGCTGCGACGGCGATGGCGATGGCGATGGTAAAACCATCATATTGAATGATAAAAATACAAAAAAATAGTATAAAACATCATTCCTTAATCCATATAATGTCTGAATAGTATAAGTCTCGAATCTCTTAATCTACTATAATCTCTCTGTTTTATAATTCATGTCTACGATTGATACAGATATCGATCATTATTCTATTTATGAACTGACAATATTACTTGGCCTTGACAACAAAGACGAAATAAACGAATCCGATGTTACCGCCGCCGCCGATCAATTATACGAAAAATATAAAAGAACCGATCCTATCATTTCATCCTTCTTTATAGATGTTAAACGCCGCCTTATTGATGAGATTGACAGACAATATTCAGAGAGATCGAGAGATAATGGTACTGCACGAAAACAACGCGAAATCCCAGGGGCGAATGAAATTGTAGCATCCGATGCAGTCATTAAATCATCGAGTGGTCCTGTTACAATGAATGATACCAACTTTGTAGAATATGCTGAACAACGCGAAGATGAAGACGCGGAAAATATCGACGGATTTAACTATACGAACGCAAATGACCCTCTACAACTGACACAAGATGCGAATGCCGGTCTTTCATCGTATGAGCAACAACTGGAATGGCAGCGAAATCAATACCTTGATAACACGAACGCGAGGGGCATGTATACAAATCGCCAAAATCAAGTTCAGGTTTCGCGGGATGAAAATGGACACTATCAGATGAAACAGAATCGTCTTGGTGTTATCAACTCCAATAATTTGTCAGTTGGACAAGGCACGACAAACCCAACACTTCGAAATACAATGTCGCGAGTCGTGAATATTGATAGTCAGTTTAGACAGACGCTTTTTCCATATGATAATGACCCGACATCGCCTTCATCGTCCACCAGTTTTAACCTCATTTTATCTGAACCTCTCGTGAATGTTCTCTCGCTTAAGTTGTACTCGATCAGTATTCCGTATTCATGGTACACAATTGACGAAGAAGTCGGGAATAATGTTATGTATGTAGATTTAGGAACGGGGGTGGATGGTATTCAGACAATCACGGTTGAAAGCGGTAACTATACTCCGGCAAGTCTTATTACCACGATTAAATCCAAGATAACAACGAATATTTATTTGAATACGAAAGTAGATATTAGCTATTCAGTTGCTACCGGAAAGACCACGATTTATAATTATACACTGTCGAAAATATCGGTCGTGTTTTTTGATGCAACTGCTGCATATGGAAATGCCCCTGCAGGAGGATGCAAGAAAAGTATTAAAATAAATAATAATCTTGGATGGATTCTCGGGTTTCGCAGCAATAATGTCACAAGTATAACTGGAGAAGATACATTTACACAATATGGAATGGTGTATGAAATCGGTGGACTACTTCTTTCTACGAACTCGGCGAATAAAACGGGGGTTGACATGCCCGGGACGGTTATTTCCGAGGCGATCGTTGATACATACGGCCCTAAATATTTTTTATTAGTAATTGATGACTTTACTCATAATCGCGTAAATAGTGGAGTTGTTAATATTGGTAGCATTAGCACCCGGTTAGATGTTCCGTCATACTATAATGAAGATATACCATTTGTATGCCAGCCAAATGATCGTGGTACACTTTCTGTTCCGACATATGTACCTTCTATTCCGCGACGACTTACTCGCGCACAATTATATTCCATAAATGAAATCATGAATAACCGGAAAAACACGAATAGGGATCGAGAGGTTGGACCATCCACGTCGGATGTTTTTGCTGTCTTGCCGCTTCAACTACAGAATATTTCGATGGGACAGCCGATTATTGAGTATGGGTCGAATCTTATTCAGAATGAACGTAGCTATTTTGGGCCTGTCATTATTAATAAACTTCGAATTACACTTAAAGACGATAAAGGATATACGGTGAATCTTCATGGAAATGATTGGTCATTTACACTTGTTACACAAGAGCTTTATGAGTATTAGTATTTATCAATGATTATTTATGAATGATTATGCTGAATATATATTCAGTATAACCATACTTGTAGAAATAAGAATGTTATTACAAATAAGAAGATAATTTACTCACGCGTGATGACCTACGTAATGTAACAGGAGCAACCTTTGTATTGCGATATGATAATAATTCATTTGCAACATCGGTCTTTACTTGAGAACGCATGGTTGAATAACTTTGAGGCGTGTCGGTTACATGAAGCGTAACAACACTAGAATACGTCTGGGTTTGCGGATGCTGGGGCTGTGCCTGTAACTGTCGTTGTTGTCCTCTCGCATCCGCGCGTTTGTTACGACTTACCGCTTGTTCATCAATGCATTTACGCAGACAATGTTTTGCGTACCTTAATTCGCGAGGCGTGGTAGCAGAAACAGATAATTCATATGTATTTGTGTGATTCATTATCGAGCAGTATGATATAATATGTTGTTGCTTATTCTTTATGTTGTTTTTACTTCATATTTGTCTTTTCTATCATATTTTTTCCTAAAGTAAGGATTTAAAAAGTACGGTCTGCAATTACATATATAGATAATATTATTTTTACTTCAAAGTAAACGAAGCATCCCCGCGACACACAATGTTTAGAAGACCCGAGTGCGATATCCCTTCTCCATCTACCAACGATGAATACACCATTTACTCTAAAAGCGGATGCTATTATTGCGTGAAGTCTAAAGAATATCTTGGATCCAAAGGAGCCGCGTTTAACATCATTAATTGTGATGAGTTTTTATTCGAAAATCGAGTTGGATTTCTTGACTTTATGGTTGAAGTCGGCGCAAACCCCAACCATAAAACATTTCCATTTATTTTTTATAAAGGGGAGTTTATCGGCGGATTTAATGACTTGAAGACTTTTCATGAAAGCGTTTTTCCACCACCTGTACATCTCTCGTCGACTGTTGCTGATGACTCATTTACTAACACCGACTTTTAGGTTACTATTATACCATTATACCATTATACACTTGATGAACACGTTTTAAACACGTTTTAAACACGTTTTAAACATTGTTACATACTCTTGACGGTCCAACATTCGTTGTTGTTTCTTTTGACTTTATTATATTACACGCCATCTTATACCTACTATAAAATATATCATACGTTGGTGTATACTTTATAAACTTATTACCATTCTCCGTAATTGTTTTACGCATATCATGATTTATTACATTCCTTTTTAAAATAGAGATGCGATCACTTGCATATATTTTAGGCTGTGTTACCGATGTTGATTGAAATATATGAGACACCCTTGTTGATGATGACGACATGTTATAAACAAGATACTACATTACTATTAGATTATTATTTTTATTTACATTCAGAATACATCATTTATCAGATTATATTCATTTTTACCTAGTTATTCGTAACAATGAAGTATATATAATTATTATCATTATACATTAGAGTACCTATCAGTAGTTATTACTGTGATTATTACAAACATTCTAGGACTACAAAAGAGAAAAAGGAATATATAATTATTACAATGAGCGTGATTGGTCCTACTGGTCCATTCGGTCCTACCGGTTCTGTAGGAAGGTATGGTTATACAATTGAAATGGGAAAAATCGGTGATACTGGACCTACCGGTCCAACTGGATGTACCGGACGCGATGGTGCTTATGCTGGAAAAGGTGATACCGGTGCAACTGGCCCAACGGGCATTACTGGTGGAACCGGTGGAACCGGCGCGACTGGACCTACAGGTCCGACGGGTGTTACTGGCGTGACAGGTCCTACAGGGGTGACTGGTCCTACAGGTGGAACTGGTCCTACAGGTGGAACTGGTGGTACTGGTGGTACTGGTCCGACGGGTCCGACGGGTCCAACGGGTTCTACCGGGCCGACAGGTGGTACTGGTGTGACTGGTCCTACCGGCGTGACTGGTCCGACTGGTCCAACAGGTCCTACGGGTCCAACCGGGGCGACTGGTCCTACGGGGCCGACTGGTCCAACAGGTCCGACTGGTGTTACTGGTGGAACAGGCCCAACGGGGCCAACTGGTCCAACGGGTCCGACTGGCCCTACTGGAGAGACTGGTCCCACTGGTCCCACTGGTCCTACTGGATGTACCGGATATACAGGACCCCGAGGATACGATGGATCCCGAGGTGTCGATGGAAAAACCGGAGCAACCGGAGGAACCGGACCCACCGGATGTACCGGCGCACAAGGTCCCTATGCCGGATTAGTACAATTTAATCAAATTACCGTCGGAAACACCGGCACATCTCTCGTTGTTGGAGGCTTAAGCGCACTCGGCACAAATAATATGCTTTATGTCACTCTTCGAGCCAAGAAAAACACCGCCATTTCCAGTGCAGTCAACTTCTCAATGTTCCTCAATAACGACGCTGTCACAAATAATTATTATTACATGAATGACCGAAAAGACGGTATTACAAACAGCAATTTCGATGGAAATGGTTCCACATTTATTACCCTACCTGCCGGATCCACCAATAACGAAATCACTATGACATTTCGCATTTATAATATCCCCGAACAAAATGTTCACGTCATCGAAGGAGACGGTGGGTTTGTCGGTGGCAGCGGAGAAATGGCAGCATCATACCTTCAACGATGGAAATGCTATATCGGACATAATGCCGGCGGAGTAGGAGATATCACTACCATTAGCATAAGCGGCGATGTTGTTGGATGCCTCGGACAGTGCCGCATGGATGTCTATTCTCTCGGTGCCGGACCTACCGGACAAACCGGACCCACCGGATATACCGGACCCCCAGGAACACCCGGTGGTCTTCTTTCAAGCGCGATTATAACTACCGGCAACTTCGCAACAACCATGGCATTAACCGAACTGAATGCAGTTACGCAGAATAACTTTTACTACCTCACGCTTCGAGCCAAGAAAAACACATCGATCGTTTCCGAAGTGATGCCATACATTTATATTAACGGCGACACCAATGTTGCGAACTATTATTACATGATTGAACACGCTGATGGTCAAGTCATCTCTCAGTTAGATGGATCCGGAAGTTGGATCGGGCCACTTTTACCTGCAGGAGCAGGATTCGCCAACAGAGAAGTCGCTATCACATTTCGCGTTTTCAATATCCCCGAACAAGGCATTCATGTTATTGAGTTTGATGGAGGCAGCACCGGGGCGTCAACCGAACTATACCCACCCAATGTTATCCGCGTGAAAGGATACATCACCCACGCAAATGGCGGCGTCGGGAATATCACGCAAATTAATGTCACCGGAACTGTTAGTAACTGCTTTACTGAAAGCCGATTTGATGCATATGCTCTCGGATCTGGACCCACCGGTGCTGTTGGACCTACCGGGGCTGTTGGACCCACTGGGTTAGCCGGTCCCGTTGGCCCCGCCGGATCTGTCGGCTCCATTGGAGCTACCGGTAGCCAAGGTGCGGTTGCCGGATTAATCAGTCAGGCAAGTATTAGCAGCGGGAATAGTGCATCATCCCTTACTGTCACCGGTCTAAATAGTGCCGCACATAATAATCATTATCGCGTTATTGTTCGCACTAAGAACGCGACTTCCGGTGCATTTAGTCTCTCGTTCATCATTAATGAAGATGACACCGCCGCGAATTATTATACTGTTGCTGTTCAAAATACCGGAACCACGTCCACCACAACCAGCGGTGCAAACTCGATTTTTTTAACAACCGGAGCGAATGCTACGAATGGATCATATTATGAGTTTGACTTATATAGTCTTACCGAAGTAGGCATGCATTCCGTCATCGGACGCGGTGGATTCAACTCTGGAACGGGCGGTATGAGCAGCGGCAATGTACAAATGTGGACATCGACCATTAATCATAAAAGCGGCGGATTTCAAACCATCAATAGTGTCGGGATTCGCAGCAGTGGCACCAATGCTCTCGGAGAAACGTATATTCACGTCTATTCTGTTGGATCAGGGGCGACTGGACCAACCGGAATTGCGGGACCAGTCGGAGGCGTTGTATCACAGACAAATATTCCGAATGATGGGACCTTTGTATCATCCCTTGCATCAGGACCATTAAGTGCGGTAGGTTCCAATAATACATTTAGTGCCGTATTTCGCGGAAAGAAAAATGTTGGAATCAATACCGGTGGAAACCTCTCTATCATTGTAAATGGAGACACAAATGTCGCGAACTATTTTTACATGACCGAACAGTACGATGGGAGTATGATGACGCAATACGATGGATCTGGTTCGATATTCATGATTATGCCAAGCGGAGGGAGCGATAACGAAATGACGATGACGTTTGATGTTATTAATGCGCCGGAACAGAATGCACACATTATTCATGGAGTCGGTGGATTTATGGGGAATGCAGGTGGGGCTGGATTAGTCAAGCCGAATATTCAGAGATGGCGATGCTATATCGTGCATAATGCCGGCGGAAATGGAAACATCACCTCACTTTCGGTTAGCTGCAATACTGCCGCGTTTTTTGGACCGAGTACGTTGGATGTTTATATGCTTGGTGGTGGACCTACCGGAGCCGCCGGACCTACCGGGGCGGCTGGGTTTAGCCAATGGGGAGTCGCCGGGTCGAATATTTATTATACCGCAGGAAGCGTTGGTATTGGAACCACGATGCCTTATGGATCCAAAGCACTACATGTTGTTGGAAATGTAATTAATGAGACGACGACCGGGATTAATACACTGGCATGTACCACGACAAATTGGAGTAGTGGTGCATACGGTGAACTGCGACTTGGAACAGATAATACGACACGTGCGATTCGCGGACACTATAATAATGGAATCACGTTTAATTTGGACGGTGGGGAAGCAATGTGCATAACAACCGCGGGGAATGTGGGCATTGGGACCACGACGCCCGCGAGTATACATCATATATATGGTTCTTTAAATAATGCTGTTGCATCCACAATAGAAAACGCAAGTTCAAATTCCTCTTCTTTTGCGCAACTTGTTTTGAAAACTGACCAAACAAATGTATTTTCAATATTTAAAAACTCTACTACGCGAACCAATGATGGAGGAGTAAACACTACAACCATTCGGAATGATGGCGGAAAACTTAGGTTACAAGGAGGTAATATAGGAGGAGAGAATGACGGTATTATTATATCTGGTTCAAATGTGGGGATCGGGACCACGGTGCCTTCCCAAATATTACAAATCGGCGATGGAGGACGTATGCGTGTTTCCAATGGTACAACTGATTACACGTTGGTTGGAACAAAAGAGGGGGATGATGGAAATAATACTAAAATCGTGTTATCTGGATCTTCGCGTGGAGGTTCACCCGGAGATATTGGGTATATATCTACAACCGGATCGCATGTTTTTTCAACCACATCGGGTACTTCTACAACCTCAGAACGCATGCGCATAACTAACACTGGCAATGTCGGAATTGGAACAGCATCCCCCGGAGAAGTACTTGATGTGAATGGAAATATTACCACGAGAGGTGGAGGCAGCCAGACAGGGACAGGATGGGTTGAAATGATTCGAGGCAGCAGCACGAGGACCGGATATGTTAACTTTTATGACCAGACCGGTACAAGACAAGCATTTATTGGATTTGGTGATTCCGCAAAAATGGACTTTAAAGTTGAACAGGCGAGAGACTTGGCTATATCCACTAATAATGTCGAACGCATGCGTATAACAAGCACGGGGAATGTGGGGATTGGGACCACGACACCTGAGGCGACATTACAAATAAACAAGACAGGAACAAATAAGGGATTGGTAATAGATAGTGGAAATCAAAATGTGGTTGCACTTGAACTTTCTGGAAACTCGGTAGGATGGGGGTCTGGTATAGTTTTGAAT
>Ga0194119_10007994_pt1 | contig 14708 bp, 13 predicted proteins | sample TA2MahC100mmetaG_FD_148620 | JGI IMG/M metagenome (GOLD analysis project Ga0194119, IMG submission 148620) | Freshwater microbial communities from Lake Tanganyika, Tanzania - TA2015018 Mahale Deep Cast 100m | ecosystem: Environmental > Aquatic > Freshwater > Lake | place: Tanzania: Lake... | reverse complement strand
CGGCTTCTGCTCATCGCCATCAACTCTGCGCGAACTTCCGCCGAACACTTGAGGGGGGGGGCGCGTGTCTGGGCATCTCCCAAACATTCTATTATACTAATGGTTTAATGCAACTAAGCACTAGTTGGTGAACTGGAACGCGTAGAGCTTCGTGCTTCGCATTCGGATCCTCAGCCGGACAGCCTTGCCAGCCAACGCGGACACATCGGACTTTCCGCGCCAGGTCACCACTTGACGCACACGGTTTGCATTGATCTCGTCTGCCTCGTGGAACGAGAACCCGTCCATCCGTCTGCCCGATTCTGACAGGATCTCGACCTCGGCCGAACCGCCGGCGCCCGTATTGATGTTGAGCTCCAGCCGCGATCCGGTGAAACGCAGAGGAGGCGTGAGGAACGTCCCGCCCTCGTAGTCCGCGTCAGCGGAGACGAACCCGTCCACACGCAGGATGGACCGCGAAATTGCATGCATTTCCTTGTTGGCCAAGGCATCCAGGCGGTTGCCGTGATCGCGATTCGTGCCGAAGTAGTAAATCCAGATCTCGTCACCCATGCGGACCGGACGCAGCACCGGATAGATCCACTTTGAATCGAAACTGCCGTCGGGCCCGGTGCTAAGAAAGGGCCGCCGCGATTCAGGCCGGGTGAAGTGAAGTCCGTCGCGGCTCACGGACAAATGCAGGTCGGAGGTATCGGGCCAGGATTCGCGCCCCTCCATCCGCCAGTGATAGAAGATCGGGCTCAGCGCGAGGTACACGCCTTCATAGGGGAAGACACCGGGTCCATAGTAGTCAAGAGGCATCGTCGGAGTCAGCACCTGATCTTCGCCAGCCTTCACCGCTTCGGCGCCCTGGGTCTTCGTCGCAACGACATTCTCGCCGTGAACGCCGGCGGTCCGGAGATCGAGACGTTCCACCTTGCCGGCGGCAAGGTCACGCTCGTCCAGTTCGAGCGACATTTCGGGGCTGTCCCAATGGATCATGTCGTCGGACTCGTTGTAGCTCGCCATCCGGACCCCATATCCCACACCGCGGCGAACCCATTCGCGGCTGTAGCCGATGTAGCGGCCGACGCGAGGATCCCAAAACCATGAGGGCTGTGTGTCGGCCGCGCGCAAACCGGTAACGGAGCGTTCGTCCATTTTCCATTTCAGGCCATCCGGAGAAATGAACACGCGATGCGGGCCTTTGATGCCGCTCCCGGGCTTCGGATAGATCTTCATCCACGACTTGTAACGAGCCTCCGGAGGGCAGTTCGGGTTATCGTCGCGCCATACGGTGCTGCCGCCGACGGTCATCAGGTTCAGGTCGGGCGGCAGAACCAGATTGTTCTGGCGCGAGCCATCGCGATCGACCAGGCCCAACACGGGCTTGGTGAAATGGATGCCGTCTGTCGATTCCGCATACCCGACCGCCATCATCGGGGGATTCTGCTTTGGTCCAGCCTTCCCCGCGCTCATCTGATACCACATGCGGATCTTGCCGTTCTCCTGAATCACGGTAGAGTAGCTGGCCACCCATCCGTCGCGCTCCCAGGGTTGATCGGTAACCAGGATCTTCTCCCGCGTCTGATGGGGCGCGTTCATCGCAAGGCGGATGCCTTCCGACGATTCGATGAACTTGTGATCGATGAACAACTGTTTTCGCGAGCCGACGTCGGTAACGTTCTGGGCTGCCCCGGCCAGAGGCAGAAGAGCGGCGAAAACCCCGAGCGCCTTTCGAGACAGCTTTGCGGCGAAATTCGACATAATGAGTGTCTAGGATAGCATATCAGTTCCAGCCGGCCGCAGGCGCGCCCCTACTCGATTACCCGCGACTCCGGAAACTGGGAAAACCGCCCGAACCAGAAAGCCCGATGCGCGGGAATGCGCATGCCATCGGCCATCACGATATTCGACCCGCCCTTGCTCGTCTTGACCGTCAACCGAACGCCTTCGTGCTCGATCGTGAACTCCGGCCGCTTCTGCAGAAACTTCGCCGCGATCGCGAGCGACGTTTTCCCCTGCAGCCGAATCGCTAAGATCTCGTCCTTGTTCTCGAGCCGCTTATCCATCTTCGACACCTGGAACATCAGTTCGCCGGTGCCGAAATATCCGCGACGGGCTGCGCCTTCGGAATAGCCGTGATCATGGCCCGTGTCCAGCGAAAGCACTGTGGTCGATGGGTGGTCCGCCTTCCATTCGCCCCACGTCGTCGTCACGACGGGTTCGAACGTGAGTTGCAGGTCATCGCCGGCCAGCTTGCCGATCACCGGTTTTCCCTGCAGCGTCGACCACAGCGACTTGGTCTCCTCATCGAACATTAGCTTACTCGACTCAAACAACAGTCCACTGGTGCCGAAAGTAAAACGCACGCCGTTCACCTCGGTCCGGTACGGGATCACGGTCCCGCACAGCGTGCGATAGACCACGGCGAGATCGCCGCCGCCGATGCGGTCGCGCGCCATCTCGTGCGAGGCGAGAATGCGTTTCGGGTACGCACGAGCCTCGCCGCCGGCCTCGATCCCAAAGACGATGTTGGAGTCTTTGAGGTATCTGGCTTCGGACGCAGGAAGGGTGCGATGATTCACGAGCGGCGGAATGCCATTGACGCGAACTCCGCCCTATTCCAACTGATCGAGCCGGATGTTTGACCGTACGCCTTCGGGAAAGAACTCCGCCATCCGCGGATCGAGTCTCGAATAGGCGAAGCCCTTGAGCGGAGCGTATTCAGGATGAGGCTCATAGGGCAGCGACCAGGCCCAGCGAATCCAGGCCTTGACGTCGTCCCAAAGCGCTTCTTCGTGCGCGACCTGAGAAAGTCGAAGATCCGCTTTCGCGCCATGCCGGTGGCAGAGGACGGATCCGGCGCCTCGCCCGGCCTGTCGCGCACGAACAGGCGCATCAGCTCAATCGGGATGATTGTGTAGGAGTCTCGCCACTGTGGCGCGAGGCTATCGAGCGCCTTGCGCGCGGCGCTGGCATCGTTGCCGATGGCCTGAAGGAACAACTGGGCATCAGCCGCTTGTCCCGCCGCCAGACCCGGCGGCAGACCGAGTGCGGCAGGCCTTGTCATCGTCATCGTGTACACCACGGTATCAAGTCGCGCGGCAGGCTCGATTCCCCCCGCCGGCCACCTCAGTACTCAAGCGGCTTCCGCTCGAAGTGACGGTGGACGCGGTAGTCGATCGAACAGTCCGCGTCGTAGACTTCGAACGGAGCGTTCAGATGGGGATCGCGCTTGACCAGCGTCACCTGAATCCGGTTGTCGCCCTGCCGGGGATACATCTCCGGCGTCAAGGAGAATTCGTAGATATAGCCGTAGGGGTTGACTGCCCCGACTTCCACGACGTGGAAGTGGAGGTCGATCTTCCGCGCCAGCGAATCGGGAAGCGTCTGCTCGTTCAGCGCCACCCGCACATCGTTGAGCGACGGCTCCAGATTGACGAAACGGACGCGGAGCCTCACTCCGGAGACTCTTCCGAGGGCCTGCCACCGGGGCAGATCGTCGGCCACGCGCAGCGGGATATCGACCGATTCTCCCTGTCGCAGAGGATGCGGAAGAATCGGGCCGGCGGTTTGGAACAAGCCGGGACTGAACGTGGCTGCCCGGTTCATGGACCGGGCGCGATACGTCTTGTCCGCGGTGGCGAGCAGATCGGGATGGCCGAGCAGCCTGAGGGTCGCGTAGTCCTCGTCGCGCCACGGCCAGCCGTTCGGCGCCCACATCCCCTCGCACAATCCGAAACCGTCCGCTCCGCGATGGTAGGCATTGGCGGCGGCGGCCCATGTCATTGGGGCAGTAGCGTTGCCCTCCAACTGCCGCGCGAGATTGGCCTCGAAGCCGGCAAGGATGCGGCAGCCGGTCCCCTTTACGGCGCTCAACGCAGCCGCGATGTCCACATCCTGATCGAGCATCGCCCGATGCGTGGTGACGCAGATCAGCCCGTCGACCAGTTTGCGCGAAGCCCACTGGGGCACCTGAAAACCGACGACATCCCAGGACTCGGCCGGGCCCGCGGGGATTCTCGCGTAGATCCGCTTCTTCCGGCCCTGCGCCTTGGCTGCTTTGTCGGCCACAGCGCGCAGATCGGCGATCCACTGGGTGAGGACCGGAGCCAGGCGCCCCACTTCGGCGAATTTGCACAAGGGGCCGAAGTCGTTGTCGATGGACAGGTCGAGTTCGATTCCATCTGTCGGGTAGCGAGTGAGCAGTTCCTCACAGACCCGGAAGCGCTCGTCACGCACTTCGCGATGCAGGAAGCTGAGACGCTTGGGCCCGAGGAATCGCGCCGGCTTCCGGGCCCGAGGATCTTCATCCGGGCCAACCTGGAATTGCGGGTTGTCGTAGGTAAAGTCGGAGTGCCGCCCGAGCCCGAGAGAGGTCTCGCGCTCGTTGCCGAGGGTGCCCACGCAAACCGTGGGCAGAAACCAGATGCCCTTCTCATGCGCTCGCTGAGAGAGGACCTTCATCGGGTCGAGCCCGTCGGCGATCAGTTGACGCAGATTTCGCGCGGCCCGGTAAAAGATCGGGTGGGTCCATACGCGGACGTTGTCGCCCCACTTGGCGGCCACCCGGCTGTCATACTGCACCACGCCGCCCTCGAGACCGGCCGAATAGAACAAGGTATCCACTCCAGCCTCCACCAATTGATCGAGGTTGAAAGTGACGTCAGCGGCGTCGAACGGAGGCGCGAACTGGTAGAGGCCCGCCGCGTGACGGCCGTCGTCATAAAAGAAAACTCGGGGCTCGCGCGTGCGGTATTCGAAGGGAGGCTGCGATTCGCCGGCAGACGCCGCCGCGGAGGCGTTGGGCAGCAGAGCGACTTGGGCGCCCGCGGTCATGGCTCCAAGTAGATTTCGACGCTTCATCGGTTTCCCTCCTGTTGGCCTGGAACCTCGCATCGCTGAATCACCTGCGGAAGAAGAAGTCTTCCGCGGTGCGGGTGAGAATCCAGTGTTTGTCTGACGCGCTGAGAAAATCCGCGTGGTCGCGGATGATCGCCAGCGCCGCATCGTAGCTGTGCGGGGCCTTGGCCTGCAAGGGCGCGTCGCTTTCCCACATACAGCGCTCCGGTCCGAACATGCCGGCTACGCGCCGGATCACCGGCAGCATGTCGAGATACGGCGACTTCTTGGCGCCCAGCGCGTAGAAGCCGCCGAACTTGATCATCACGCGTTTGTGGCGGGCGATGCGGCCCAGCGCTTCCAGTTCCTCTTCCAACTTGCCCCGGCCGACGAGGCACAGATGGTCGAGAATCACGGGAGTCTCCGGAAAACGCGCGCACATGCGGTCCACTACCGGCAGATCCGCGGGGACCATGAGGAAGCTCAGAGCGAGATTGTGCTTGGCGCCCGCGGCCAACATCTTCTCATAGCCGGGGTGGTCCATCCACTGCTCCGTCATTCCCAGTGTGGGAGGACGCGTCCCCTTGCCGCGCACGCGGAAGGCGAAAATGCCTCCTTTCGACAAGGCCACCATCGTATTGTCCGGGCTCGGCCCCGACACGTCGGTAATAGCCGGGACGATGCCGGTTCCACAAAACGTTTTCGGATCCTTGGCGATGACGTCGAGGATATAGCTGTGATCCAGGCCATACCATGTCATCTGCACCAGGTTGATCCGCCGCACGCCGGCGGGCCGGGCATGCTCAAGTAGTTCCTCGGCCGTAAAGCTGGGAAACCACATGTCTTCGTGGCGGAAGCCCGGAGCTAACGGGAATCTCCGGGTATCGGACGTCCAGATGTGGACGTGGGCGTCCACGTATCCGCCCGCCGTTGTGGATGTCTGCGCGGCGGCGCTGATAGCTGCGGCTACCGGCGTCAAGGTCTGTCTACGAGTGATGTCCATTGCGTTGTGTCGCCGTTCCTCGCGCCATGACCGCTTTCTGTTTCCGCGGGAAGCTCCAATCTTCTAGCTGTTGTAGCATGGCAGTAAAATACTCTCGATGACAGTTCCAGTGCTTCTGCTCGCCGTCTCCGGTCTGCTCGCCGCCCAGCCTTACGACCTGCTGCTCAAAGGCGGGCATGTTCTCGACCCGAAAAACAACATCGATCGCAAGATGGATGTCGCCATCCAGGGCAACAAGATCGCCAAGGTAGCTCCGGCCATCGAAGCGGCCCAGGCAAAAAAGGTCATCGCGTGCGACGGTCTCTACGTCACGCCCGGGCTCGTCGATATTCACGTTCACGTCTACTTCTCGACGGCGCTCCAATCGAACCTTCATGGCGACTCGTCGAGCTATGCCGGTTTCCGCGCCGTCCACCCGGATGGATTCGCGTTCCGGAGCGGCGTCACCACCGTGGTGGATGTGGGCAGCTCGGGTTGGCGGAACTTCCCCGAGTTCAAGGAGCGCGTCATCGAAAACTCCAAGACCCGGGTCTACGCGATGCTCAACATCGTCGGCAGCGGCATGGCGGGGCGGCAGAAGGTGGAACAGAACCTGGGGGACATGAGCGCCGAGGAGACAGCGAGAGTCGCGAAACAGTTCCCTGAGCACATCGTCGGAGTGAAGACGGCCCACTACGCGGGCCCGGAATGGATTCCGGTGGATAACGCCGTCAAAGCCGGAACCTCCGCGAACATCCCCGTCATGGTCGACTTCGGTACTTTTCGCCCAGAGCGGCCGTTCGCCGAGTTGGTGACGAAGCGGCTGCGGCCAGGTGACATGTACACGCATTTCTTCATCGGCGCGGCGCCGCTGCTCGATCCTCAGGAAAAGATCCTTCCGTTCCTGTATGAGGCTCGCCGGCGCGGCGTGAAGTTCGATGTCGGCCACGGCGCCGGCAGTTTCTCCTGGAAAAACGCCGTGCCGGTGGTTTCACAGGGCTTTTTGCCGGATTCCATCTCCACCGATCTCCACCAGAGCAGCATGAACGCGGGTATGAAGGACATGCTCAACGTGATGTCGAAGATCCTGAACCTCGGCGTTCCGGTCTATGAGGTGATCCGTCTTTCGACGATCAATCCCGCCAATCAGATCAAACGGCCGCGGCACGGCCACCTGACCGAGGGCGCCGAGGCCGACGTGGCGGTGTTGCGTATCGACCGTGGCCGGCACGGCTTTCTCGACTCGCACGGCGCGCGGTTCGACGGCTCGCAATTGCTGGTGGGCGAGTTGACGGTAAAAGGCGGAGAAGTGGTCTGGGACCTCAACGGCCGCGCTGGGCAGGAGTGGAAGTCCTTCTACAAGGCACACGCCGCGAAATAGCCTGGTCCGCTCAGCACGCGGAAGACGCGCGGCGCGGACTCGTACCTGCGTCTACGGCTTGGCTGCCGTGAAGCTCATCATCACCGTGAGCTTGGCTGGCAACTGCGCCACTGCCACTACCGCTCGCGCCGGCGGCCGGTCTCCCGCAAAATGCACCCGGAATGCCCGGTTCACGGCCTCCAGATTGCCGATATCGCTGAGATACACGCGGGCCTCCACCACGTCCCGCATGGAAAACCCCGCCCTCTCGACGATCTGCCGCACGCGATTCAGTCCTTCGGCCACGCCCTTCTCCACCTGGTCCTTCGCAGAGCCGATGCCGGCGACGTACAACTCGTTCCCAATGAGAAATCCCCAGCTGTAGTTCTCGCTCGGCTCCATGCCGGCAGGCAGGATGGGGCGCCCTTTCTCCCGCCGCGCCCGCATCGTGATTTCCACTGGCGAATCCAGCAGCAACCGGGTCGCCCCCAACGGCACGCGGGCTGGCCGCGGCGGTTGCATGAACACCCGGTATGGTTCGCTCATCGGGCCGAAATCGGCGGGATTGGTCAGAATGACGTTTGCCTGCGTCACGTGCGAAAAGTCGAGGTCAGCCGCCCGCAAAATCGAACCCGAGTTCGCGAGCGCCTGCGTCACGTGTTTCCGGATGTCTCCCGCGGGCAGCCGGCCGGTGGCCGGATCGGCGCTGGTCTGGCCCGAGAGATACAGAGCGCCATCCACGAAGATGCCGGGACTGAACGGCTGGTGATTCTCCATGTGCCTTGGCCGGATCACACGCTTGCCGCCCCTCACGGCTACTCCGGCGATCTGAACCGCGCCGCCGCCCGGCAGCGCCGATACTTCGCCTATGGTTCCCGCCGGAGGCTGGCGTTTGAATGTGGATCGAAAAACCTTCGCCGCTTCGGCAGCCGCTCCGGTACCGGTTACCCAGACGTCTAGCGAGACAATATCGTCCAAAGACAGTCCGTTGGCCCGCAGCGGGGCGCGGAGTTCACGCAGAGCTTGGCCGGCTTGACGCGCGCCAACTCCGGACAGGTGGACCGTGCCGCCGATCTTCACTGCCCGCGACTCCACCGGTTGCGCGCTCGCCGTGAGGCTGCTCCCCAGGACGAACCCGGCTATCAGGCAGAATCTCGCGCTTCTCGTCTTCATCGTCGTCTACTTTGGCATCCGTACCAGCCGGAAGCCGAGATCGGTATGCCGGAAGGCTGTTTTCCTATGATCCCGGTAGGAAGGCTGTACTTCAGCTTTATCGAGTCCCCAGTTCAACCAACTACCGCCGCGAAACACCTTCGTGGAGCCGGATTCCAGCCCTCGCGGGTCCGCGCTTGCCGCATCGGAATAGGGCGCGTACCAGTCCTGCACCCACTCCCAGACGTTCCCCTGCAAATCGTGAACGCCCCACGCGTTCGGCTTCTTGCTTCCCACCGAAGTGGGCATCTTGGGGCCTTCCAGCACTTCCCCAGGCTGATTGAGATTTTTCCACGCGGTGCCCGAATTCCCCGACCAGAACGCGGTTGTGTCGATGTCACGCAGGAAGTCCTTCTTGCGTCCGGCGCGACAGGCGTATTCCCATTCGGCCTCCGTCGGGAGGCGGTAGTGGAATCTCTGATCTTGCTGACTCAGCCTCCGCGCAAACTCCTGCGTCTCCTCCCATGTCACGCTGTCCACCGGAAGATTCTTTCCTTTCCCTTTCCGCTGGCTCGGATTCTGTTCCATCACGGCGTCCCATTGCTCCATGGTGATCTCGTACTTGCCCAGTTCGAAGGCATTCGAAATTGTCACGCGGTGGACGGGCCGCTCGCGTTCGCCGCCGGTGTCTGAACCCATGAGGAACCGGCCCGGCCTGATCCGCACGAACTCGAAGCGCTGTCCCTTGATGATGGATGCAGCCGCCTGAGATGTTGCGCCGCCAAGCCCGGTCAACACGCACGCCGCGGCCAGGACCGCCAGCAGCGGAGACTTCTTCATGCGTTAGCCCTCCTCGTCGGTTTGTGGTTCTGCCCGGACCGAAATGCCGAAGCCCACCATCGCATTGTATTCATGGCCATGGTGTTCAGATTGCCGATTTCAGGCGCGATCCCATCGCGACGGATCGATGCCCGGCGCGCTCGACGCCATGCCCTTCGGCTTGTTTCCACCCTCGAACATCCAGTGGCGCCTGCTGCGGTCTCCGCACAACGCACGGACCTCGGGCGAGAGCCGTGCGAGATCGGCTGGATCCCACTCGTCAACCGGCTGCATCGGACCGGCCCAGCCAGGCCGATACGCGATCGCGAGCATGTCGCGCGCCCGATCGCCAGTGTTCGGATAGTTGCCATGGAAGACGCGATGATTGATCAGAACGGCTCCGCCCGCTTTCACGGGCACCATCACTTCCTCGGGATGGCGCTCGTAGCGCAGGTACGGATTCGCATCGGCGTGCAGCGAGATGTGAGAACGCGGAACCACGCGAAACGGCGACACCTCGGTAGTGAGATCGTCGAGGTAGTAAAGCACACGAACGAGCGATGGACAGCTTCCCTCGAAACCGAAAATCTTCGACCCCCAGTGCTGCCCGTCGGCGTGAAGACTGATGCCCGGATGTCCCGGTTCCGACCGGGCGAAGGCATAAGACATCATGACGATCTCGCCGCCGAACAACTCGCGCAGGAACGCGATCGTGGGAGGGTGCGCGATCAGTTGTGTGATATCGCCGCCGCGGAACTGGATTCCGGGCGAATTCCTCTGGTGCGGACTGTAGTCGACCGCGGTAAGCGGGAGTTCGTTCACTTCGCGCTTCAGCCGCGCCAGGTGGGTCGCGTCCAGAAGATCCGGCAGAACCAAATAACCCTCCACTTCGAGCTGGCGGATTCGCTCTCCCAGTGTCAAGGCGCCCCAGTCGCGGCTATCGATTCTCATGCTCGACATGATTTCACACCAGTGTACCGTTTCTCGTCATTCACTTCGAATCAGGTAAACTCAGGCAATCTGGCGGGCACTGTCACATCACTAAACCCGGGGCGAATCAGCGCGAGCATTGGCCGAGATCGCACGAAAGTATGCGGAATCTGACTAGCAGCACCACTCGTCGAAGCTTATTGAAAATCCCTGCCGTGGCACTGGGTGCGCAAGCAAGTGCCGCCTCTTCAGACCTGGTCCGCTTTGGCTACACGGACCTGCGTGTGTCACGGCTCTGTCAGGGAACGGCGTTTCGCCAGCTCAAACGCGATGGCGATGACCCCGGTGGGCAGGCGGTCTTGCGCCGTTGCCTGGATCTGGGGATCAACTTTTTCGATTCCTCTAATGCCTACGGCTGGGGCGGCGCCGAAACCGCGTTGGGCAGGGCGCTGGCCGGCCGGCGCGACAAGGCGGTGATTTGCACCAAGGTCTCGCCGCACGCCGCGCCGGGGAATTCAGAACAGCCGACCTTGAGCCGCGAGTCTGTGTTCCGCGAAGTGGAGGGCAGTCTCCGGCGTCTCCAAACGGACTACATCGACCTGTACCTGTATCACAACCCCGACAACGTCACTCCGGCGGAAGTGCTGGCGGACACCATGGACAGGCTGGTGCGTGCTGGAAAGATCCGTTACTGGGGCGTCTCCAACTTCTCTGGTAAACAGGTGGCGGAACTGGTGCAGTTAGGCAAGCGGAAGGGCAAAACGCCGATTGCTGGCCTCGAAGACTACTACAACATCATCGCCGGCACTCGGGGCGATTTCATGGAACAGGAGTTGTTTCCGCAGATCCGCCGCGGCCGGCTGGGTCTGATGGCGTTCAGCCCGATCGGCGAAGGACGGCTTGCGCCGGAACGCCCGCTGGATCGCACCAAGCCGTGGGCCCCGGTGGCCGAGGCCGTGGACGAAGTGGCCAAGCAACTCGGCGCCACCAGGCCGCAGATATGCGTGGCTTGGGTGCTGACGCGTCCGGGAGTAACGTGCGTGCTTGCGGGCGCGGAGCGGCCCGAGCACGTGGACGACAATCTTCGAGGAACGCAGATCAAAATTCCCGCGGGCGCGTTGCGGCGGCTGAACGAGGCCAGTGCGAGGCTTCGCTGCGTCGACACGAGCGGGTAGCGGCGAATATGACGCATTCCTACGGCTCCGTCACCGCCACCACCTGGTCCGCTCCCAGGTTGGTCAGCTTCTGGTTCGCACCCCCCGGCCATTGAATCTCGATTGACGCCACCCGCGAGTGCGGCCCGAGTCCGAATCGGAGCAGCGGTTCGCTGGACGATGCGTATCCAACACTCGTGGTGAGGTAGCCGTGGAGCACGGTTCCGCCGGGCAGCACAGCAGAAACCCGCGAGCCCAGTCCCTGGCGGTTGCTCGCCTTTCCGGTTAGCGCGAGGGCGATCCAGTGGTAAGCGGAAGCGGAAACGTTCCGCAGTATCAGGGGGCGATCGCCCAGCGCCGTCACCACGGCATCCAGCAGTCCGTCGCGATCGAAGTCGGCAAAGGCTGTGCCGCGAAAGAAGGCGCGTTTGGCGAGAAGATCTCCCGCTGCGGCGGACACATCGATGAAGCGGTCGCCGCTCGATCCCCGAAACACACTGTTCGCGAGCCTCGGATCCATTCCCATCTGCCGTTCGAGCCGGGGAAAGTGAGAGTTGGCAGTAAACAGATCGAGGAAACCGTCGTTGTCGAAATCAAACAGCCCTGCGCTCCAGCCGGTGAGGTGCACAGTGGAGCGTGCAAGGCCGGCCCGGGCGGTGAAGTCCTCGAAGAGCAGATCTCGTCCCAGGTTCCGGAACAGGAGATAGCTGTCGTTGACCATGCCCGTCACCAGCACGTCCGGCCGGCCGTCCCCATCGATGTCGCGGAAGCCGCAACCCATCCCCGCGATCGCCTTTCCAGAGTCCGGATAGGCGACGCCGGCCTCGAGACCCGCTTCCACGAAACGCCCGTGTTTGTTGTTAAAGAGCTGTCCGGGAACCGAGTCGTTGGCCACGAACACATCGGGCCACCCGTCATTGCCGGCATCGGCCACGCACACACCCATGCCCTTGCCCGGCGATGCGGCGATGCCGGAATCCCTGGACACGTCGGCGAACGTTCCGTCTCCCTGGTTGCGAAAAAGCCGGTGGTGCTGCGGAGCGTACGATTTCGGGTGACAGTAGATCCGGTGCGAAGGATCGCCGCAAGGAGCTTCTTTCGCTGGGTCCCAGTGGACGTAGTTGGAGACGAAAAGATCGAGGCGTCCGTCGCGATCGTAGTCGAGCCAGGCGGCTGAGATCGACCAGTCTTTCTGCGTGTCCTTCGTCACGATGCCGGCGCGAGCGGAAACATCTTCGAAAGTCCCGTCTCCGCGATTGCGGTAGAGAAAGTTGCGATGAACTCCGGCCACGAACAGGTCAGTGAAACCGTCATTGTCGTAGTCGGCAGCGGCCACCGCCATCGAGTAGCCTTCCCCGGCAAGTCCGGACCGCGCCGTGACATCGGTGAAGCGGAAGTCACAATGGCCGCGATACAGCCGGTTATGGAAGCCCCTGCCGGTCTTCTTCAACGACGGAAGCCCGGCACCGTTGGCAAAGAACAGGTCCATGCAGCCGTCGTTGTCGAAGTCGAACGCGGCTACGCCGCCGGGCATGAGTTCGGGTTGATAGAGGCTCCCCTGGGCTCCGTTGTTCAAGCGGAAGTCGATTCGCGACTTCGGCGTCACGTCCTCGAAGCGGATCTGCGCCATCGCCACGGTGGCGCAGGCTGCCAGGATCAGCCTCACTGTCCAGCTCCGGCATTTCGGCGCAGCCAGGCAGCCTGCTTTGCCGCTGATTCCTCCTGTCCCGTGAGCCGATAGAGCTTCAGCAGCAACGAATGGACAGACGCCAGATCGGGCGCCCCGCGCTCGGCGGCTTCCGCCGCGTTGACCGCGCTGTCCGTCCGCCCCAGTTTCATCAGCGCTACTCCCTGCCACATCATCGCTTCCGCCCATTGTGGCGCAAGACGGCAGGCTTCCTCGAATCGAGCCAGGGCTTGCTGGTTGAGACCCCGTTGGAGCAGAAGCTGCCCGTGCCCCAGATGCAGGGCCGGCCGCGCCGCTGCGCCGGGTGCCTTCAGCAGCCGCTCCAGTTCGGCGTCGGCTTCTTCGTCGCGGCCCAGCGCGTCGAGAGCTGCCGCCCGCAGGATCCGGGCTTCGAGGTTCGCCGCCAGCGGCGCTAAGCCGTCGATCCCGGCGAGTACGGCCGCAAACGAACCCTGGCGGTAGTCGACAACCAGCCCGGTGAACAAAACATCCGGGTCCGCCGGGCGCGACTTTCGAAGCTCATCGAGCAGGGCGCGAGCCTCGCCGAGCCTGCCCGCGTCGATGTGACGGCGGGCCTCCGCCAGCGGGTCCGCGGCAAACGCCAGCGCGCAGAGCCCGGCCGTCACAATGAGTGTCTTCTGCATGGACTGCGTTTCCCGCGGCGCTCCGGCCAGCCCCCTCGCCGTTAGCGCCGGGTCAGCGGCTCAAGGTACTGAAAGCTTCGCCTGACCGCTTCTTCAACTGGCATTACGTCCCCAAAGGCCTGATGAACAGTGACGTATCCGCGATATCCAATGTCATGCAGTCCAGCAAACACATCCGGAGAGTCCACTCCATCCGGCTCCCAAACCCCGATGTGATCCAGCGGCACAGGCCCTTTCGCCCACGTCTGCACGCTCGCCTTGCCGGCGGGATTGAGCCTGTGATTCTGGATATAGAAGTTGAAGATGTACGGGCGCAGACGCACCACGGTGGCGCGGCCATACTGCTGGCCGGAGATGAGCCAGTTGGCCGGTTCGTAGATGAGGCCGAAGTTCGAGCGGCCGACGGCCTTGAGCACTTTCTCCGTACCATCCACCGTCTCGAACAGGCTCGCGCAGTGCGACTGGTGCGCCAGCCGGATCCCCCGCTCGCGGGCCTCGTCGGAGGCGCGCTGCGCCCAGACGATGTCGTCCTGCTTCTTCATGCACACCCGAATGAGGTTCGCCCCGAATCGCTCGGCCAGATCGAGGTGAGGCGTGATTTTTCGCAGACACATCGGACCTTGCTCGTTGTTCCCCGGAACCGCGAAGTCACCCGTGATCATGGACACCGTCAAGCCCGCGGACTTGATCTTCGCCGCTATCTCCTTCACGCGATCGGCGGGCGTATGGACTCCGGCCTGCGATGCCCGCATGCACAACGCGTCGTAACCGCATGACTTGGCGAGCGCGATCAACTCGTCGATCGTCTTGGTCGACTCCTCCTTGTTGTGGAATGCCTCGGCAACGCGGACTGACAGAGACATCTTCATTCGAGTGGCCCCCTTCAGCCACGCCGGGGCAACTCCGGCGAACAGAGCGCGGCGGGTGAGTTGCGTATACATTTGAACCGGAATTTTCATTTTGGGTTTCCCGGAATCCAACAGTCTACACCCGACGCCTCACTCCCGTGCCGGAGTTGATCAGAATCCCCATTCCGAGGGCGGGCCAGTGCCTTGCCGATGGCTTCTTCGGACCATCGCACAAAAACGAAAACCGAGAACGTGCCTGTTTCCAACAGTTCTCTCGACACCTCTCCCGCCCAGCCTCCTTTCTCTCA
>Ga0194119_10007979_pt1 | contig 14722 bp, 10 predicted proteins | sample TA2MahC100mmetaG_FD_148620 | JGI IMG/M metagenome (GOLD analysis project Ga0194119, IMG submission 148620) | Freshwater microbial communities from Lake Tanganyika, Tanzania - TA2015018 Mahale Deep Cast 100m | ecosystem: Environmental > Aquatic > Freshwater > Lake | place: Tanzania: Lake... | reverse complement strand
CAAGACCATGAATCACCTATCGGTCTGATGTGCGGGGTGGCATCGATTTGGCGAGCAGGATCATCGCCTTCATCCCTTTCCATGAACTTTTCTCCGAACGATGCGTCCTAATGTATGAGTGGTTTTCTCCTAATCCTTGACCCGGCCCCGCAGCCGGGTTTTTTTTGCTCGTGGGATGCCGCGAAGCAGTCCCCTTCCCGCCTTGAGCCTCCGCACAAGTCCCTCTGCAAATTAAGCCAGAGAAGTGCAGGGTAAGCGCTGAGTTCCTTATCATGCAGAGCTTCCTACCTCCTCCCTCACGCCTCTCCCTCCTTGGAGGGGGAATATGATCGATATAGGGCGGTTTGTGTCAGAGCGTTTTCCGGACTCCCCGCTGACACTCTGGCTCCCGCCCGTGGCAATCGCCCCACCATGAGCCGGCGCGGGCGGCACGAGCGCGCAACCGTCAAAAACTCATGTTAGAGTCTCGTGACACGACGCCTCGGCGCCACCCGGAATTCACCCCAGCCCTCATGGAAAACATCGATCTGATCGGCGCCATTGCCGGCGTCCTGACCACCGTTTCATTCGTGCCGCAGGTGGTGAAGACCTGGCGCAGCCGCTCCACCGGCGATATTTCTTTCGGCATGTTCCTGCTGTTCAGCCTGGGCGTGGCGCTGTGGCTGGTCTACGGGGCCGCCATCCACTCGACGCCCATCGTGCTGGCGAACGCCATCACCCTGGCGCTGTCTTTGAGCATCATCGCGATGAAGTTCTGGTTCGAGCGCGAGCCCCCTGACATGGATGGATGAGCAGGTAAAGGTTCATGCGAAATCCCCCAGCCCTCCCCGGAGGCGGAGAGGGAGTTGATGTATCTTTACCTGCTCATCCAAACTGTCGCATGCTGACGTCAAACCCTTTCCCAGATCCGACTTCCAGGAGATCATCATGAGCCAAAACCTGCTCGAACAACTCCGCGCCATGACCGTGGTCGTGGCCGATACCGGCGATTTTCAGGCGATCCGCCAGTTCACGCCGCGCGACGCCACCACCAACCCGTCGCTGATCGCCGCCGCCGCGCAGATGCCCGAATATCAGCCAGTGGTCGACGACACCCTGCGCCAGGCGCGGGAAACCCTGGGCGCGCGGGTGGCCGAGGCCGCGGTCGTCGCACTGGCCTTCGACCGGCTGGCCATCACCTTCGGCCTGCGTATCCTGGAGATCATTCCCGGACGGGTCTCGACCGAGGTGGACGCCCGCCTGTCCTGGGATACCGAGGGCACGATCGCCAAAGCCCGGGACATCATCGCCCAGTATCAGGCCGCCGGCATCGGCCGTGAGCGGGTGCTGATCAAGATCGCCTCGACCTGGGAGGGCATCCGCGCCGCCGAACGGCTGGAGGCGGAGGGCATCCACTGCAACCTGACGCTGCTGTTCGGGCTGCACCAGGCGGTGGCCGCCGCCGAGGCGGGGGTAACGCTGATCTCGCCCTTCGTCGGCCGCATCCTGGACTGGTACAAGAAGGACACGGGCCGGGATTACGCCCCGACCGAGGATCCCGGCGTGCTATCCGTCACCCGCATTTACCAGTACTACAAGAAGTTCGGCTACCGGACGGAAATCATGGGCGCCAGTTTCCGCAACGCGGGGGAAATCATCGAACTGGCGGGCTGTGATCTCCTGACCATCTCCCCGGCCCTGCTCAAGGAATTGTCGGAAAGGACCGGAACCCTGGAACGCAAGCTCGATCCCGCCCTGGCCGCCAGCGCCGAGTTGGACCGCCTCGTGGTGGACAAGGACAGCTTCGACCGCCTGCATGCCGCCGACCGCATGGCCTCGGACAAGCTGGCGGAAGGCATCCAGGGCTTTACCAAGGCGCTGGAGAATACTCAGACCCTGCTCGCCCGGCGGTTGCGGCAACTGGAGGGCGACGTCAGCCTGACCCAGTCCGCCGAGCGGATCTTCCAACTCCACGACATCAACGGCGACGGTTATGTCTCGCGCGAGGAATGGCTGGGCACGGACGCGGTCTTCGACGCCATGGACACCGACCACGACGGCCGCATCAGCCTCGCGGAACTCCGCTCCAGCCTCGGCGCGCTGATCAACCTGGCGCTGGCGGCTTGACAAATAAAGCATTTAGCGGTAAACGGCTTCTTCCCGTATGCATTACGTGTGGCATAACAAAACAGCACCGAATGTTATAGGCTTATAGGCTCTTTTTGGAAATGGCGTTACTGAATAATGCGTTTTTTATCATTTATTGCGGTATTTGCGCGATACTAGCAACGAATGATTGACGTGTTTTTATGCTATCTGCAATAAGCAACGCAACTCGACATACATACGGGATATTACCCTCTGCAGTTATCAAATATGGGTGACTTTATGTGCTCGACAAAGAAATATTTTTTGGTCTATGCAAGCTCACTTATAGCTTGCTTAGGGGTTGATAAGGCAATGTCTGTCGACTGTATACCTCCCCCTTCTAATCAGGTGGCGTGGTGGCGAGCTCAGAACAATGCTATTGAGACCATCTCTGGCAATGATGGCAAACTGATCAACGGTACTGGTTTTGGTATCGGAAAAGTTGGAAAGGCGTTCAAGTTTGATGGCGCGAGTAACTACGTATCGGTCCTTGATAATAGTATCTGGACTTTGGGTAAATATGATTTCACCATCGATTTATGGGTAAATTTCTCACAAGTTAATTACCGCTCTCCGTTTGTCGCGCATGACGATGGAATCGGCGGGCAAAATAAGTGGATATTTTGGTATGATGAATCAGGACATACTACGCCGGGAGGACCCGCGCTGAGGTTCCATATTAACAGCAGCGGTCCGTTTGGCCCATTAGATACCGTTTACTATCCTTGGATTCCTTCAGTTGGTAAATGGTATCATGTTGCCGTTACCAGAGAGGGGAGCACTTATGCCCTTTACGTTAACGGGCTTCAGGTTGCCACATCCACGGAACAAAACTATGACATCCAGGATTCGGTAGCGCCTTTGACGATTGGCGAGGCGGAAGGATATATGTTCAATGGCCGCCTTGATGAAGTGGATATATTCAACCGCGCATTATCAGCCGATGAAGTTAATGCGATTTACTTGGCAGGAAGTGCGGGTAAGTGTGTTCCGCCAGCTCCGCCCTTAAGTGGCACTTTGAAAGGAATGATTCCAAGTACGGGCAAGGTAGTATGTAAAAACATTACCACGATTCAAAGCGTGACAATTCCAATAACCAAAGGGTTAAGAACATGGAATTGTCCTGATGCGGGATTGGTTGTAAATGCTGGCGATAAAGTCCAGGTAACCACGAATATCACTGGCTTCGCAGAATAGATTTCCTCTAGTTCAATTCGAGTAGGCGCGATTTAGTTCATGCAATTCGCGCCTACTCTACATCTTGTACGGAGATTCCGTAAGCAGGCCATCTTTCAAAAATAGGACTCGGGGATATGGAAGCGTGTTACTTTGATTGAAAAGCTGGGGATGGGCCTCCTGCCCTCTTGCAGACGATACGCCCGTACTCCCGGAAACGATAAGCCACTCTTAGTTGGCCCAAGACCAATATTGGAGAATGACTGCACTCCTGAACCGGCAGGCTTCGCGCTAGAATGCCTCATTCATCCCGATGCCGAGGCAAACCGTGGACAACCATCGATTTTTCCTGTCAATAATGCTCGTCCTGACCGGTCTGAGCCTGCCGCCGCTCGACGCCGCCGCCGAATCCGAGTTTCAGGACGCCATCGAACGGCAATCCCGCGCCCTGCAAGCCGAATGGGCTACCGTATTCTATGAGGCCCCGCGCGAGCAGCGCGCGCCCAAGTACAAGGTCTTGCTGGAGCGGGTGCGCGCGCTCAAGGCCAAGCATCCCAACCGGGCCGAACCGCTGATCGTCGAGGCCATCATCCTCTGCACCTACAGCGGCGCGGCGCTGGGGCTCGACACCCTCGACATGCTGGAACAGGCCCGCACCCTCCTGGAAAAGGCCATCGCCCTGGACCCGCCGGCGCTGGATGCCGCCGCCCAAGTCACGCTGGGCAACCTGTACGACCGCTTGCCCGGCTGGCCAATTCTCTATGGCGACAAGCAACAGGCCCGCCGTTATCTGGAGGCGGGGGTCAAACTCTACCCCGACGCCATCGACACCAATTACTTCATGGGGCAATTTCTGCTGGATGACGGCGACCTCGACCACGCGCGTATCTACCTGGAAAAAGCCCGGCAGGCCCCGATACGGCCCAGCCTGAAGATTTCCGACGAGAAGTTGCGGGAGGAAACCCTGCAGGCGCTGACCGATCTCCGCAACGGCGGCTCCAGCCGTTCGGACTTCTACAACCTGTTCACGCCGTCGTTCGATCGGTGAGAGCAGCCGTCAGTTATACCGCTGGCCCCCCATGCACGATCAGAACTTCAAGAACCTCATTCTCGATTATCCCCGGCAGGCCCTGGCCTTCTTTGCCGCCGAGGAGGTGGAAGCTGATCTCACCCAGGCCCGCATTACTCCCGTCCGGCAGGAACTGCTGCAGGAGCGCTTGGGCGAACGCTTTCGGGAACTGGATGTGCCCCTGCTGCTCGAATGGCCCGACGGCCGGCGCGCCGGGCTGCTGTTCGTCATCGAGGAAGAAACCCAGACCAGCCGCTTCTCCATTCACCGCCTGGCACACTACTGCCTCGACCTGGCGGAACTCATGGACACCGAAAGGCTGGTCCCGGTCGTCATCTTCCTGCGCCCCGGGCAACGGCCGGCACGGTTGACGCTGGGCGGCGAGCGGCGTAGCTATCTCGATTTCCACTACCTCGCCTGTGACCTGTATCGGCTGCGGGCGGCGGATCATTTCGACAGCGACAACCTGGTGGTGCGTCTCAACCTGCCGAACATGGCGCATGCCGAGAGCGAGCGCCTGGCGGTCTACGCGGCGGCGCAACTGGGCCTGGTGACCCTGGAGAGCGACCCCAACCGCCAGCGCAAATATGTCGACTTCATCGATTATTATGCGCACCTGAGCGATGAAGAACTGGCGCGGTACACTGCCACTTATCTGACCGAACGAGGTGAACTCATGGGATTCGCACAACGATTGCATCAGGAAGGTTGGAACGAAGGCCAACGGGAAGGCCAACGGGAAGGCCATCGGTTAGGCCAGCAATTGGGCGAGGCGCTCATACTGCGGCGGCAGCTCACCCGCCGTTTCGGCCCGCTGCCGGACTGGGCCGAGCAGCGGCTACAGGATGCCACCCCGGTCGAACTGGAAAGCTGGGCCGAGCGCGTGCTCGACGCTCCGACGCTGGAGGCTGTCTGGCCGGACTCCCGGCCTTGATCCCGGAGCCGGCGTGACGTAGCCATAGAGGAAGGCTTTCGCCTGTACCGCGTGGTGGGTTGACCGCGCGGCGTGTATCCTGACCACTGTCCATTCCACACCCCCCTTCCATTCGAGCGCCCGATGAGCCTGCCGACGCCTGACCTCACCCCCCTGCCCGAAATCTTGCAACCGGCGGTGCATAACGCCTGGGAGTCGTTCCGCGAAAAAGCCGGTGTCGCGGCGCTGCCGGAGGACATCCTGGCGTCGATTCCCAAAGTCTGGGCGGCCAGCCCCTTCATCGCCGGGCATTGCGCGCGGCGGCCGGAGCTGTTGCATGATCTGGTCGGGAGCGGGCGCCTGTCGCGCGCCAACGCGGAAACGGAGTACGCGGATTTACTGGCTGAAGGGCTGACAGGACTGGAGGCCGAAACCCAGCTCATGGCGGTGCTGCGGCGCTTCCGCAACCGCGAGATGGTGCGCATCGCGTGGCGGGACATCGCCGGCTGGGCGCCCTTGCCCGAAACGCTGCTGGACGTGTCGCGGCTGGCGGACGCCTGCACCCAGGCTGCGCTGGAGTTCCTGTTCCGGCAGGCCTGTGAGTCGCGCGGCACGCCGGTGAACAGCCGGGGTGAGCCGCAGAATCTGGTGGTGCTGGGCATGGGCAAGCTGGGCGCCTGGGAGCTGAATTTTTCCTCGGACATCGACCTGATCTTCGCCTACCGCGACGACGGTGAACTGGACGACCGCAAGCAGACCGCCTACGCCGAGTTTTACACCAAACTGGCGCGCAAGCTGGTCACGGTGCTGGATATCATGACCGAGGACGGCTTTGTCTTCCGGGTGGATACGCGCCTCCGTCCGTTCGGCGATTCCGGGCCGCTGGTGATGAGTTTCGATGCGATGGAAGCCTATTACCAGAGCCAGGCCCGTGAGTGGGAGCGCTACGCCATGGTCAAGGCGCGGACGATGGCGGGCGACTTCGCGGCGGGACGGGAACTGGAGGATTTCCTGCGGCCCTTCGTCTACCGGCGCTATCTCGATTACCGCGCGCTCGGCGAACTGCGCGAGCTGAAGCGGAAGATCACCCTGGAACTGGTGCGCAAGGAGCGCCAGGAGAACGTCAAGCTTGGCCCCGGCGGCATCCGCGAGATCGAGTTCATCGGCCAGGCCTTCCAGCTCATCCGCGGGGGGCAGGAGCGCAGGCTGCAAGAGCGCCGGATTCAGGTGGTGCTGAACCGCCTGCGGGAACTGGAGCTGATGCCGGCGGAATCGGTGCAAACCCTGCTCGACGCCTATGTGTATCTCCGCACCGTGGAAAACCGGCTGCAACAGTATGCGGACCGGCAAACCCACGACCTGCCCATGAGCGCTGAGGAGCGGCTGGCCATTGCGTTCGCGCTGGGTCACCCGGACTGGGACGGCTTCAAGGCGGAATTGGATGCGGTGCGGCAGCGCGTGCATGCCATCTTCCTGGAGGTGATCGCCGGCGGTCGGTCCGATGAGAACGCCCCGCCCAGCCTGCTGGGCGATGACGAGCAGGTGGCCGTGACACTGAGCGCGCTGGGTTTCAGCGACACCCCGGCGGCGCTGGAACGGCTCAGGTCTTTCCGGCAGGCTACACCGATCCGCAAGCTGACGCCCCGGGGCGAGACCGAACTGAACCGTGTGCTGCCGGAACTGATCCGCGCCACGACCCGCACGGAGTCGCCCGTCACGGCGCTGGAACGCGTCCTTGAAGTGATCGAGGCCATCGCCAGCCGCAACGTCTACCTGACCCTGCTGGCGGAAAATCCCCCGGCGCGTGAGCAATTGGTCAAGCTGGCCGCCGCGAGCCCCTGGATCAGCCATGCCATCGCCCGGCATCCGCTGCTGCTGGATGAGTTGCTGGACCCTCGCTCGCTCTACCACCCGCTGACGCGCGAGGAGTTGCGGGGCGAACTGGCGCGCAAGTTCGACGGCATCGACGTGGACGACCCGGAACCGCTGATGATCGCGCTGCGCCAGTTCAAGCAGGCCAACGTACTGCGGGTCGCGGCGGCCGATATTTCCGGCGCCATCCCGCTGATGGTGGTCAGCGATTACCTCAGCTATACCGCCGAAACGTTGGTGGACAGCGTGATGCGCGGCGCCTGGCGCATGACCGCCAAGCGTCATGGCGTGCCGCCCGGCGCCCGCCCGGATCAGCCGGACGGCTTCAGCGTCATCGCCTATGGCAAGCTGGGCGGGCTGGAGCTGGGGTATGGCTCCGACCTCGACCTGGTGTTCCTCTACGACGGCGATGGCCTGGCCGCGACCGATGGCGACAAGCCGGTGACGGTGGCGGAATTTTTCGCCCGCATCGGCAAGCGCATCATCCACCTGCTGACCACCAACACACCCGCCGGCGTGCTCTACGAGACCGACCTGCGGCTACGCCCCTCGGGCAGTTCGGGGCTGCTGGTAAGCAGCCTGGAGTCCTTCGCCACCTACCAGATGCGGGAAGCCTGGACCTGGGAGCAGCAGGCGCTGGTCAAAGCGCGGTTCGTCGCCGGCGATCCGGCCGTGGGGGAGAAATTCGCCGCGATCCGCCAGCAATCCCTGTGCCGGGAACGCGACACGGCGACCTTGCGGCATGAAGTGCGGGACATGCGCGAGAAAATGCGGGAGGCGTTGGGCGCCAAGGAGCCGGGAATCTTCGATCTCAAGCAGGACACCGGCGGTATCGTGGATATCGAGTTTCTTGTACAATTCGGCGTTCTTTCGCGCGCCCATGCCCATCCCGAACTGACCGTATGGACCGATGTCGTGAGGCTGCTGGAAAGCCTGACCGCTTCCGGTTATCTCGGACCGAATGACGCGGCCTTTCTGAAACAGGCTTATTGCGGCTACCGTGATCGGGTCCACCGGGCGGCGCTGCAGGAAATCCCGCCCCGCCTGCCGGCGGACGCCGAATTTCAGGACGCGCGCGCGCGGGTCCGGCATATCTGGCGCGACATCATGGGTGAATGAGAACCTTGCAAGACAAACCACCGGTCCCTGGACCGACCAGCGAGACCACAGCGATCCACCCCTCTTCCTCACAGTTTCGGAGATATCACCATGTCGATGGATGACAAAGACGGCGTCATCTGGCTGGACGGCGAATGGCTGCCCTGGCGCGAAGCCAAGGTGCATGTGCTGACCCATACCCTGCATTACGGTTGCGGCGTATTCGAGGGCCTGCGGGCCTACGAGACGGCGAAGGGGCCGGCCATCTTCCGCCTGCGTGACCATACCGACCGGCTGTTCCGCTCGGCGCACATCATGGGCATGGACATGCCCTTCGACAAGGACACCCTGGACCGGGCGCACTGTGAGGCGGTCAGCCGCAACCAGTTGTCCAGCGCCTACATCCGGCCGATGGCCTTCTTCGGCTCCGAAGCCATGGGCCTGCACGCCAAGGGCATCAAGGTGCATGTCATGGTCGCCGCCTGGCGCTGGGGCAGCTATCTCGGCGAGGAAAACATGGCGCGCGGCATCAAGGTGCGCACCTCGTCCTACACGCGCAACCACGTCAACAGCCAGATGTGCAAGGCCAAGGCCAACGGCAACTACATCAACTCCATTCTGGCGGTGCGCGAGGCGGTCGAATGCGGCTGCGACGAAGCCCTGCTGCTGGATCATGAGGGTTACGTCGCGGAGGGCAGCGGCGAGAACATTTTCATCGTCCGCAAGGGCAAGCTCTACACGCCGGATCTGACCAGCGCGCTGGAAGGGATCACCCGCGAGACCCTCTTTACCATCGCCCGGGAGCAGGGGCTGGAAGTCCACGAAAAGCGCATCACCCGCGACGAAGTTTATATCGCCGACGAGGCCTTCTTCACCGGTTCCGCCGCCGAGGTGACGCCCATCCGCGAACTCGACGGTCGCCACATCGGCGCCGGCGCCCGCGGCCCGATCACCGAAAAGCTGCAAAGTCTGTATTTCGACTACGTTTACGGCCGCCGCAACGATCATGCCGACTGGCTGACGTTCGTGCGCTAAGCCCGCCGTCGAGTGCGCAAAAGGCTGCCTCGGCAGCCTTTTTTGTGCCAGGACAGTCAGCGTTGACCCCTTGATTGAACCCCGGCTATCGACGCATGACCCGGGCGGGTTCACAATTCCGCCGGTAACGCCGTTACCCGCGAGAACACAAAAAACCATCGTCCCCCCGGAGGTCAGCCATGGCAATCAAACCCCGCGACTTACTGCCCGATGAGCTGGATTATTACAGCAAGCTGGAACAAACCCAGGCGGAGGTCTGGCTGTTACTCCATTACGCCGTTTCCGATTCCAACAAGGATATCTCCAAGGATCATGGGGAAATTCTGCATAAGGTCATTCCCGCCCTGAGAAAGAAGCCCAGGGATCTCACGGATATGGAGGCGGCCAATCTGCTCGAAGCCTATAACGCCTTGTCGCAGATCGTTTACCCGGCCAGCTACGACAGCCTCTGGCTCAAAACCGAACTGGAGCAGGACGACCGTCAGCGCGTGGTGGAACTGCAAAAATGCCGATCTCTCTGGCAGCGGCTGAAAAGCCTCTGCAATGGCAGCTTTGCCAGCAAGCGCATCGAAAAACTGGGTTACGGGAAGATCGTCACCGTTGGCATCTGGGTACTCGCCCCCCTGTTCTTCATCATACAATCCTATACGTTCTACCTGTCCGATACCCTGGACAGCCTGGAGCAACAAAAATCCGCCCTGGCTACCCTGAATCGTGACATCGGCAACGCGCGTTCCGCGGTCATCGTCGCCCATTCGAACAGCCCGGCGAAACTGGATGGTGGCGCCCAGGTAATGGACAACATCGACGAGTTCCCGCCGATCAGCGATTTCATTAAACAACGGCGGGCTCTGCTGCATGCGCTGGAACTGGGTTACTGCATGCTGCTCAAGCCGGACTTCGTGATGGACTGGGTTTTTCCAGGAGCGCGAAAAGTGTGCGCGATCGATCCTTTCATCCGGCGTCACAATACCCCCGAGGCGGTGACTCCGCCCGCGGCCTCGGCCCCCGCTGAAGCGGACGCCGTAGCGGAATCCGGAATGGACGTCACCCCGCGGGAGATCGTCTCGCCCCGCCGGCGGGTGACCGAAATGATCGATGATTATCTGGAATGCGCCGAATGCGCGGCCCGGGACTCCGTCATCATGGCGGCGGAGAGTCTGCTGAAAATTCTCAATTATCTGCTGCTGCCCACTCTTTTGGGATTCATCGGCTCCCTGGCTTATGTCATCCGCGGCCTGCTATGGAATTTCGACCATGCCAGCTTCGTCGTCGGCAACTCACGCAAGGGCAAGATGCGGCTCGTGTTGGGACCATTGCTCAGCTTGGTCAGCGGCATCATCCTGGCGCCCGAGTCGACCGGTTTCAGCGAAGCGTCCTTCTCCCCGCTGATTCTCGGCTTTCTGATGGGATATAGCGTCGAGTTTGCCTTCAAACTGTTCGATACCCTGATAGAGAAGGGCAAGAGCCTGTTACCCGACCTGATGGCCGAGCCCAGGACCGACGCGGACTCCAAGGAGGGATTGCATCCGCCCGTTGTTATCCGTATCGATCCAAACCACGGTGACGCGTCCGGCGGCGCCACGGTCAGCATTCAGGGCTCTGGCTTCACGCCTGACGCCAAGGTCTATTTTGGCCGGCAGGCGGCGTCCATTCAAAAGATCCAGGACAGCCAGATCACCGTAACCAGCCCTCCCGGCAAGGATTCGGTCTACCTCACGGTGGCGACGGCCGCCGGCCCATCGCTCTCGAAACCCGAAACCCTCTATACCTATTTGACAGGAGGGGAGGCGCCCGACGCAGACGGTGAAGGCCCGGCGGCCTGTGACCCGACGGTCGCCCCGGTCCAGGAAACCGAAGATGAAGACCTGCCGCCCGCCACGGGCGGCGTCGAGCCGGCGGTCGAGCCCGCCAAGGAGAATTGACATGAGTGCAACCTTACTCGACTGGCTACCCGAAGTACTGGAACAGGCCGGACTCAAGGTCGCGCGGGTCGACGGCTGGCTGGACCGCAAGCGGCCCGGCCCCTTCGGCCCCATCAAGGGCATCCTCTGCCATCATACGGCGGGACCCAACAACGACAAGAACATGCCCAGCCTGGGGCTCGTCACCCAGGGGCGTGCCGATCTGGCGGGACCGCTCGCCCAACTTTGCCTTGGCCGCGACGGCGCCTATTATGTCGTGTCCGCCGGTCGCTGCAATCATGCTGGTCAAGGCGCCTGGAAAGGCGTGGAGGCGGGCAATATCCATTTCATCGGTATCGAGGCGGAAAACGCGGGCACGCCCGCGGACCCCTGGCCGGAGGTGCAGATGGACGCCTACCGACGGGGTGTCGCGGCGATCCTGCAACATCTGGGACTGGATCCCATCATGTGCGCCGGCCACAAGGAATATGCGTCGGGACGGAAAATCGACCCCAGTTTCGACATGAGCGAATTTCGCGCCCGGGTGAAATCCCTCATGTCCGGCAGTCATCCGGTCTCACTCATACCGCCGGCCGAACCGCGCGAAGCCAGCCCGAATCAGCCGCCTCCACGCCCCACGGTGAGGCGCGGCGATCGGGGCGAGCGGGTGCAAGACATACAGACCCGGCTCGGCCTTCAGGCCGACGGCATCTTTGGCGGCCGGACCGAGGCCGCCGTGCGCCAGCTCCAGCGCCGTGACGGACTGGTTCCCGATGGCATCGTCGGCCCCAAAACCTGGGCCGCGCTGGACAGATACAAGATCCAGCCCACCCCCGCCGCGCCGGCCTCGGATGCCGGCCGCCCGGATTCCTCCGTCCTGCGGCTGGCCTGGGCCGACTATGAATGCGCGGAAGAAAAAATGACGATCATTCCCTTCGGCCCGGACAAGATTCGCGTGGCGCCGCCGACCTGCGCCGCCTGGGAGGCTCTGGCGCGGGTGCTGGATGCGCATGACTACGCCATCCGCGGGGCGGAGACCGACAGTTACAACTGCCGGAGCATCAAGGGCGGAACCGTCAAGAGCCTGCACGCCTACGGCATCGCCCTGGACATCAACTGGACCACCAATCCCTACCGGGATCATCCGGGCGAACGGCCGACCCTGTTCTCCCCGGCGGACACGCAGGAAGCGCGCGCCGAGGATGTGCGGCTGGGCAAGGCGGATACCGACATGTCCCCGGCGATGATCGACGCCGTTCTGGCGATTCGGACCCAATCCGGCCAGCCCGTGTTCGAGTGGGGCGGCTCCTGGCGCAGCCTCAAGGAGGCGATGCACTTTCAGATCGACCTCACTCCTTCCGAACTGGCCGCCGGCATCGATGACGCCACGGTCAAGGGCTCGGCCGGCGCCAGCCTGGAAGAAACCCTGGCGCCGAACGCCGTCGCCGCCGATCCGACCCCGCCGGCCAGCCCGCCCGGCCCCGCCGAACCCTACCGGGTCAACGCCCCGTCCGGCCTCACCCTCCGCAGCGGCCCCTCGCCCGATTTTTCCGCCCGGCGAACCCTGCCCGCCGGTGCGCGGGTTTACGTGACCGGGACGACGAACGGCTGGGCCAGCGTGAGCCTCGACCAGAATGGCGCGCCGGCAGGCTATATGTTCGCCAAGTATCTGAGCCCGTTGACCGCCAGCGAATTGTCCGCCGCCCCGACCCCGGCCAGCGACGCCGATTATCTGGCCGGCATCACGGCCGATCAGGTGGCCAAAATGTTCCCCAAGACCCGTAAATCCTCCATCGAGGCCAATCTGCCTTACGTCCTGGACGGCCTGCGCGATCAGGGCCTGCCCGACCGGTCCATGGCGCTCATGGCGCTGGCGACGATCCGCGCCGAAACCGAGGGCTTCGTGCCCATCTCCGAAGGTGTCAGCCGCTACAACACCCGTGCGCGGCCGTTCGATCTTTACGATGCCGGCGCCTCGATCGGGCGTAACCTGGGCAACACCCAGGCCGGCGACGGGGCAAGATTCAAGGGCAGGGGTTACATCCAGTTGACCGGCCGCGACAATTACAGCCGGATCGGGCAGTCGCTCAACCTGGACCTGACCGGCAATCCCGATCTGGCCAACGACCCCAAAACGGCGGGATTGATTCTGGCGCGCTTCCTGAAAAACCATGAGGCCGCCATCCGTGCCGCTCTGGCCCAGGGTGATCTCAAGACCGCGCGGCGGAAAGTCAACGGAGGCATCCACGGTTTCGACCGCTTCCAGGAGGCCTACAACATCGGCCTGAAGGTCCTGCCCTGATCCGGGACGGGCCGTTGCCGTCCCCCACGGCTCGCATGACTTCAGTCACTACCCATACGATTTGCATGATTTTTTTATTCCCCTCTCCAGGAGGGAGAGGGGTTAGGTGAGGGCAGGAACCATGTAATATCAATCGGTTAGCCAGCACACTCAATCCTTCCGCTTTCCGGAGAAGGACTTGCGCATGACCCCTGCCTGCGTTCAGGCTAACATCCGTCCGCCCTACTGGCGCATTCCTCTCACCCTCTATGATAGCGAGGCGATCATGTTTCCTCTACGCGACGAAAACCCCACCCTCCGGACGCCCATTGCCGTCATCTCGATCATCGCTTTCAACGTGGCGGCCTGGGCGTTGATACAGGGCTTTGGCAGCGGCGCGGCGCTGGCGCAATCGCTATGTGACTGGGGGCTGATACCGGGTGAATTGCTGCACACGGCCCGGCCCGGCACCCTGGCGCCGTTGGGCGAGGGGCTGGCCTGCCGGCTGGAGCCTTCCGCCAACAGCCTGTCGCTGATCTCCCACATGTTTCTGCATGGCGGCTGGTTCCACCTCATCGGGAATATGTGGTTCCTCTGGGTGTTCGGCGACAACGTCGAGGACGCCATGGGTCCGGGGCGCTTCTGGATGTTTTACCTGCTGTGCGGGCTGGCCGCCGCCGGCGCGCAGATTCTGTCCAACCCTGGCGCCGCCATCCCCATGGTAGGCGCCTCGGGAGCCATCGGCGGCGTCATGGGCGCCTACGCGCGGTTGTACCCGCAAGCCCGTATTCAGACCTTCATTTTTCTCGGGTTTTACGCCACGACGGTCGCCATACCGGCCATCGGCATGCTGGGCTACTGGTTTATCCTCCAACTCGCCTCCGGCATCCCGGCCCTGCAGGAAGCGGGCGGGGGCGTCGCGTTCTGGGCGCATGCGGGCGGCTTCGTCGCCGGTCTGCTGCTGGTCAAACCAATGCACCGGCCGGAGCTACTGCTCGAGCACCTGCATCGCGGGCGCTACCCGGGCGACTTCCGCTAACTCGATTCGCCTACCCCGTGCAATGGCAGGGCCCAGGTATCCAAGCAACTTGCAAGACATTGTTTTTATTCCCCTCTCGGAGGTGGGCTCAATGGGTTGATCACGTTGGTAGCACGGGCGTTTGTTCAATGCCGCCAGGCGCGGGCGCCGTTGGCTGAGCGGAGTCGAAGCCAACGGCGCCCAAGCCGGTGGTCGGTTCGCTTCGACT